>Ga0081520_100304_pt1 | contig 25449 bp, 22 predicted proteins | sample HotLakmasection1_FD_70988 | JGI IMG/M metagenome (GOLD analysis project Ga0081520, IMG submission 70988) | Hypersaline microbial mat communities from Hot Lake, Washington, USA - Section #1 (SPADES assembly) (version 2) | ecosystem: Environmental > Aquatic > Non-marine Saline and Alkaline >... | reverse complement strand
CGACATCGAGAAAAAAGAAGCGCTGGGGGAAGTTGGGAAGCTGGCAGAAGCCGGGACGCAGCCCCAAGAGAATGCCATGCAGCGGGTGGCCAAGCGGGCGGCGGCGAATTTGAAGTCAATTACCGAGCCCCTGACTGAGGCGTCAAATTTAGTCACGGTATGCCAGTCCCTGCTGCCCTTGATTTTGGCGGTGTTTTAGTCGTCAGGCGGGTGCTCACCCAGGGCAACCCAGAGTTTGCGAACTCGAACGAGTTGAGAGCGATTCAGGTGCAAGGCCACTACGGTTGATCGCCCGGTGGCAGTCCTCCCCCAAATTTCGGTAGCCTCAGCATTCCAGACAAAATGCTCACCCCAGTCCTGCTGCTGGGGGTGAAAGAGCGACACGATCGTTTGAGTCTCTGGATCGATCGCGGTTTGGCGAGTGCCTTTATGCCGATTGCAACTTGGACAAGCCAGACACAAGTTTTCAGAGATAGTGGCTCCTCCTGCGGAGACTGGGACAATATGCTCGATTTCGAATGTAGTTACGGTCAGCGATTCGGCTGTGAGGCAGTAAGCACAACGGTTCTGGAACTGCTCGCGAATCTGCTGTCGGAGAGCCGTGGCAATGTAGAGACTCACGATGCCACAGTTGTGCTCGACTCTAAGTTTTGCAGGGTATAGCGGGCTCTGGCTTTGAGCAGATTCAGATGATCAACCTGAGTCAGCAACTCGTCTAATCGGGTTTGCTCGGCCTCAGACAACTGTTCATTGGCATTGCGCGTCAGCAACTCATCTAAAACCGATTGCTTTTCCAACGCCAGAGTACTATTTGCCAGGGCCGTGAGTTCCTCACGGTTGAGGTTGAGCAAAAGTTCGGCATCTTGAGCTTGAGCGATCAATTGCTCATACGTGTCCAAGTCGAGCACAACGCCGACTCGCTCCCCTGCCGCATTCGTCAGGTAATGAACCGCCTGAGACATTTGCATGGCCTGAAATTTGTGATTCCATTTTAGCGATAAACCCAACTTGGAAAGGATGCCTCAGTATCCTGCTTGTCAAATCGCGTTACAGGTGGGCCTGTTCCATGAGGCCCATGAGCTTGCGCTTGCGACCGTGGGTTGCTTTCAGTCGGTGATGGTACTGTCGCCAGTCTCCGGCTTGGCCCAGGGCGTGATACGCCGCTTTCATGCGCTTGAGCCAGTCCACCGCGTGGTGATAGTACTTGGCCTTACCCTCATCCATGATCGATTCGGCGCGCGGACGGGCATTGTCAATGACCCACTGACTGTGGGTTGCGACCACGGCATCCATGACTGTTAGGACGAGATTGCCGTAGTAGCTGCTTAACTGAGAGGCTACCGCGATCGCCTCCTCCCACAATTCCTCATGCAAAAAGATATTGACCTGCGCCTCCTCAGAGCCCCAGCCGTGATCTGTGCGCAAGTAATCTAAGAGATCGGCCTGCACAGTGGCCCAATCTGCCCCGGCGAGGGCTTGGATAGTCTGATAATCCTGGAAGGAAGGACGGGCCTTGAAGCCGAGGATGCTGGCTTCCAGTGCGGCGGTGGTGTCTCCCAGGCCCGTGGCGAGGTCACTCGTCCAGGTGGCAAACTCATGGGCCGCATAGGGATTGACATTCTCCAGTCGTAGCCCCTGCAAGGCGATCTGGAGGGCTTGGGGCAGTTGGTTTTGCGATCGCAGCGTTTCGGCGATCGCCTTGGCCTCGGTGAGCGTCGTGACTTGTTGAGGCGCGATCGTCATCACCTCGTCGGTGCGGCCCAGTTGCGCCAGCATGGTCAGATATTGCTGGGTTTGATTTTCCGCTGCGGCGAGGCGCAGATAATCTTCGTAACGTTCCTGTCGGGCCAAAATCTTGAGGCGAATCTGGCTAAACTCATCCGCCCAGTCCGGTGCTTCGCCCGCCCAAGCTCCCAGTTCCGTAATCTCGCCCGCAAACACTTTGAGCAGTGGCGGATAGTCCCACCCCTGGCGCAATGCCTCCAACGACATGGCAAAACTATCGAACTGATCCTGCCAGAATTCCAACTTTTCTTGCCAGACCAGCGCCTCATCTTCCGTCAAATCAGCACTGAGCAGCACCTCAGCCCAGGCGGCATCCAAATCCAGCCCCACATCCGATGGGTTGAGCCCGACATACTCGTCAATCTCATCCCAATTTTCGGCACAGCCTTCAGTGATGCCTTGCAGGGCGACCATCGCGTTAGCGGCATCGCCTTGTTCCACAAAGGCCAGGGCGTCATCCACCAAGGCCCCAATTTCGTAGGCGATATCATCATCGTCACGACCATAGTCCCAGTCGCGCACCGCTCCTCGCACGACTGCTTTCGCCTGTCGCTTGAAGGGGGCAGGATCAACGCTGGTTTGGCGCGGCGGGGCCGATCGCTTGGCCGGGGCGGTCTGCGGTTGCCCTAAACGAGTCACATATAAGTCAACTGACTCGATGAGTTCCGGATTTTCGGCCACTAAACTTTGCACGAGTCCTTGCGTTTGGGGCCAGTCCAACCGATCGAGCAGTTGCGACAAGCTCGGGCGCTGCTCCACTGTTTCAGGCTGGTGCACACAGGTCAGCAAGGTCGCCACCAGGTGTTTGCACCAACCCTCGAAGCTGTATTGGCAAGTGCAACTGGCAGCCGTGATGCCGCCATGATCAAACTCCACCGTGACGCGATACGGGAGGGGGGCATTGCCTTCTACCTCCGCTTCTAGGGTTTGCTGGCGTTGCGTCACCGCCGTGACGGCTCCCGATCGCCAGTAAGCTTGCCCGAGATCGTAGGATTTGTCTGTCGCATGACGCTGAATGGTCGCCTGAGTGAGATTTGGAATCGGCATAGACATTGCAGCAGTATCGGTTTAAACCACATCTAAGTTGAGAACTGGAGTTTTGAGCGATCGGGCAAAACCTCACCTCTCCTTGGCAAGGAGAGGAACCGGAAATTCTGTCAAATTTGGGTCCAACGGTTTAGCAGAGTGTGCATAAACCTCTCCTTGCCAAGGAGAGGTGCCGCAGGCGGTGAGGTGCTCCCAAATGCCAAAACTCCACTGCTGAATCTGGATGAGGTTTAGATGCAGCCATTGTAGGATTTATCAACGCCAGCACGAGCCTTTTCAACTGTCAGCGAATGAGTACAGGGGGCTTAAAGGGCCGCGCCCGTGCCTGAGTTGCCTGCGCGATCGCTTCCTCAGTCGCGCCTTGATTCACCCGCAGTGGTTCGATCCAATTTGGACCCCACCAGTGCAATTCCCTTTTACCATGTTACGAAATGCTGTAACGACCCCCCAACCTCATGGCCAAAAAATCTAAAGGGTTTCGTGAACTGATGAAGCAAAAGCGCCAAGCGACTGACTACAGTCAAAAGGCGTTAGATAACCTTACCCAAAAAGTTCAAAAGGGACCGCTCAGCAAACACGTTGAAGGGATTGTCCAAAATCCTCAAGGCCAGGTCAAAATGTCTGAGGTTTTAGAGAATTTTATTGAGCCTTACCTGGAAGAGATTGATGGCTATGTCCAAAAGCAAAAGTTTATTGAGTTGGCGGTAGTCGCCTGGAACTTGGCGATTTTGCCCGAAGCGGCCAGACAGGCTATGAGAGAGCAATTTCAGAGCACACTGGGTCAGAATGGGCTGGCAGGAGATCAAGAATTCTTGGACTCGCTTTTGGATGAATTGATGGAGCGGAAATTGCAGTACTTTCCCAATAATCGCCGCTTGATTATGGATTTTCAGTTCGAAGATGCTGGCGATCAATATCATCTATCGGTGGCCTCGACGCAGGCACCCCCACCCCAGCTGTAGTCGGTGTCGAGAGGCGGCGCGATCGCCCTTCAAATGCGCTCTGTCACTCAGCAGTCTGATCGTAGGAGCGGTCACGGGAACCAATGACCAGAAAAGCTGGCACGGTAGGCCGTAATCGACTCGTCAAAACCGGCAGTTCTGAAACGCTGACGGGCCCTCGTTCTTCGGGGGTCTGTTTTCGCGTGTTGTAGCGGTTTCAGGGGGCGGCGATCGCTAACCCACAGAGACCTGCGGTGACTACGCAACCTGAGGGAGTGACCAGCCGCCTTGAGGGGCGTGACTCCGGTAGGTGTGGGAGTCATGCCAGAACTTGGCGGAGTGGCTCCGCTTCATGGGGGCTTCATATCAGCACCTGCGGGAGTGACGACATCAGGCATGGGAGTCATGACACAAGCTGATGTCGTCCCTACACCGGTAATTTGTGCGGCAATTGCTGAAAGCGTCGTCGAAACTCGATGGGGCGATCGTGAAATGCTCCGCAGGATGCCGTAGATGCGGAGTCATCAAGCTGTCAATATTTTCTAAAAGAAAAAGTTGTGATAGGCTATTAGCAGTTAGATGGGCCGCTCACTTCAAAGCGGGTTGCGCAAGCGAGAGAATCCTTAGGGCTGGCACGCTGAGAACTTTACTGCAAAGCGCCGCCGGGTCCAACCCTCGGACATTTCTAACCCGTTGCCGATTGGCATGATGTGGCTCAACCAACTCATATCGTACTCGCTACATTTTCCAGTAAAAGTCATGAAAATAGCCGTTACCAGTCAAGACCGCACCCACATCACCGAACATGCAGGACACTGCCGTCGGTTTTGGATTTATGAAGTGAATGACCAGGCGATCGCCCAAAAAGCCTTCGTCGACGTCTCTCAAGACCAGACCTTCCACGAATTTTCCGGCAACATTCCCGATCATCTAGCCGATGTGCAAGTGCTCATCTCGGGTGGCATGGGGCAGTCCCTAACCCAACGCCTCGCCCGGCATGGCATCGAAGGTCTAGTCACAACCACAACCCAGCCCGATGCAGCCGTCTCTGCTTACCTGAGCGGCACGCTAGCGACCCAGTCTCCGGAGCAGCAAACCTGCACCCACGGCGAAGGTCACGACCATCACCACCATTAGAACGTCGGTACAGAAACCCGGTTCCGCCTTCTGGGATAGCCAAATCTCGTCCACCCACCAACGGAGAAACCGGGTTTTTAGTCATTGTGAACCGATGCTCTAGGCCTGGACGGGCGTCTTACGCCCCTTGCACTCTTTCTCCTTACCGATGAGGGGCATGAGCCGCCAAGGCTCACAACGTTTTGGATTTGGCAATGTGCACGAGGGCGTCGCCCTGGTGAATGAGGGGATTTTGGTTGTGGCTGATGACCCAACCCTCAAGCGGGCTGCGCACTGGGGTAGGCTTGTCGCCAAAAGCATCGGTGATGAAACCGAGGGTTTCTTTGCGGCTCACCCGCTGGCCTAGTTGGGCCTTACGATGCCAAAAGCCCCCTCGCGACGCTCGCACCCACCGCGTTTCATGAGACTCGATGGGAATCGTGACCTGAGTCGGCGCATCCAGGGTATACATATCGAGATACGACAAAGCGCGACGCACGCCGTCCACCCCGACCTGGATGGCTTCTTCCCCAAAGCGCAAGGCTTCCCCCCCTTCATACAGCAGGGTGGGAATGTGGCGTTTGGCAGCCGCTTCTCGCAGGGAGCCGTCTCGCGTGTCGGAATGGATCACGATGGGAGCTCCAAAAGCCTTGGCGAAAGCGTAGGTGGTCGGGTCGTGCAGGTTGGCGCGAATCTGGGGAAAGTTGTTGCGGTGAATGGCGGCGGTATGCAGGTCGATGCCGTGGGTGCAATGGCTGACGACCTCCTGCATGAAGATGGCGGCGAGGCGGGCGGCCAGAGACCCCCGTGGGGAACCGGGAAAGGAGCGGTTGAGATCGCGGCGATCGGGCAGGTAGCGCGACTGTTCGATCAGGCCAAAGATATTGACGACGGGTACCGCGAGAACAGTGCCGTGGAGATAAGGCGTTTTCAGCGATCGCACGATGCGGCGAATAATGTCGACACCGTTCAATTCGTCGCCGTGGATGGCGGCGCTGAGCCAGATGCAAGGGCCAGGATAGCGCCCCCGCACGACTGCCACCGGTAGCGACAGGGTGGTGCCCGTCGGCAGGCGCGTCACCGGAATCTCGACCTTGACCCGCTTGCCAGGGGGAATGTCGACTTTGTCAATGACTAACGGCGATCGCCCCGAAACGAGATCCGACTGGGACTGAGGCGCGATCGCGGGTTCCCGTTCCAAACGCTGTAGACTCCTACCAATCAGTCTGCATAGGGTAGCAAATCTCTTCCGGCTTGTTTGTCCAGGCAAGGCATTCTCAAAACCATGTCCTGCTCTGGCTCGGAGAGGGGGTGAGCAGGCCTCGCCCCGAAAGAATAAGAATTGAATAAGTTGGGATAGCCGTCTCGGCTGTCCCAAGGTAGGCAAGATGCCTGCTCTAAACAATTTGGATGTTATTTGATCCTCATTCCTAAGTCAGTCAGCAATTCAGCGATCGCATCGGGAAAAACGACGATACAATACATTCGTTCTAGATAAAAAGACGGGATTTATGCCAGTTAGCCCTGCTCAAATCCGCGCCGTGTTGGAAGCAAAGCGTGAAGTCCTTGCCCAGTTTGACCAAACCCTGGTCTATGATCTCGAACGCTACCGCCAAGCCTGGAAATCCCTGACCCAGGAGCCCTTTGCGAAAACGGCCACAAGGTTGTCGAAACGCGGCATCGGGGCGCACCTGTTGGAATCGTTTGAGGCGGTGGACAAGAGCGTCATCGCGAACCCCCATCACTGGGAAAACCGCGAAGATAGTTTGGCCTGGGTGAAGGAGCAATTGGCGGGGGTGACCACCTTTGCGGTGGATGGTTCCCAAATTTTTCCGAGCAAAGATGTGTCGTTGCCGGTGGCACTGATTCAAATCGGCTGGTTCGAAAATCCCCATACGCCTGATGGGCAATATACCAAAGACATTGCGCTGGACGTCCTGACGCCAGAAGATTTGCGCGTCAACCATCAGGGCGATCCGGTCGATCGGCGGGTCAATATTCGCCGCTTTGAGATGGAGGCCAGTAAGCTGGTCAGCTATATGCAGACCTGCCCAGAGCCCGAGCGGACGCTGGTCTTTTTTGACGGGTCGCTGGTCGTGACCTTTGCCGATGCCTTTGACCCGGAAAGTCAGGCGGCCTATGTCAACGCGATGGTGCGTCTGTTGGAAACCAGTCAACAGTGCCGGGTGCCCCTGGTCGGCTTTATCGACACCTCCTACGCCCGCGATATCACGACCCTGCTACATCACTACGATGCTGAGGTGAAGGCGGTCGAGGCCATCCACGATGCGCAGGTGCTGAAGCGCTTGATGAAGTGGGGCGATCGCACTCCCCTGCTCCAGTGCGATCGCGAAGGCATTCTCGACAAATATGGCGACCAGCAAGACCAGGTGATCTTCAGCTATCTGCAAACGACCCGCGATCGCCCCCCCGCTCGCCTCGAACTGCCCCTGTGGATCTGGGAAGCGGGCATGGCTGAAACCGTCATCAACTGGGTCAAAGCGGAAGTGATCGTGGGGGGCGGCTACCCCTACGCCATTGAAACCGCTGACCAAACCGCCGTGCTGCAAGCGCCCGATCGCCAGCTCTTCTACCGCATTCTGCAAGAATGGGCCGCCCGAGAGGCCTTGAACGTGCAGTTTTCGCGCAAGCTGGTGAGCAAGCTGAGAAGGCGGTAGGAGGGTGGCAGGGTGGCAGGGTGTGAGAACTCAGAACAACAGGGTCACTCAATTACTCCCTTAATCTCACCTAACCCACCCATCACCTCACCCTCCCTATACCAAATCCACCCATCACCTTCCCTACACCAAATCCCTCACCTCAGCATGGCGAAAGCAATCAACCGTGTGGTCATTCACCATGCCGATCGCTTGCATGAAGGCGTAGCAGATTACCGACCCCGTAAACTTAAAGCAGCGCTTTTTCAGGTCTTTGCTGATGGCGTCGGACAGGTCTGTGCGGGCGGGCACTGCGTCTAGCGACGGCCAGGCATTTTGCAGCGGGGTGCCGTTTACCCAATTCCACAGGTAGGCGTCGAAGCTGCCAAACTCTGCTTGCACTTTGAGGAACGCTTGGGCGTTGGTGGTGGCGGCTTGAATTTTGAGGCGATTGCGAATAATGCTCGGGTCTTGCAGCAACGCCTGATGTTTGGTGGCGTCGTAGCCTGCCACGATCGCTGGGTCAAACTGGTCAAACGCCTGACGAAAGTTTTCGCGCTTCCGCAAAATCGTGATCCAGCTCAGACCCGCTTGAAAACCGTCAAGCACGAGAAATTCAAATAGGGTGCGATCGTCGTGGAGCGGTACGCCCCATTCGCGATCGTGGTAGGCGACCTCGATCGGGTCGTCGTGTACCCAACTACAGCGACAGGGGGAGGGAGATGTCATTGCTTGACGAACCTACCGACGGACTCGTCCGGTGAACCCAGCGGCTTTGAACTGTTCGAGTTTGAGCGGTTCGGGTTGGTTGGCGGCGACCGAAATCCTCAGCTCAAAGGGGCTTTCGCCGGGCGGCACTTCGTCAATGGCTCCCAGGCGAGTGCGGTTCATCATGGCGGGGTTATTGTTGGCGTCGTAGATGCGACCAAATATGTCCGCATTTAGCACTAGCTTGCCAGAGCGGTTTACCGCTGTTCCGGTAATCAGATAGCAGTTAGCCTTTTGCAGCGATCCCGCAGCCACCATGCCCTCACCAATTTCCTCAGGACAGGCTGAGTAGGTGATGTCTTTTAACTCAATTTGGGTCATGGCCTGAGCGGGCGGCGTCAGCACAAAGGTCAACGCAAACAGGCAGGCGATTAAACCAGTCATCAAGACGGTTTTCAGTCCGGTGCGGATCATAGAGATTCCTTTAACTCAACCAATGAATATCCCGAAAACTAGCGTATCGCGAAATGTGGGTGGCGGCAGCGGCGGGGCGGGTGGTGGGTAGGTGGGGTTGACGATCGCTATCGGCTTTAGGGAGTTAGGCCCAGTTGTGCTCTTAGGGTGTGGCGCATGAGGTCGACGGGGGGCGATTGTTGGGTCCAAATTTCGAGGGCGGCGGCTCCTTGCTGGACGAGCATTTCTGTGCCGTCATAGGTGGTGAGTCCCCGCTGATGGGCGAGTTGGAGGAACTGGGTGGGACTGGGGGTGTAGATCAGGTCGTAGGCGATCGCTCCCGGCGGCAACAAGGCTATTTGTGCTGCGGTCACGGGTGAGGTGTTGACCTCAGGATGCATGCCCACTGGCGTGGTGTTCACCAGTAGGGTGGTCTGCGGCAACAACTCGTCTAACCGAGGGGTGAGACCGATCTGCAACTGGGGCTGCAGGGGCGAGGTTTGCCAACTGTGAGTGAACTGTTGCAATTTATCAATGCTGCGACCCACTACCCAGAGGTCAGTGCAGCCCAGGATGGTACACCCGGCTACAACTGCTCGCGCGGCACCGCCATTACCCAAAATCACCACGCGGTTGTTGGCCCAATCGCGATCGCCGGCTTGCAGTGGGGCAATAAAGCCCGTGACGTCGGTATTGGTGCCCGCCCAACCGGCTGGGGTGCGCCAAACGGTGTTGACCGCGCCCACCGCCTGGCCGATATCGGTGACCGAGGCCAACTGCGCCATGACCGCTTGCTTGTGGGGAATGGTGACGTTAAATCCCTGCACCCCCAGCGCCCACAGTCCCGCGATCGCGCTCTCTAAGCCTTCAGGCTGGACAGGAAACGGTACATACACTCCATCCACCCCTAATTGCGCCAGGGCGGCATTCTGCATGGGGGGGGATAAGGAATGCTCGATGGGGTGCCCAATAATTCCCCAGACGTGGGTGGCTCCGGTGAGGGGCGATCGCGCCATGATCCACCTTCCCCTGCGCTAACAACCTGTCCATCATCCCGCGAAAGGGCCGCGATCGCAGCTCTAGATCTCCAGGTTAATTCAGCATTCAAACTTTGCGGTGCGGGCTGAAAAAGATCGCGTTCCTTAACGTCCTCCGCTAGTCCATGAACGCTATTCTTCCACTACAAAGCCCGTTTCGGTGCCGGTGGTGTCGTTGGCAACTGGGATATCTAGGAGCAACGTGACGAGCACGACGGTGATGTTGTCACGTCCGCCATGCTTTTTGGCAGAGTTAATGAGCGCCTGGGCGGCACTCTCGACCGCCCGAATTGATTTAAGGTGAGCAGCGATGATGGTATCGGGTAATTCTTCGGTGAGACCATCGCTACAGAGCAAAAAGCGATCGCCCGGTTGCGCTTCTACGGGCTGCACATCAATCCGGTGCATGTCTTCGCGCCCGAGGCACTGAGACAGCACATGCCGCCAGGGGTGACTGCGCGACTGGTCAGCCGTCAGTTCCCCTTCCCGAATCGCCCGCGCGATCCAGGTGTGATCCTCTGTCAGCGCGGCAATTTTGGGACCCCGCAACCGATATAGCCGAGAATCACCGACGTGGGCACACCAGGGCTGCTCATCTTGATCCAAGCGAAACACCAGCACTACGGTGGTGGTGCCCATATCACCCCGCTCGGGGTGCTGTTTTTGGTCTTTGAGAATAGCTTGATTGGCCAGTGACAGCGCTTGTTCTAGAATTTGGGGCGTGGCGAGCCCAGACTCCCAATGCTCCTCCAGATACTGACGAATCACGTCGGTGGCGATCCCACTAGCTTCTTGACCGCCAGCATGGCCGCCCATGCCATCAGCCACGATAAAAAAACGTCCCTGAGGATCGACGTAATAGGTGTCTTGATTACTGGAACGAACCAGACCCGGATCGGTCATTCCAGCAAAGAGTAGCTTGAGCATCGACCCTCTTTCCCTTACTTAAAGCCGGTCAGCTCGTCCCATCTGCAGCATCAGGCGTAACAGGGCCGCACCCGCGACACCCGCTACCACAAAGGCCGCGATCGCCAGCCAAAGGAACCCGTAAACCAGCAAAATGGTGGCTGACAAAATAAAGGCACCGACTAGCAGCGTGTAGTTGGTCGCCATATTCACATTACTGACACGTCGTAAAATGCGGTCAGTTTCGATGGAACGCACCCGGACCCGGACATCTCCCCGCTCTAATTTGTCGAGGGTGTCTTCTAATCGCCGTGGTAGGCCAAACGCTGTAGACCCTACCTGGGCCGCCTGGCGACCGATTTCACCAAATAGGGATTCCGTCGAGTTAGAAAGGTCGTTGTTACTCATAAGCTTTGTGGCAAACGGCTTTGCCGCTTCCATAAAGTTAAATTCAGGATCTAGTCCTTTTCCCACGCCTTCCAGCGTTGAAAAGGCTCTCATCACAAACGTAAACGTAGCCGGAAAGCGAAATGGTTGGTCGTAAGCAATCTCGTATAAATCATCACTGATTTCGGCTACGGATTGCTCCTCAAAGGGTTTGTCCATCAGATTGTCCAAAATATATTGGACAGAACGACGCACAGGCCCCATGTCGTCGGTGGCGGTCAGTGCCCCCAGTTCAACTAAAGAAGAGACCACCATCTCGGCGTTTCGCTGAGCAATTCCTATGAACGTTATCATAAGACGCTCACGAGTCATCGGTTGAATTTGGCCCATCATGCCAAAATCATAAAAAATGAGTGCCCCTTCAGGACTCACGGCAATGTTCCCAGGGTGGGGGTCAGCGTGAAAGAAGCCATCGTCCAAAAGTTGGTGTAAATAGGCTTTAGCCCCTAACTGAGCGAGTTCTTTGCGATCGAGCCCCGCCGCTTCTAACGCTTCATAGTGGCTGATCTTGATGCCGGGCATGTATTCCAGAGTGAGCACACGCGGCGTGGCATAGCGCCAAAACACCCGTGGTACCCGAGTCCAGTTATGTTTCCGAAAGTTACGGCGAAAGGTGTCCGCATTCCGCCCTTCGTTAAGATAGTCAATTTCTTCCCAGAGAATGCGGCAGCACTCTTCGTAAATGCCAATCCAATCGCGGCCCCGGCCCCAGGAGGGATGATTTTGGAAGTAAACCGCAATGCCGCGCAAAATCGACAAGTCGATTTTAAATAGGCGTTTGAGACCAGGGCGCTGCACCTTGACGACGACCTCTTCGCCGGAGTGCAACTGGGCGCGGTGTACCTGTCCTAAACTGGCCGCCGCCAGGGGAATAGGATCAAAACTTTTGAATAGTTCCGGCACCGATTTACCAAAATCGGCTTGAATAATTTCTTCGACCTGCTCAAAGCTGAAGGCGGGAACTCGGTCCTGAAGTTTGGAAAGCTCCTCGACATATTCGATGGGGAACAGATCGGCACGGGTTGAAAAGAGTTGCCCTAGCTTAATAAACGTGGGGCCAAGTTCTAAAAAAGTTTCGCGAATCCAGATCGCTTGCTTGCGTCGCCGGAGGGCCATTTTTTCCGGCGTCATTTCGCCCGCATAACTCCAGGGGCGCTTGTGCAGCCACCGAGCCCCGAGAAAGCGGAATACAAATGACCAGATATCAACGGAGCGTTTGGTGCGTGAATAGTGCTTACGGTTCCACCGATAGGCCTTCTTTCGGCCCGGTGTAGGTCGAGTTGGACTGACACCAACCGCATCCGTATTGGACTGCGGCGGAGAGGAGAGGTCTAAAAAAGCGGCGGCTGAGCTCTGGGGAGGCGCAGCATGGGCAGAAGCATTGAAGTCGATGGGGGAGTCGATGTCTAGCGCGGGCGATTTATTTTCAGGCTGATGCGACTCAGCGGCTAGAGAGGCCGATAATTGCTGAGGCTCGCTGGGCCTTGTACCCTTTTCTGAATGGTTTTCAGAAAAGGCTGGCAAAGTGGTTTCAGAATCGTAGGCAGCAGACACTCAAACTCCCAGGTGCACGTTGATTGGGGAACAAAAACAGCAGCTTAATGGCGGGCGCAAGGCCAGACCGTCAATTTAAGGATGCCCGGTACTGTTGTAAAGTCGAACGGACTTGAGCAACTTCGGCTCTGAGATTATCAATGGTGGCTTGCAAGTCCTGTGAGCTAGCGGTTCCAGGGACGGTGCTGAAGCCATTGCTACCAGTAGTCTGAGAAACCGCCGCTTCCTGCTGTTGGACCCGAGCCATGACCTCTTCAGTGAAGTGACGTAAGTTTTCGCGTTGCTCAGCGTCAAACCGCCCCAAATTGCTAAGGGTTTCAGTCATTGTCTGTTCGACTTGCTCAGCGATCGCTGTCGCCAAAGCACGACCCATGAAGAACGCATGGACTACTGGGGTACTCATAATGTCACAGTTTGTTACACCTTTCGTTCAGATTATAACGTTCTTGACCAAAAGTCCCCTCCTTCCACCGTACCAAAGTTCCGGGGAGCGCCAGGGGGGCTTTGCGCGGTCAACGCTCAGAGGCCCGGTCAACGGTTGGGGTTGCCTTCGGGCGAGGGTCTGCCAAGGGCTGCATGAGCGCATCATGAGCGTTGGAAAAATTGGCTGGGTTAGTTTCTGCCGGAGCCTCATCAGGGACTTCCAGGGGGGCAGAGGGCGCACCCTCAGGGGCCGGGGCGGGCTCGTCAGGGGTTTCCACGGGGATTTCGGGGGCGGATTCCTCGTACTCGATGGGGGGCGAGGCCTCCGGGGTCGGGTCCGTTTCTAAATAAGATTCGTCATAAGATTCGTCGATGGGGTCGGCGGCTTCCGGTGCATAGACGGGTTCTTCAAAGGTTTCAGCCGGACTGATGTCGTACCATTCATCTTGCCGAATGGGCACATTCCGGGCAGGCACATAGGGCGTGTCGAAAGTCGCGGTGGGCGTATCGCCAGACCAGCCCGCCTGAGCTGGGAAGGACTGTTGGGGATCGAGCTGAATGCCCCCCGGCAGACTTTTTGCATTGAGTCGCCAAACCGTGCCCAGGCCGACCCCAGCGATCGCGGCTAGCAATGCCGTCCCGGTCAGAGCGGGCAGCAGCTTGGGTTTGGATGGCGGTTGGGGATGCTGGGAGACAGAGGCGGGGCGGGGGGTGTCGACTGGCGCGGGGCGCGACGTCAAGGGTTGGTGGGAGGACTGAAGCTGATGGGTCGCGCCCGCATTGGGTAACAGTGCGAGCCACTGCTCGAGGGTGAGGGGTGGCTCGGCAGCGGGCGATCGCACGCCCTGTTCGATGGCGTCGATGATGACTGGGCTCAAGTTGGGACGATGCTGTTGGAGACGGGCTCGCAGGGCATCCCCCATTTCGTCTTGAGTGGTCAGCAGGGCTCCGGTTAACAGGCTAAAGAGAAGTTTGGCGAGTGCTCGGACGGAGGTATCGGGGGCGACGGCGGCTTCATCCGATTGCAAGTAGGCGTGGGGTAGGCCCGTGAGGGTGAGATGTTTGAGGTCGGGGGTGAGCCAGACCCGGTTGGGTGACAAATCCATCCCCTTTAGACCCTGTTCCCGCAGCCAGTTGGCGCTGCTGGCCACTTGGCGAATGGTTGCCAACGCTTGCTTGGGGGAGAGCGGCGAATAATGTTTGCGGGCCGATGACCAGGGCAACCCGACGGTGGTGCCCATCGCGAGACAGAGGGTGTGGTCGTCGCCTCGAAAGAGTTGCAAGGGATTGGGGAGGGGCGATCGCGGCGAAAAGGCGACCCCTTCTAACCGGGCGATCAGACTTGATAAGTCCCCTTGTCCTGAATTGCCTGCCACCGGAAAAATTTGAATAAAGACGGGCATCCCCGCGACAACATGGGTGCCCCAATAGAGGTCGCCATTGGGCGCGGCTTCGAGCAGGGCATCAATGACGTAGTGGCCATTTTGCAGGGCGGTTCCAGGAGCAAGGGGCATAGGTTTGAATGAAGTCGGCAAAACAGTTCCGATTTTAGCCCCTCTTTATCTACCCCGTTGTGTGAATCAACGCAGATTGACCTGGTGATGTCTGCTGGATGGATTGCTGGATCAGCGATCGCGACTTTTACGAGGGGAAAAATTTTGTTGAATAAAGGCGATCGCCTCTGCTCGGGTGGTCAATTCGCCATCGCGGGTGGCGGCCAAAACGGCGGCCAAAATCTCCCGATAGGCGGGACCGGGGCGATAGCCCAATTGTTTAAGGTCGTGGCCATTGACCGGGGCTTTGACCTGAGACCAGTGAGTCAGATAGCGCCAGAGGCGATCGCGGATTTCCTGGCTCTGGCGCAAACTCACTAGCACTAACGTTTCTAAGTCATAGGACTGCAGTAGTTGGCAACATTGGCTGGGGCGATCGCAGGCGGGTAATTGCGTCGCAAGGGTGGTTTCGACCTCGGCGAGCGCCGCCAGCCGCTGAATGCTGGTTTGGGGCAATTGCAAATGTTCGGCGACGACGGCCCGATCCGCCGCCGGTACGCCCGTCAACAGTAACTCTAAGCGCATTTGCCAGGGGGGCAGGGAGCGCAACAAGTCCACGTGGGTCAGCCAGCGACTCAGCCGCCGCATTTGTCGCCAGCGGCGATCGCTGAGTTCCAGGTCGGAGTGTAGGCATACCAAGGCCCCCAGATCGTCAAGTAACGCCAGGGCGCTTTCCCAGTAGTCGGCCTCCAGGATGTATTGCAGTTCGGCTTTGAGGCGAGTTTGAAGCGCGGGCAGCTTGGCGATTTCGGTTTGCAGCCGCTTGTAAATGCCGCTCTCGATCGCGTGGCGGATAAAGCCTTCGGTTTGGGGTTCGAGGGTGAACTGCAACCGCACCGCAAAGCGCACCGCCCGATAAATCCGCGTGGGATCTTCGATAAAACTGTTGGCGTGCAGCACCCGAATCTGCCGAGCCTGTAAATCGACCAGACCGCCAAAAAAGTCCAGCAGTTGCCCCGCTTGGGGGGGCGTTAAACAAATAGCCAGGGCGTTGATTGTAAAGTCGCGGCGGTACAGATCTTGGCGGATGGAACTGGCCTCGACCTCGGGATTGGCCGCCGGGTAGGGATAAAACTCCGTGCGGGCGGTGGCGATGTCGACCATGAGGGACTTGGCGGGGCTCGTGGGGGCCTCATGCCACACCAGGGCCGCTGTCTGAAACCGCCCGTAAACTTGCAATTCGGCCTCGGGATGTTGGGCCTTGATGGCCTCGGCCAAGACGACCCCCGCCCCCATCTCCAGGGTTTGATAGGCGCTGTCGACCACCAGATCCACGTCCGGCAGGGTCAGCGGGGCGGCGTCATCGCTGAGGAACAGGTCGCGCACCCCGCCGCCAATCAGATAAAGCTGCCAACCGCGATCGCTCGCTACCTGGGCCATCACCTGTAGCATGTCCCACAGAGCCGGGGCTAAGCGCCGCTGTAGGGTGCGCCAGAGCTGCTGGCGGGGGGGCGGGCGCACGATCGCCGCCGCCTGCACCGCAGCGGGTGACTCGGCCTGTTGGGATTGGTGGAGCTGTCGCAGCACGTCCGTCCGGGTGACCACGCCGACGAGCCGGGCTGCTTCTAACACCGGCAGTCGCCCAATGTCGTAAGTCACCATCAACGCCTCGATATCGGGCAGGGGCGTCTGGGGCGTTACCGTTTTGATCTGGGTGGACATGTAGCCCTTGACCGGGGCATGGCCGAAGCCATGGTGCAGCGCCAGATCAATATCGCGACGAGAAATCACGCCCACCAGTTGCCCCTCGCGATCCACCACAGACAAGCCGGAATGGCCATAGCGCAACAAAATCCGCTGGGCTTCCGTGATTTGGGTGGTGGGCAAAATCGTGCGTACCGGCGACGACATCAAATCGCGAGCCATTGGTACCGGGGGAATCTGCTGGCGCAAAGCGGCCAGGGTGCGCTCGAACTCTGCCTGGGGCTCGGGAGTGACACAGGTGACCGCCGCCGCCGTGGGATGCCCGCCGCCCCCCAGGCGCGACAGCAACCCATTGAAATCAATGCCGGGGCGATCGCCGATCGCTGCCGTCCGGCCCCGCGTGCGCCCAATGATCACCAGCTTCTTCGCGTCTTCTTTGGCGGGAAACCAAGCGCCGAACAGTAGCGTATCGAGGTCGAGAAAGGTGAGCAATCGCTCCGCCAAGCCCGACAGGCCGGGCACGTGACCCTCGGTTTCTAGCAAGACCCAGCCCAGGGTGTGACCGGGCTGCTGCTCCCGCTGGAGTTGGGCGATCGCCGTTTCTGACAGAGTTTGCAGGGGGGGCGACAAATTCGGTTCGACAAATTCGGCGATCGCGCTCTGGCTCACCCCCTGCCCCATCAACCAGGCCAGGGCCGCGGCATCTCGCACCGTGGATGATGTGAAGGTCAGTGAGCCCGTATCCACATGGATGCCCAGGGCCATGACGGTAGCCTGGCTGGTGTTGAGGTTGATGTGCTGGGCCTGCAACCGTTCCACCAGTAGGGTGGTCGCAGCCCCCACCGCCTCGACGCAAAAGGCGGTAGCGGGCAAGCTGCGATCGCTGTCTTGGTGGCTGTCTTGGTGATGGTCATAGACGTGGACTTGGCCCCCCCGTGCGGCCACGGTGGTGACCCAGTCTCCCAGCGGTCCCAGACGTTTTAGCGATTGGGTATCGACCACCGCGATCGCCTCTACCGCGTCGAGGTTCACAGCTCGCCGTTCAATCAAGGGATACTCATCGCGATGGAGGGCCAAAAACGCCTGCACCGTGGGGTGACAACCGCCCCCGAGCACGATCCGCGCAGCCGGATTGAGCAAGGTCACGCCCACGGCTGCCCCCAGGGTGTCAAAGTCAGCAGTGGTATGACACAGCACCAAATCCATCGGCGGTTCCAACGTAATACAGCAGTTGGGCGCGCCGCGATCGTCTCCTGTTCAGGTCACCAGCGCGATCGCTGCCGCTGCTTGCCCTGGGCTTGAGGCTTCCGTCGCACCCATATTTCTGATAGCTTACTAATAATCATCTGGGTAATTGCAGGCTTTAATGGCTGCCACTACCTCAGTTGCTGTTGTGTTGAGATAGTGAGATTTAAGCGAAATGGTCATTGTCTTCCAGTTGGCACTTTTTGCGCTGGTTTTTTTGTCATTTGTAATGGTGATCGGGGTGCCCGTTGCCTATGCTTCTCCCCAAAACTGGGAACAGTCTAAGCGGTTGATTCTGCTCGGTTCCGTCGTTTGGGGAATTTTGGTCGTCGTGGTAGGTGGGCTAAACTACCTGGTGGTGTAGCCCGATTTAGGCATTGATTTCATGGCTGTTTTTGAAGGCAATTTTCACCAGGGCGAGCCCCGTCGTTTTGCCCTGGTGATTGGTCGTTTTAACGATTTGATTACGGAAAAGTTACTTGGGGGCTGTCAGGATTGTCTCAAGCGCCACGGCGTTGACGTTGATCCTCACGGTGAGCAAGTGGATTACGCTTGGGTGCCGGGGAGTTTCGAGATTCCCATGGTGGCGCGGCAATTAGCGCTCACGGGGCGATACAACGCCATTATCTGTTTGGGGGCAGTGATTAAGGGGCAGACGCCGCACTTTGACTATGTCGCCAGCGAGGTGTCGAAGGGCATTGCTGCGGCCAGTTTTCAAACGGGAGTGCCGATTGTGTTTGGGGTGCTGACGACGGATACCATGCAACAAGCACTAGAGCGGGCGGGCATCAAGAGCAATCTGGGGTGGAACTACGCCATGAGTGCGCTGGAAATGTCGAGTTTGATGGGCCAGATTAGATCGCTGCCGATCGAAAATCAAAATGGTTTGATGGCCGGCACTTCACCCTCCTTACCCGCTGTCGCTGTGCCGACTCAAGCCACTCAGGCTAATCAATAGGCAGGCGCTAGGGGACGGTTCTTTGGGAATTCGCCCCCCTGATCTTTAGCACCCAGTGACCGCAGGAACCCTCCCCTGATCAAGACTCCGTCTGTGAAGATTGAGTGAAGGCCTGGTACTGAGCCGCTAAGTTGGCGTAAGCCGACTGCGGTTGATGAAACCGGGGATTGAGTCGCGCCTCCACCGGCTTTCCCCCCTCGGTCAAATGCTGTTCGACAATGGTGTCGACATCCTCGGGCTTGACTCGGCAGTACCAAACATCAGCGGGCATCACGCGCACTGTTGGCCCTGCGCCGCACTGGCCTTGACACTCACAACCGCTGACCATAATCCGGTCAGATTGATGCTGCTGAAAGGCCGCCAGCACTTGCTCGGAGCCGTTGCGGGCACAGGAGCGGTGGTGACAAACCGTGACCAAATATCGCGGGCGAGCATCAGGCATGGAAATCTTGGCCCTTTAGACGACAGCACTTTGTATAAGTTAACAGGTCTAATTTAGTCTGGGATGCTGCTGCAAAGGGGCGGCTCGGGGCGATCGCTTTTCGCTTTCGCTACAGAAAAGTTCAGAAGTCACTGTAGCTTTAGCGAATCGCTTGGGTTTAGGAATCTGGCAGACTAGGAAAGTTGGCGATCGCCTGAGGGGCAGAGGGCAAAGTGCCCCCGATCATTGCCCCAGGTTGACGATGCTGGGGGAATTGAACGAGCGTGCAGAAGGGCTGATCGCCCCGGCCCATGCAATTCCCCCTTGACGGCATGACCGGAGTTCTTTATTCTCTGAGATGGCTTATGGGGATGCCGCACTCCGCTTCAGTAAACTCCCTGACCTAGCGCTTCAACTTCATCATTCCTTAAAAAAGCCATTCGCAATTCCGGTTATTTGTACTCCACAGAAGAATTTTGCCGCAATGGGCTGAAGATTCACTGAACTTGAGCAGAATTTTTCTGAAGATTTCCCTATCGACCCATCAAAAAAAATCAGACATCATTGAAGCGTGGTCAGGATTCCTGACACACCGTTGTTACCAACCTATCAGCGATGTCATCTTTATCAAACCTGTCATCTTCACTGGAATGTCCGAAGTGCGGTAAACACGCGATCGTCAGCCACCAGAGTGGCATTTATCAATGCTTGAACTGCAACTTTGAACGAGACTTGAGCCCTGAGAGCGTAACGGCTTTTCAAAAATCAGGAATCGGTGAATTCGTCTTCGCGATCGGGGGCTTTTTAGTCATGGCGGCTCTGTTGCTGTAGCGCAGCACTGCAGGGCGCTCTGCAGTGCCGCCCCAGTTCTCCGGGGACAGTTTTTGGGTGTGAGGGTCTTGATCGGGGGCGTTGCTCAGCACGGGATGAATTGCAGTCGGTCAATAATTGCGGGCTGTATTGTTCAAGGCATTGGCATCATCAGATTCATCCCTTGAATGAGCAACGCCGGTTCGGAGAGCTGCCGTCCCGTTGCGGGTTTTGACCGTGGCAACTATTACATCATGAAATTTATGAGACGACCTCATCGCCATAATCTGTTGTTTCGAGCCGCTTGTGAAGGACTCAAACTGCTGGCTTTGATGCTGGCAGGCTTCATTAGTGCCTGTCTATTTTTGGCCCCGTTTGGTGCATTTGAACAGGCCGAAGCGATCATTCAGGTCGCGCTGCCGTTTTTCTTTCGGCTGACCGTGTCGTTGCTCAGTTTGATTGCGATCGCGGGTTTGTTTGAAGCTCTGGAAGATCGATAAGGGGACCGCAGCGGGGGCTGATTTTCTAGCGACTCCCGCTTACACGGTGGCAGTTTTTGCCTGCAGCAGTTTCAGCGATCGCTGAATCAGGGCGATCGTCAGGCTGGGTTGCTCTAGCTGGGGCGTCAGGCCAACCTGAGGAATGATTTCAAAATGCTTAATGGCCGTGGGATTGAGGGCGACTAAGCGCTGCCCCAACGCCACATCGGTAAACTGAGCTTCTTGGCCCCAAAACACCACCGTGGGCACGGTCAATTGCGGCATCCACTCGGCCAGGTCAAAACAGAGATCCCCGCGCACAAACGACAGCGCCGCGTACTCAGCATTCGGCTGGGTGGCGGACGCCAGGTAAGCTGCGACCATTTCTGCCGTAATTAGATCGGGGTTGGCAAACTGTCGCTCCGTGAGAAAACCTCGAATGCCGGCGGAAGTGGCGATCGCCGTTTGGTACAGCACCTGATCTAAGAGCGGCACGCGCAAAATCTGGGGCAACCAGCCCTGACGAAAATCCTTGCCAAACTCAGAGAGCCCGGCGGGCGTCACCAAAATCAGGCTGTGCAACAGTTCGGGATGTTGGACGCCGATGCGCACCATCAGGGCCGCCGTGAGCGCTGAAGCCAGCACAATTGCGCCCTGGGGGGCCAGCGCCTGCAAAAACTGGACGATCGCCCGTTCGTAATCTTCGACCTGATAATCGCGCTGGGGGTGGTCAGAATGGCCCCAGCCCGGCAAGTCCGGCGCGATCACCCGATATTCCGTCGCAAAGGCCGGATAGACCTTTGACCATTCGTAGGAGGAGGAACCGCCCCCGAAGCCGTGGATAAACACCAACGTTTGCTCAGGCTGTTGGGCAATGGGCCAAAACTCTGGCTGCGGTGCGGCGTAGGCGATCGTGCCGAGTTCCGTGACGACCGATCGCTGTTCAAATCCTGGCGCAATAAACATGATTTTCGTCTTTAATGGCTGACCTGAGCGGGGGGACTCCCCGATGAATCGGGAGCCGCTTCGCTGCCTTTATTTGATATCAATTATGGTTGGGTTTGCCACCCTTCGGGCGAGTGAATTTGCGCGGGGCGATCGCTCCCTTGTCGCGAGCAGGGTGGTTTCCTCCCAGTGCAGAAAATTCTGTAGAAGCGTTTTGGCGGGGCTGGTAGGGGCTGGGTATTGCCCCACCCTGACGAAATAGCGGCGATGCGATATATCCTTGAGCGCCTCTGAAACAGCCCTGAAAGTTCCGGAAGGGGGCGGGGCGATCGCGTAGAGTATAGCCCGATTGTGCTGATCGCATACTGACATAATTTTATAAACAATCCGACGGCTGGGGCGGTAGTCTATTGAGGGCGAGCGAATGCTCTATAGGTCCATTCCGCAGGACGTGGAAGCAACCTAACCCGGTATTTGTGCGTCAACCTTGTTTAATTCTGTGTCATAAATTCAATGTTTCCACGACTTTTTTCGGCTAGTGTTTTGGGCTTGAGCTTAGCGGCGCTGAGTTTGCCTGCTGAAGCTCGTCCTGAAATTGCCAGCGGTGACCAATGGCTCGAAGGGGTGAGTCAGCAAGCCTGTTTGAGCCGTGCCGATGACTTTATTCAGGAACTTAACGTCCCCAATCAAGCGGGGGATATTGACCGTACAGGGTATTTTGACGACGGGGTCTTTCGCATCTTGTGTTACGGCGGCGGTGAGGAATCCAGCATGGTGCTGGTCTTTTCGGCCCATACCGAGAGTGCCGAAGTCGCCACGCAGTTTCTGCAATTTGCGCTGGAAGCACTGTCTGGCGGCACCGTCACTAGCCAGTAGTTGGCCCTCGGCCCCATCGGCTGGGGCTGTTGCTGCTGGGGCCGGGTGGTTGAGGGCGGGCGGACGGTCAGTGGATAGGGCCGCTTGGCGGGACTTAGGAGATTCCTGGAAAAGACTTGCCCATTCGTCGGGTGTCATATAGCCCTACGGGCATGGCTCCGCTTTAGCGGAGCGTCATGCACCACTGCCCGGTATTTTTTCCCTAAAAATCTCCTGGGCTCTTGCCTGCGCCCCACCAAGCGCCGGGTACAGAGCCCCCAAGCCTCCTAGTGAGCTCAACCCGTCACCTGATACCTAATATCCGCCACCTAACATCAGTTGCCGGTGAGGGCAGACAGGCCGCGACGATAAATGGTTTGGGCGTATTCCGTCCAGGCTCCTTGGCCCCAGTAGCGGAAGCAACTGGTTTCGAGCAGCAGGTTGTGCAAGAGCGCCCGGTGATAGGTCGCCGATCGCTCGTCACCCAAACGTCCATCTTGGCGAGCTTGATGAAAGCGGGCGCTGAGTTGCTGCATGGGCTGCATGACGTTGCCATAGCCCTCGACCCAACTGCGATCGCTCGTCCAGGATGAGCCTTCCATATGAAAGTTGTTGTCGGCTTTGTTAAGGGCCGCGATCGCGGTTTGCACCGTCTCGGGGGTAGGGCGATCGCCCGTTTCTTGCCACAGGCGATGCTGACCGATGGCTTGACAGGTGGGAAACTGATCAGCCGTGACCCCAGCGGTAGCCAGCAGTTCCAGATACTCGGTACCGAGGAAGCCGACCGTGCCGACTCGACCGCCACCGTGCTGCCGCATTTCGTGCCAGCAGCGCTTAAACATGCTGGGAAACTCATTCATCATGACGCCGCCATTTTCACCATCGCTAATCTGCGTCACCAGCGGTGGGACGGGGCGCTCGCCGATCGTCATTTTGGGTAAGGATTTGGCCTCAGCAAAGGGCTGCATCTGGCCGACCAGTTTAGTGTCTGACCCTTGAGTCTTAATCAGCACCGTGATTTCCACGGTTTCGCCATGGGCATTTTTAGCGACTAAGCGGTGAGGCAAGTGGGGTTGCTGAATGCCGTGACCCTCTAAGGTTTCGACGGTATGCTCTTGCACTAACAGCCATTGATAGCCGCAATCCTTGAGTGCCTTGACGAAGGTGTAGAGCGTATCGGGATGGTTGGGGAGGTGCATCTCCGGCGGCGAAAAGCCTCGTACTCGGGATAACGCTTCCCAGCCAAACAGCGCGGCAAAGTGGTGCTGCCAGGCGCGAATGTGCAATGCCATGTCGGGAATGGGGGTGGATGGGGCGACGGCGTGGCCCCAAAAGGTCCCTAACCATTCCACATAAGGTTGATATTGGGCGTCGCAGGTGATGCGCCGCAGCTTGTCTAAGATGTCGTGGCGCTGCATCTGCTGAAAGCCCCACAGCAGCGTACCGGAATAGTCCAGCATGACGCGGGGGTTGCAGCCCTGCTCCACCAGTTCGGGAATGAAGTCGCCCATGCGGGCATAGCAGTAGGCAAAGGGGCCGGCGTTGTGGTTGTCCCCGTCGTAAGGGTGCTCAAACATGTGTTGCAGGTTGCTGATCAGGTGTCCGTCATGGCCAGCGGGAATCGTGGGCTGGTGCATGTGGAGGGCGATCGCAAACCCAGCGGAAATGTCCGACAGCTTTAGGTTGGTGCGGTCTAGATAAATCGGGTCAGTGCCTGCGGTTGCGGCTTGGATGCGATCGTCCCACCCCGCCAGGGGAGGCATTCCGTCAATCTGTTCGGGCAGGCGATCCATGAGGGAGTGGGCAGCAGTGGCAACCATGAAACCTCGAGCACATAAAGTCTTTTTTAGTGTCGCACCGTTCGCTACAAGTTGAGTCGAGATTATGCGTTAGATAAATGATCTTTAACAGTTGTGACGAAATAACCGCCTTGTGGCAGTTATACGGCCTTGCCTTAAAGGCTGGCGATCGCCATTACAGCCCCGACTCCGGACTCGCAACTGACGTCACGGGATGGGATTGCTGGAGAGGCCAAGAGTTCAGCCCCTAAGCCGATCCGTGGGCATGGCCCACCCGGCGATCACGGCTGAAGCTGAGGGCCAGCAGGGATTTTCCTTTCGATGCGATCGCCTAAGGAATCAGGATTTTATAAAATCCAAGTTTTGTCGGGCAGGCATCTTGCCTGCTCTTGGACAGCCGAGACGGCTGTCCACACTTAATTAAATTCCCATTCCTAAACCGTCGTGCTCTCGCTGCTCACGCCGTCCGCCGCACCACGATGACCACACATGCCCCTGGCCCCGCCCTGCCCTAGAGTACGATGAACTTAAAACTTCCTCAACGGAGAAATCAATGCGACTGGCAGGCTTCATTCTTGAGAATGTCGAATCTATCCTCCTGGAATGGGAAGCATTTGCGCACAGCCTTGACCCTGGGAAGAAGATGACCAGGCTCGCCCGGCGTGACCACGCTGAGGCGATTCTGCAGGCCACCGCGCGGAACATGCAGGTCAGCCAGAGCCTCGCGCAGCAGGCGAGCAAGTCTAAAGGCAACGGTGACCCTGATGATGAGGAGAGCGATCGCCTCGACCACGCCTCAAAACTGCACGGTGTGGGTCGCGTGGCGTCGGGCTTTGACATCATGGAGGTCGTCGCCGAATACCGCGCCCTGCGGGCCACCGTGCTCCGCCTGTGGCGCGCGAGCCACCCCCAGGTCGACATTAATAACGGCATCGACGACATCACTCGCTTCAACGAGTCGATCGATCAATCCCTTGCTGAGGCCGTCAGCAGTTACACCAATCATGTCGATCAGTCGCGCCGCATGTTCCTGGCGATCCTCAGCCACGACCTGCGCAACCCGCTGAACAGCATCAGCGTGTCTGCACAAATAGTCTCGCGCTCCGCCAACGAAGATCCGGGCTCGGTCAAAGCGCTGGCATTGATCAAGACAAACACGGCGGTGATCACGCAGTTGATCAGCGACCTGACGGACTTTGCCTCAACGGGGCTGGGCTGCGTAATGCCGCTGACGCGCGAGTTGGTCAATCTAGAAGAGCTTGGTCGCGAAGTCTTTGAGGGATTTCGGCTCACCTGCCCACAGCGCCCGCTGCACTTTCACCCAGACGGCAACCTGATGGGCAATTGGGATGCGGCCCGTCTCCGCCAGGTGGTCTCTAACCTGATGGGCAACGCCCTGCAGCATGGGGCAACCGAGAGTCCGGTCGAACTCGCGATCGCGGCAGCAGGATCAACCGTAGTTTTGAGCGTGCACAACGAAGGGCCGCCGATTCCGGCAGCGATGCGGGCCACGATCTTCGATCCGCTCATCCGCCACGCGACGGCGGAATCGGCCACGCCGCGAGTTGCGGGCAGCATTGGCCTGGGGTTGTACATCGTGCGCGAGATCGTGGTCGCCCACGGGGGGACGGTCGAGGTGGTCTCGACGGCGGCGGCAGGTACAACG
>Ga0081520_100297_pt1 | contig 25984 bp, 23 predicted proteins | sample HotLakmasection1_FD_70988 | JGI IMG/M metagenome (GOLD analysis project Ga0081520, IMG submission 70988) | Hypersaline microbial mat communities from Hot Lake, Washington, USA - Section #1 (SPADES assembly) (version 2) | ecosystem: Environmental > Aquatic > Non-marine Saline and Alkaline >... | reverse complement strand
TGATCTGACCGTAACCGAACCGCAGCTGCCATCGCGCTTCCTCCTGCTTCCGACAGAAAGGAATCAGCATTCGGGCAAAGGGGGAATCCCCAATGAGTCAGAGGCCATGCGGATTGGTATCAGGCCTCTGATTGGCGACGTGAGTGGACTTTCTGACCAGGCAGCGCTTTGCAGGTTTCCAGGCGAATCCGCAGCCAAACGGTATCTTTGGGCTGCGAACCCGCCTTAAACATCCACCTCCGCCTCAAGCGCGTTCTCGGTGATGAACTCTCGCCTCGGCTCCACCACGTCGCCCATGAGCTTGGTGAACATTTCGCCCGCCTCGTCGGCGTGTTCGACGCCGACCCTCAGGAGTGTGCGCGCGTTCGGGTCGAGCGTGGTTTCCCAGAGCTGGTCGGCATTCATTTCGCCAAGGCCCTTGTAGCGCTGGATCTTCAGGCCCTTGCGTCCGCTTTCGAGCACCGCCTCGTGCAGGGAGACCGGGCCGGTGACGCGCTTGTCGCCGGTCTTCTCGCCGCGCAGGATTGAGGCTTCCAGATAGTTTGTGCGGATGCGGGCGGCGCGTTCGGCGAGGCGCTGGGCGTCCTGCGAGCCGATCAGCGCGGGATCAAGCGCCACGCGTTCGGTCACGCCGCGCACCATGCGTTCGAGGATCAGCGTGCCGCCCGACCAGGCACCGACCCAGGTGTCCTCGCCCTCATCGGCGACATCGTTCAGGCGACGGGCGGCCTCCTCGGCCTCCTCCTCGCCGGCCTCGTCATCGAAGGCCCCGGCGAGCACGGCCTGCTCGATCACATGGGACGGGGCGCGCAGGGCAAGACGGTTCAGGCCCACCCGGAAGCTGGCGGCCTCGCGCACCTCCTGGCGGAGGTCCTCGGATGCGATCTGCGTGCCGTCGGCAAGGATCCAGACCTCGCCATCACTGCCTTCGCCGATCAGGTATTCCTCCATCTCGGCCTCATCCTTGAGGTAGCGCTCGGAACGCCCGCGCGTCACCTTGTAGAGCGGCGGCTGGGCGATGTAGAGAAAGCCCTTCTCGATCACCTCAGGCATCTGGCGATAGAAGAAGGTGAGCAAAAGCGTGCGGATGTGTGCGCCATCGACGTCTGCGTCGGTCATGATGACGATCTTGTGGTAGCGGAGCTTCTCGATGTTGAAATCGTCCCGGCCGATGCCGGCGCCGAGCGCGGTGATCAGCGTGCCGACCTGGTCTGATCCCAGCATCTTGTCGAAACGCGCGCGCTCGACATTCAGGATCTTGCCGCGCAGGGGAAGGATGGCCTGGTTGGAGCGGTCGCGGCCCTGCTTGGCCGAGCCACCGGCGGAATCGCCCTCCACGATGAAGATTTCGGACTTGGCCGGGTCCTTCTCCTGACAGTCAGCGAGCTTGCCGGGCAGCGACGTGATGTCGAGCGAGGATTTCTTGCGGGTCAGTTCGCGCGCCTTGCGGGCGGCCTCACGGGCAGCGGCGGCTTCCACGATCTTGGTCAGGATGGCCTGAGCGGGCTTCGGGTTCTCCTCGAACCACTCGCTCAGCGCCTCATGCATCAGCCCCTCGACCACGGGACGAACCTCGGAGGAGACCAGCTTGTCCTTGGTCTGTGAGGAGAATTTCGGGTCGGGCACCTTGACCGAGAGCACGCAGGACAGCCCCTCACGCGCATCATCGCCGGTGATGTCGACCTTTTCCTTCTTACCGATGCCGGACTCGTTTGAATACTTGTTGATGATCCGCGTCAGCGCGCCGCGAAAGCCCGCAAGGTGTGTGCCGCCATCGCGTTGCGGGATGTTGTTGGTGAAGCAGAGTACCGTCTCGTGATAGCTGTCGGTCCATTCCAGCGCCGCCTCGACCGTGATGCCATCGCGCTCGGCCACGGCATAGATCGGCTCGGGAATGATGGCGGTGCGGTCCTTGTCGATGTGGCGGACAAAGGCCTTCACGCCGCCCTCATATTGCAGAACGCTTTCCCAGGGCTCCGGCCCGCGCAAATCCCTGAAGACGATGCGCACCCCGGAATTCAGGAAGGCGAGCTCGCGCAGGCGATGTTCCAGCGTCTTGCGGTTGTACTCCGTCATGGTGAAGGTTGACGTGCTCACCATGAAGCGCACGGCGGTGCCGGTATAGGGCTTGCCAGTGCCGAGCACGGGGCTGTCACCAACAGCCTTGAGCGGGGCCTCGACCCGTCCGCCATCGATGAAGCGGACGAAATGTTCCTTGCCATTCCGGTGGATGCGCAGGTCAAGCCAGTCCGACAGGGCGTTCACAACGGACACGCCGACACCGTGCAGGCCGCCGGAGACCTTGTAGGAATTCTGGTCGAACTTTCCGCCCGCATGAAGCTGGGTCATGATGACCTCGGCTGCTGAGACCCCTTCGTCCTTGTGGGTGTCCACCGGGATCCCCCGGCCATTGTCGGTGATCTCGGCCGAGCCGTCGGGATGCAGCGTGACGGTGACCTCATCGGCATGGCCGCCCAGCGCCTCGTCGATCGCATTGTCGACGACTTCGTAGATCATGTGGTGCAGGCCGGAGCCGTCATCGGTGTCGCCAATATACATTCCGGGGCGCTTGCGAACGGCCTCAAGACCCTTCAGCACCTTGATGGAATCAGCGCCATATTCCGGCGAACTCGTCATGTCATCGGCCATGGTTTGCGGCCTTTCCCGTCAATCAAAGAATCAGCTGTTTTTATAGGCGGTTTTGGCCCGGAAGGGAAATGATTGCGGGCGAATTCAGCAGTCCGTGTGCGGCGCTTTCCGGCTTTGTTTTTCCATCTTTTTCCCGACGGGTGAAAAGCCCCCGACAGGGACGGTCCGCCACTGTCCACTCAAAGGTGCCGAAAGAATATCGACCAGCGCTGACCTCGTAATTCTCCCGATGGCAAAGCGGCTTGTCGCATGCAACCGTCAAGAGCATGAGACAGGACTGGACCGCCTTCGCCACCGCCCATGTGCCGCGGTATACGAGCTATCCGACAGCGGCGCAGTTCGGCCCGCTCGGTGAGGCCGAGACGAGAGACTGGCTCGGCGGCGTCGATCCGGACGAGGCGATCAGCGCCTATGTCCATGTGCCTTTCTGCGAGAAGCTCTGCTGGTATTGCGGCTGCCACACAAGCGTGCCGAACGGCTATGACCGGATCGGCCGCTTTGTCGCCACGCTGCACAAGGAGATCGACCTCTGGGCCGGCGCGCTCGGCCCCCATGCCGGAACCGCGCACCTGCATTTTGGCGGGGGCTCGCCGAATGCCCTGTCGGCGGATGATTTCTTCGACATTGCCGAACACCTGCGCAGCGCGCTGAAACTGCGCGAGGATGGCGAGTTTGCGGTCGAACTCGATCCCCGGTCGCTGACGCCGGAGCGCATTGCCGCCATGGCTGCCGTCGGCGTGAACCGGGCGAGCCTTGGCGTGCAGTCGCTTGATCCGATCGTCCAGAAGGCCGTCAACCGCGTCCAGCCCGAAACCATGCTCTCCGCCGCGGTGAAGGCGCTGCACAGGGTCGGCATAACCGACATCAATGCCGATCTCATGTACGGCCTGCCGCACCAGACCGAGGCGGACCTCGAGCGCTCCGCTGCGTTCTGCGCGCGCGAAGGCATCACGCGGGTGGCGGTGTTCGGCTATGCCCATGTGCCCTGGTTCGCCAAGCACCAGAAGGCGATTGACGAGGCCGCGCTGCCGGGCCTGATGGAGCGCTTCCGCCAGGCGGAAACCGCAGCCGCCGCGCTGGTGGCGGAAGGCTATGTGCGCATCGGGCTCGACCATTTCGCCCTGGCCGAAGACGAACTCGCCGAGGCTGCGCAGGCAGGGACGCTGAGGCGCAATTTCCAGGGCTACACGACCGATCCCTGCCAGACGCTGGTCGCCATGGGGCCATCGGCGATCTCCGCCTTTGCCGGAGGCTTCGCCCAGAACACACGTAATGCCGCCACATGGAAGGCGAGCGTCGAGGCAGGCCTCCTGCCGACCGATCGCGGACTGGCGGTGAGTGGTGAGGACCGGTTGCGGGCGCGCGCCATCGAGGCGCTGATGTGCAATCTCTCCGTCGATCTCGGCGCGGTGTGCGAGGAATTCGACGTGCCAGCTGACACGCTTGACGGCGCGCTGCCGGGACTTCAGGCCCTTTCGGCGGCGGGTCTCTGCGCGCTGGAGGGACGGCGGGTGGAGCTTGTCGAGGAGGCCCGCATGCTCGTGCGCAATGTCGCCCAATGCTTCGACGCCTATAGCGGCGCCGATGCGCCGGGCCGCCACGCCAAAGCGGTGTGAGGGCCGTTTTCAGGGTTTGCCGTTGGGAGGCCTTGAACCTCCACGTCTCGCGGCGCGACGGGCCTGAGACGTGCGCCGGCAGCCGCTCCGCCAGCCTTTCAGGTCATCGGAAAAAGGCGTGGTCCATGTGGCTGAACGCCTGAACTGCCGGTCCTGGGTTTCACTCCGGACCGTCGCTTGACTTGGTTGATCTGGCGCAACGATCCGTTTGCAAACGGTTCCCGTTCGCCCCGAACTTGTTTCAGACAATCTCCAGCAGCCGGTCGTTCGGGCGGCCGAGCACGGCCTTGTCGCCCTTGATGCCGATCGGGCGCTGGATGAGTTTCGGCTCGCTGGCCATGGCCCTGAACACCTCGTCATCGCTGGCATCTGCCGCGAGGCCGAATGTCTGGGCATCCTTCTCTCGCAGGAATTCCCTCGGAGAGACACCGCCCATTTTCTTCGCAATCTCGCGGAGCTCGTCTTCGGACAGACGCCCGCCTGCATTCATGTATTTGCGGATTTCCGGCTCGACGCCCTTGTCCTGCAACAGCGCAAGCCCCTTCTTGGATGAGCCGCACCCCGTGTGATGGATGAGAATATAGGCCATGTGCCCCTCCGGTCTGTCAGTCGCCACAGGATGTGGTTCAGGCCGTCTCGCTTTCCAGCGCCTTGATGGCGGTGTCCATCGCGATCAGGCGGCGGGCCTCTTCAAGGTGCAGGAGTTCGGTCATCTTCCCGTTCACCTTGAGGACGCCCTTGCCCTTGTTTTCCGGCTGTCCAAAGGCCGCCACCACGTCCAGCGCATGGGCAACATCGGCCTCCGAGGGCGCAAAGACGCGGTTGCAGGCCTCAAGCTGGGAGGGGTGGATGAGCGTCTTGCCGTCAAAGCCCATCACCCGGCCCTGAATGCACTCCGCCTCGAAGCCCTCGGCGTTCTGTATGTCATTATAGACCCCGTCAATCGCGGCGAGCCCGAAGGCCCGGGCCGCAAGCACCGTTGTTGAAAGCGCGCTCCGGAAGGCTAGCCGGTCGGGCGTCATTTCCGCGCGCATTTCCTTGGCGAGGTCATTGGTGCCCATCACGAAGGCCGAAAGGCGCGTGCGTGAGGCGCTCGCGGCGATGTCATGAATGTGGAAGATCGTCTTCGGCATTTCCACCATCACCCAGAGCGCCATTTCCGCACCGGCTCCGGCCTCGGCCATCGCCGCATCCAGCGTTTCGATGTCGCGCGGGGTCTCGACCTTTGGCGCGAGGATCGCGTCGGGACCAGCGGCAACGGCGGCCTGAAGGTCTTCAAGGCCCCATTCGGTGTCGAGCCCGTTGATCCGCACCACGACCTCGCGCGCGCCATAGCCGCGTCCCCTGACCGCCGAGGTCACCTGCGTGCGGGCTTCGAGCTTCGCCTCGGGTGCCACGGCGTCCTCGAGATCGAGCAGCAAAACATCGGCGGCGAGCGACTGCGCCTTTTCCAGCGCACGGGCATTGGCGCCCGGCATGTAGAGGCAGGATCGGCGCGGGCGGGCGGTCAGGCTCATGGGGGTCCCCTTCTCGGCTCTCTCTGCCACAACGCCTATGCCGCGCCGCCGGGCGAGGTCAATCAGACCTTGGCCTTCAAGCTTGCAAACATGTGTCGGGACATGCCACCGCATGCGGCAACACCAGACTTGCCGGAGGGTTCACAAATGACCATCGAAACCACCGAGATCAGGGGCATCGTCCAGCCGGGATACGAGCCCGTGCGCGATGCCTTCGCCGCCAATTTCGTCGAAGGCAGGGAACTTGGTGCCGGTTTCGCCGCACAGATTGACGGCGAGACGGTGATCGACATCCAGGCCGGAACGGCGAGCCGTGACGGCACGCGCGACTGGACAGCGGACACGCTGGTCCCGGTCTTCTCCACCACCAAGCCCATCGCTTCGATCATGGTTGCTCTTGTCATCGACCGGGCAGGCGATGCACTGCCGCTCGGCCATGAGACGCCGGTCGCGGAGGTCTGGCCGGAATTCGCTGCAGAGGGCAAAGACGCCTACACCATCGCTGAGGTCCTTTCGCACCAGGCCGGCCTGCCGGGCTTTGTCGAGCCGATCGATCCGGGTCTCTGGTTTGATCATGACGGGCTGGCCGCGGCGCTGGCGGGCGCGAAGCCGCTATGGCCCCGCGGCGAAGGCTCGGGCTATCACCCGCTGACCTGGGGCTATCTCGCCGGTGAGATCGTGAGGCGGATTGACGGGCGCACGCTCGGCACGGTGCTGCGCGAGGAGATCACGCACGGGGGCGATGCGGCGACCGAGTTCTGGATCGGCCTGCCGGAAGCCGAACATCACCGCGTTGCCGACATGCAGCGCCCGCGCGCCGTGCCTGACCTTGGCGATTTGAATGAGGCCACGAAGGCTGCCTTCCTGACGAAATGGGCGGCGCCGGACCGGGGCGGCGCGATCTGGCGCAGCGTGGAAATCCCGTCTGCCAATGGCATCGGCACCGCGCGCGCCGTGGCCGAACTTTACCAGCTCTACGCCAACGGTTTCGAATGGACTGGCCGACCGCTCTTCCATGGCGAGACGACGGCTCGGGCGCTCACCCGGTCCCGCGTCCACGGCCCGGACAAGGTGCTGCCCTTCACCATCGACTTTGCGAGCGGCGTGATGCGCAACAGCCATGGCGTCTACGGGCCGGAACCGGCGGCCTTTGGCCACAGCGGCTGGGGCGGTTCCATGGCGCTTGGCGACCCGGTGCGGCGGCTTTCCTGCGCCTATGTCATGAACCGGCAGGACAACACGCTGCAGGGCGATCCGCGTGCTGTCCGGCTGGTGGAGGCGCTTTACGGTTGCCTTTGAGGCCTGGAATGCGCCTCAGCCCGCATTGAGCACCGCCAGCACGGCGTCGAGTGCCGCACCTGAGGGATAGCCGTCGGCAGGAATGCCCTGATCCTTCTGGAAAGCCTGAAGCGCCTTGCGGGTGTTGGTCCCGATAATGCCGTCAACCCCCTTCGGGTCGTAGCCGAGATCGGTCAGGGCCTGCTGAAGGATCCGCACTTCAGCCTTGGAGAGCTGGCCGATATGGGTCGGCCAGGGTGTCACGAGGCCCGGCTCGCCGCGCAGCCGGTCTGACCAGACCCCTACGGCAAGCGCATAGGAACGGGCGCGGTTATAGGTCATGAACACATCGAAATTCTTGAACAGCAGGAGCGCAGGGCCTTCCGCGCCGGCCGGCAGCCAGAGCTCGGCATATTCGGTGTCCGCGACGCTGAACGACCCGCCGCGAATGGGTGCGAGGCCGAGATTCTTCCAGCTGGAAATGCGCCGGTCCTCGCCATCGGCCAGGCCATAGTCGAAGCCGGCCGGCAGGGAGACTTCCAGTCCCCAGGGCTGCCCGAACTGGTAGCCGGACGCCTTCAGATAGTTCGCCGCCGAGCCTAGCGCGTCTTCCTCGCTCGTCCAGACATCCTTGTTGCCGTCGCCGTCGAAATCGATGGCGTAGGCATTGAAGGTGGTCGGCATGAACTGGGTCTGACCCATGGCACCGGCCCAACTCGCGATGAACTGGTCCTTCCGCGCCTCGCCGTTTTCCATGATCTTGAGCAGGCCGATGAGCTGGCTTTCCCAGAAGGCCTTGCGGTCGGCGCGTTCAAAAACAAGGTTGGCGAATTGCTGGGCAGCATCGAAATTGCCCATGAAGCCGCCGAAATTCGTCTCCATGCCCCAGATCGCCGCGACAGCCGAGCGGTCGACTTGCAACCGTGTTTCCATCTCGTCGAAGAAGCTGTCGAACGTGGCCATCTTGGTCTGGCCGCGCGAGACATTGGAGTCGGTGACGCGGCGGGTGACATAGGTCCAGATCGGATCGGCGAATTCGGCCTGCTCATCGACCGCGCTGCGGGCGGTTGCAAAAGTCGGCTCGGGGGCTTCGACATCCTTCAACAGCTCGTAGATCGCGCCGGGCGAACGGCCCTGCGCCTCGGCACGGGCCGCGAAGCTCTCGCGCCAGGCATTGAATTCGGGATTGTCGGTCGGCGTGAAGTCAATGGCACCCGTCTGCGTGCGCGGCGGGGCCGGGAAGCTCACCGCATAGGTCGGTTCGGCTGGCGCTGGCGGCGGAGGCGGCGGCGTGCGCGAGTCGACCACAGGCGGCGGCGGAGGGGGAGGGGTTGGCGAGGGCTCGGCCGGTGAGGAGGCGCAGGCGGCGATCAGGGTGCCGGCGCTCGCGCCCGCGAGCCATAAGCGAAAACGGTTCCTCGCGGCAAAGCCGTTCGGTTTGGTCAGTTTCATCTGCGTCTCCCTGCCGGGCTGGCTTGCCCGTCCTGCATGTGTTGGCAACCGCAGCCGCGTCAAAGGCCCGGCGGTCGCGGCGTTGACTCCGGTCCGACGGTCATATATGTCCGCCGCTCCGGTTTCCGTCGGCCCGAACAGGCCGACTTTTTCGTTTGATTAGTTCTCGCACGGACCTGAAGCGCCATGAAAGTGAAATCCTCCCTCAAATCGCTCAAGTCGCGCCACCGCGACTGCAAGGTCGTGCGTCGTCGTGGTCGTGTCTATGTCATCAACAAGACCGACCCTCGCTTTAAAGCGAAACAGGGCTGATCCCAAGATGAATGTCGCGCCCGGCGCGATGTTCATGTGAGATATTCCCGTGACTGAGCTGCGCGCGGTCCTGTTCGATCTCGGCAATGTGGTTGTCGAATGGGAACCCCTGCGCCTCTATCGCCAGCGTTTCGACGATCTCGATGAAGCGAAGCGCTTCGTCTCCGAAATCTGCACGCTTGCCTGGCACACCGAGCATGATCGCGGCGTGCCCATGGACGAGAATGCCGCCCCGCTGATCGCGGAATATCCCCAACATGAAGGCCATATCCGCGCCTGGCGGACCGAGTGGCTGGAGATGTTCCACGGCTATGTGCCGGGCGTGCCGGGACTGATCGCGGCGCTGGAAGAGGCGCGCGTGCCGCTGTTCGGTCTGTCAAACCTGCCGGCCGAAAAGGCTGACGAGACCTTTGACGCCTTCCCCATGATCCGGGTCCTGCGCGATGTTGTCGTTTCAGGTGTGGAAAAGGTGGTGAAGCCCGATCCTGCGATCTACCAGATCGCGCTGGAACGCATGGACATGGCCCCGGAGCATGTCCTCTTCATCGATGATCGGGCCGACAACACCACCGCCGCCCGCGCGCTCGGCTTCCGGACGCATGATTTTGACGGCGCGGAGGGCCTTGCCCGGAAATTGCAGGAATCCGGCCTTCTCTGAGGCCTGATCTGGACGCAGGCTCAGTCGAAACTATAGTCGCTGCTAGACGCCAGAAAGCTTGATCCACCATGATTTCCAGCCTGATCGCCGCCTCTGTCCTGCTCGCCGCCGGTCCGCCGGACCATCTGTTCGAGGATTTGCAGAACGCGCCGAGCCCGGAAGCGGCCGAGCCGATCGCCGAAGACATCTGGGCCTCCTGGCTTGAGGGCGACAGCGCCGTGATCGAGGTGATCATGAAGCGCGCCATGGAAGCTCAGGGTGCAGGCGCTCTCGACACCGCATTGGAATTCTACGACCAGGCCATACTGATCGCGCCCGACTATGCCGAAGCCTATAATCGCCGCGCGACGGTGTTTCTCGCGCAGGACAAGCTCGACGAGGCGCTGCTCGACCTGAATGAGGCGCTGCGGCTGGAGCCCCGTCATTTCGGTGCGTGGATGGGCATGGGGATCATCCTTGAAGAGCTTGGCGCCGAGGAAGAAGCCATTCGGGCCTTCGAGAAGGTTCTTGAATATCACCCGCAAAGCCGGACCGCACGCGATGCGATTGCGCGCCTTCGCAAGGAAACGCTGGGGCGCGGCATCTGATGAAATGGCTCCTGCTGGCGTTTCTCCTGCCACTGGCGGGAGCCTGTGTGCATTCGGCAATTTATACGAACCGCGTCGAGGCGAAATATCCCCCGCGCGGGCAGTTCCTGAAGGTGAACGGGGTCGATATCCATGTCGTCTTGCAAGGCGATGGCAGCCAGCCAGTGCTGATGATCCATGGCGCGAGCGCCAATTCCCGAGAATTCACGGCGTCCTTCGCACCCGAACTTGATGGCGACTACACCGTCCTCATGGCCGACCGTCCGGGCCATGGCTATTCCGACCGGTTGGAGGACAGCGAGACGCTGGAGGTGCAGGCGGCGCTGATGGCGGCGGTTCTGGAAGCCTATGTGCCGGACCGCAAGGCGATTGTCGTCGGCCATTCCTTCGGCGGGGCGGTGGCGCTCAGGCTCGCGCTCGACCGGCCAGACCTTGTCGAAGCGCTCGTCCTGCTCGCGCCGGTCAGTCATGACTGGGGCGGTGGCGGCGTCGCCTGGTACAATCAATGGGGCGCCCCGCCCCTGATCGGTCCGGTCTTTTCCCAGCTGGTGCCGATTGTCGGCCCGACAGCAGCGAAACGCGGCATCGCGTCCACCTTTGCGCCGGAAGCTGTGCCCGAGGGTTATTATGAGCGCGCCGGCACGCCGCTCCTGTTCCGCCCGGACGTCTTCCGCGCCAATGCGCGAGACCTGACGGCCCTGCAGGACGAACTGGTCGCCCAGTCGGCACGCTATGGCGAGCTTGACATGCCGGTCATCGTGTTCTCCGGAGAGGATGATACGGTCATCAAGCCTGAGTTGCATGTCGGCAGGCTGCGCGAACAGGTGGAAGGCATCATCGTGTTCGAACTTGATGGTATTGGCCACATGCCGCATCACAGCATGGGCGACCGGGTGGTGGCGGAAATCGCCCGCCTTGCGGCCTTGGAGCCCGCGCGCTAGCCCTCAGGAAATCATCAGCGAACTGATTCTGACGGAGTGCGCCCATGGACGCCGGTACGACTGCCCTCAATGAGACGTCGCGCGAGAAGTTGCGCCAGACCGTGGAACGCATCGAGCGTCTGGAAGAGGAAAAGGCGGAGATCGCCGCGCAGATCAAGGAAGTCTATTCCGAGGCAAAGGCTTTCGGTTACGACACCAAGGTGCTGCGCACGGTGGTGAAGCTGCGCAAGAAGGATCGTCAGGAGCGCGAGGAGGAGGAAAGCCTGCTCGACGTCTACATGTCGGCGCTTGGCGAAATCTGAGGCGCAAATATTTTCATTCACTTTTTGTTCCGGCTGCGTTACAAGGTCTCACATGCCCCGTGATGTGGATGAGAGAAAGACGCGCAAGGCCCTGCGCAAGCTGCGCGCCGCGAAGGCGCGGGCCGATGCGGGCGCCGGGCCCGAGCTGTCGGAATGGGAGGAGGATTTCCTGAGCTCGCTGGAAGCGCGGCTGGAGCAATATGGCTCGGCCTTCAACGATCCCGAAAAGGGCGACCGCGAGGAGCCGCTATCAGTGCTGCAGGCGATGAAAGTGAAGGAAATCGACAAGAAGACACGCGGCAAGGGCGGAAACGGCTTCGCGCGCGGATCGGGCCTGTCACGGCGTTGCGAGGCGCGGCCGGCTGAGAAGACTGCGGCTGAGCCTGAAGCGCCAGCGGCAAAGCCCGGCACACAAGCTGACCGGACCGCGCCCGAAGCCCGTCGCGCGGCCTTTCGCGTGATTTCCGGCAATGGCTGAGTGACAATTGTCGAAACCGGGCTAGCTCGGCAGGCGTAGGACATTCAGGCAAGCGAAAGACGCATCACATGACACAGCGACCCAATCGCAGCGTGGTCATCACCGGCGCATCGACCGGCATTGGCGCAGCCACGGCGAAATACCTGGCAGACCGGGGCTGGAAGGTATTTGGCGGCTACCGCAAGGACAGCGATGCCGAGACACTGCGCGGACTGTCTGAGCTGATCATGCCGGTGCGCATGGACGTGACCAAGCCCGACGATCTGGCGGCAGCGGCGGCAACGGTTTCGGACGCGCTGAACGGGGAGAAGCTCGGCGGGCTGGTCAACAATGCCGGCATCGCCTTCATGGCCCCGCTCGCGCTTCAGCCGCTCGATGAGTTCAAGGCGCATTTCGAGGTCAACACGTTCGGCCTGCTGGCCACAACTCAGGCCATGCTGCCACTGCTCGGCATGGAGCCTGAGCGTGCTGGCGGACCGGGCCGGGTGGTCAACATCACGAGTGTCGGCGGCAAGCTCGCCTCGCCCTTTCTCGGTGCCTATGTCGCGACGAAGCATGCGGGCGAGGCGATCACCGATACGCTGCGCCGGGAGCTGATCGTCTATGGCATCGAGGCGATCGCCATCGGTCCGGGTGCGGTACAGACGCCGATCTGGGAAAAGGCCGAGGAGAAGGATCCCGATGCTGCCTACAGGGAGAGCGCCTGGGGCGCGAGCATCGAGAAATATCAGGACATCATGCTGAAGGCTGGCAAGGAAGGCCTGCCGCCGGAAGATGTCGCCCGCGCTATCGAAACGGCGCTGACGGCGAAAAAGCCAAAGGCGCGCTACGCCCCGGTGCCGAACAAGCTGACGAATTTCACCATCCCGACCCGGCTTCCGAAGCGCTGGGTGGACAGCATCCTCGCAGGCCGTTTCGGCATCGAGCGGAAATTCAACACATAGGGTTGAGGACGACAGCACCGACCTTTCGTTTCACTCCCGACCGCCGTTTTACATCCCCGTCACTTCGCAAGTATCCGTTCGCAACCGGCTGTGTCTGGCTGCGACCTGCTTTGATCTGCCCGGCAGCGGCTTGTGGAAACTGGCACCCTCGCATCCCGATGCTGACGGTCAGGCACCGCGCGGCTTCGTGCAGACACGAAGTCGCTGGTGGCGATCATGAGACCGTCGCCCATGCCGCCCTGCGAATGTTTCGCATTTACATTCTCAATAGGCATGTGTAAGGCCGGGCCGTTCGAAGAAGCCCGGGGTGATCGCAGGACTGGTCGCCGCTCATGAGCAGGGGAAGCGTGATGCTGAATTTCAATTGTCTGGCGGTCAGTTTTGGAGCGCTGATGATGTCGGGGGCCTGGGCGCAGGACGCGCCTGACGCAGAGACTGAAGATGCTGAAGCACGTCAGGAAACCATCATCGTCACCGGCCGCGCCGCTGAGCTCTATCGTGTAACTGACACCTCGACGGGCAAGCTGCCGACAGAACCGCTCTCCTCCAGCCTGAACATCGCGGTCATTACCGAAGAGCTGATACGCGACCAGGGCGCGCGCAGCTCCCAGGACCTTTACCGCAACCTCTCCGGCGTGTCGGTTTTCAGCTATGCAGGCGTGACCGCACGCGGGTTCCGCCAGGAGGAGATCTTCTTCGATGGCCTTCGCGGCGACCCCTATGCGGGATTCTCCGTGCCGCAACTCTTCAATGTCGAGCGGCTGGAGTTCCTCAAGGGCCCGGCCGGCATGCTCTATGGTCCCGGCGCGCCGGGCGGGCTGTTCAACTACATCACCAAGAAGCCGTCCGACGAATTCGGCGCGCTGGGCTCGGTCATTGTCGGTTCCGAGGCGCGCTACGGCGCATCGCTTGAGATGACAGGCGCGGTCACCGAGACAGGTCCGGCTGGTCGGCTCGGACTTTTCTATGAGGACCAGAACACCGCGCGGCGTGGCTCTGGCAGCGAAATCTTCATCGGCGATGCGGGGCTTGGCTTCGACCTTGGTTTCGCAGACCTGACACTCCAGGTCTCACACTATGACCAGGATCTGGCCGCCAATCGCCTGCGCGGTGTACCGGTGGACGCGCTCGGCAATTTCATCACAGACCGCCGCTGGAACCATAATGAGCCTGAGGACTTCCTGCGCCTGAGCTCGACTGTCTATCAGGCCCGGCTTGACGGTGAGCTGTTTGACGGCCTCGCCTGGGACGCCGGTATCCGCTTCAATGATCGCGAGGAAACCCAGCAATATCACGAGCCGCTCGGCCTGTTCCCTCGCCAGGATGCGGAGGGCAATCTGCTGGACGCCGATCTCGGCATTGTCGCGGATCCGGCCGATGCGGAAACTGTCATGGTCCGCGAGTATCGCGACCAGCTGCGTGACGGGGAAAGCCTCTCCATCGGTGCCAATGCCGTCTGGTCTGCAGACATTGGCGGGTTCGAGAACCGTTTCCTCTTTGGTGCTGACTACTACTCGGATGAATACATCCTTGTTTATGACCGTGCCCGCAGTGACAATGTCTCACGTCCGGCTGGCGCACCCAATCCTCTGGGGCTGCTCAACCCGGTTTACGGCAATACCGACCCGTCGACTTATGTCGTCAGCGCGCCTTTTGGCGACCGGACGTTTGAACAGACGCGGTTTGGTGCCTACGCGCTGAACGAGATCACGCTCGGCCAGTTCATCCTCACGGGCGGCCTGCGTTTCGACCAGTTCGAGGATTCCCAGCTCACCGTTCTCGGAGACCAGTCCCAGTTCGCCGAGTCCGATGATGACGCCGTCACCTACAGGCTCGGTGCCGTCTACCGTCTGACAGATGAAGTCTCCTTCTACGCCCAGGCTGCTGACAGTTTCGTGCCGGCTTCGGGTGCAGACCGGAATGGCAATCTGCTTGATCCCGTGCGCGGGGATATTCTCGAAGGCGGCCTGAAACTCGGCCTCATGGATGGGCAAGTGCAGGCAACGGCGGCGATCTACCAGATCAAGCAGACCAATCTGCCGCAGGTCGACACCGATCCCGATGCGCCTCCGGGCGCGCTGATTGCCTTTGGCGAAGTCACCAGCGAGGGTTTCGAGACCGACCTTGCTGCCGACATCACGGACAATTGGGTGGTGACCGCCGCCTACGCCTACAACGATACGCGCATCACGGGTGACAACGGATCCGGCGGGATTCGCAATGCGGTTGGCGACCGGTTCGCCAATGCGCCGGAACACCAGTTCGGCTTCTGGACGCGCTACCAGATCCCCCGCTACCAGCTCGCCTTCGCACTGGGCGGCGACTATGTGGACGTGCGCCAGAACCTGCAGGGAACGAAGGTCCGGCCCTATACGGTGTTCGACGCTTCCATCATCTGGGAGCCGGAGCCCTATCGCTTCCTGCTGCGCATCGACAACGTCCTTGATAAGGAATACGCCGCGTCGGGCTTCCTTGATCGCACGGGCCATTTCCCGGGCGAGCCCGTCTCGGTGTTCCTGGAAGCATCGAGGCGCTTCTGATCCATGTCGGCGGCTGACACTGACACAGGCCAGGTCGCAGGGGCGCGCCCGAAGAAGAAGACCGCGCGCAAGCGGCGCTATGAGCTTCACACCTGGGTGGGGTTCCACCTCGCGCTCCTGATGACGCTCATTCTTGCGACGGGAACGATCGCCACGGTCTCCAACGAGATCGACTGGCTCATCCAGCATGACATGCGCGTCAGCCCGGATGGGGAAAAGGTCAGCTGGGACGAGATGACCGATGCCGTGCAGGCCGCCATCCCTGATGGCCGGATCAGCGTCATCAAGTCGATGGATGGAGACCATTTCGCCTATCGCGCGGACGTCACCGACGCTTTCGGCAAGCGCATCTTCGTGCATGTGAACCAGTGGACAGGCGAGGTGACCGGCACGACCCATCCCCTGACGTTGCAGCGCTTCTTCCGCGACCTGCACCGCTATCTCTTCATGCCGAATTTCATCGGCCTGCCGCTGGTCTGCTCCATGGCCTTCATCCTGGCCATCTCGCTGTACACGGGCCTGCGAACCAGCCGGAACTGGGGCACGCTGATGACCCGCATCCGGTTCAACAAGGGCGCGCGCATCGCCGTCGGCGACGCCCACAAGGCCGCGGGGCTCTGGGCCTCATGGTTCTTCATCGTCATGATCGTCACCAGCGTCTGGTATCTGGCCGAATTCGGTGCCGCAGCTGGCGGCGAATGGTTTGAACCGGATCGGGCTTCTCTCACCGCAGAGCGGCTGGCCGAATTCGGCGATGTGGTGCCCCAGCGCGACACTGACGAGATCATCGCGGCGGCGCAGACGGCTTATCCGGAACTGAAGATCACCGAGGTCCAGTATCCGTTCAGCCCCAATGGCACGGTCACCGTGCTCGGGCGGGTTGGCAATCCGATTCTGCGTGACCGGGCCAACCGGGTCTTCCTCGATCCGGTGAGCCTCGATCCACTAGTGGTCCAGCGGTCCAGCGAGATCGACTTGGTGGCCTGGCTCAACGAGACCGCTGACCCGCTGCATTTCGGCTTTTTCGGAGGCCTTCCGACAAAGCTCATCTGGTTCGTGTTCGGGGTGTTCATGACAGGCCTGTCGGTCACAGGGGTCTGGCTCGCCTGGAAACGCCTCAAATCGAGCCGGGTGAGCGGTGCGCAGTTCGCGACCATGCCGATCCTTCTGGTCTCGATGGTCTTCGGCTATTTCTGGTATGAGCGCCTGCATGGCCCGGCGGCACCTGTTGCAGAGCGGGCAATGACTGCGCAGGCCGAAGGAGCGATCCGGGCCATCCCCCATCTGGCGCTCGACAGGCAGGGGCAAACGACTGGTGGGGTACGACTGCTCGTCTTTGCAGAGGGGGGCGCACCAAATCTCAGGCAAACCCGCCTCGAGTTGCAGACAGATGAAGGCCCGATCGGTGAGCCGGTCCTCGCCCGCGTGCGACGACCTGCCGAAGCCGTAGCGCTGAGCGCACGATTTCCCGAAGGTGCGGTCTCAGGCGCATCACGGATCACGGCAAAACTGGATTTCTTTTCCGGTCGCCAGGTCGAATTGTCCTGGGATCTGGGCAAGTGAGCGCAGGGCTTTCCGCGTGAATGTACGGAACGGCGACGCGGCAGGCCGGAAGACGACCGATGCTCGGTGCGGCAAAGGAATAGAATCCTGACCCTGACACGGCGGTCTGAAGTCAAACGACAGACCGACGCCTTGTGGCGGCGCTCAGCCGACGGCACTCATCGCGCCGCCATGGATCTCTGTTTCTACGCGTTTCCGGACGGCGAGCCGGTTCCCACTTCGCGTGAAGACGCTTGTCTTATGACTTTTCGTGCCGATTGGGAGAGATTGGCATCGCCGCCGGGAGGTTCCCGCTCCCGGACGGCGACGAGGGTCGGATCGTCAGGACGCTGGAGGATATGGCTCCGAGTTAAAGTTTGATCGCCCTCGTCTTTCCCATTGGCCTGAACGGATACACGGGCGCTGAGCGGCCCGCATGACAAGCAGAGGCAGGAAAGATGATCAATCATACCATCGGCATCGACATTTCGAAAGACACGCTTGATGTTCACATTCACCCCAGCGGTGAAGACCGCCGCTTTACCAATGACGCCGAAGGCTTCCGCGCGCTTCGGGAATGGATTGGTGAACGCAGCGTAGAGCGCCTCGTCTTCGAGGCCACGGGCGCGTATCACCGGGCCTTCGAGCAGGCCATGGGCCAGACCGGTCTGCCCATTTGCAAGGTCAATCCTCGCCAGGCCAAACGTTTTGGCGAAGCCCTCGGTGTTCTCGTCAAGACCGACCGGATTGATGCACGCATGCTGGCCCGGTTTGGGGTTCTCATTGAACCGCCGATCCGGTCGGCGCCGCCGGAAATTCTTCTGCAATTGAAGGATCTGCAGGTTGCACGGACGGCACTCATCAAGGATCGCACTGCTGCGAAAAACCGGGAAAGATCGCTTCAAAGCCCATTATTGAAGCGTCAGTCTTGCCAGCGCCTTGCGCAGATCGAACGCCACCTGGCTGCGATTGAGGCCGAGATGGTCAGCCTTGTCGGAGGCGATCCGGACCTGGCGCGGAAGTTCGAGATCATCACCTCGATCCCCGGCCTGGCCGAGCGTTCGGCACTTGCCCTGATCACCAGCATGCCTGAACTCGGCACGCTTGACGGCCAGGCTGCCGCCGCCCTTTCGGGGACCGCGCCCATGACCCGCCAGTCTGGCAAGCGCATCGGCAAGGCCTGTATCACGGGCGGACGTTCCCAAGTCCGCCAGTCGCTTTACATGCCAGCCCTTGTCGCCGCGCACCACAACCCGGACTTTGCCACCAAGTACAAGGATCTCAAGGCGCGCGGCAAACCCGCTAAAGTCGCCCTCACGGCCATCATGCGAAAGCTCATCATCCTTGCAAACGCCCTGATCCGCGATGATCGAAAGTGGTCTCCAAAACCAGCTTGACCAAGACGGATACTTTAAAAGCTCCGATGCGGGCTGGAATGTCGCCATTCGCCGAGCAGCGTGCGCAGTGCCGCGACCGTGGCAAGTGGCTGGTCCAGCATCAGATGGTGTTTCGCCTCCGGTATGGAGATAAAGGGAACCTCATGACCGAGAAGCTCGCCCATATAGGGCCCGGTTTCGGGATGGATTATGGCGCTCTCTGCCCCGAAGAAAACGGCCGTCCGGCAGGCGGTCTGCTTGAGCAGTTCCTCCGGTTCCCGCCGCGCCTCGAAGCGCCGCCAGATGGCCGGGTCGAACTTCCAGGTCCAGCCCCGGTTGCCATCCCCGTCCTCGGCCTCGTGCAGGCTGTGGCGGGCGATATGGTCGATGGCGAAATGGTTCTCGCAATCCTGTGAGGGTGCGAGACGGAAGCGCGCAAGCGCCTCCTCCAGTGTCGGATAGATTTTCGTCGGGCGCACGAGATCGCTGCCTTTCGGGCGGTTCTTCCGTCTTTCAGGCGGGTTCACCGGACTGTCGAGCAGGACCGTCCCGTTCAGCCGCTCGCCATAATCGGCACCCGTCACGATGGTGACGAAGCCGCCAAAGCTGTGGGCGACGATGGTCGGCTTCTGCTCATGCTCGAACAGGCCGGCATGCTCGCAGACAGCGATCTGCTCGGCGGCGAAGGTGTCCATGTCGTAGCGCTCGCGCCAGTCGCTCTCGCCCATGCCTGAGAAGGTCATGGCGACGACGTGCCACTCCTCGGCGAAATAGGGGGCGATGAAGTCCCACCAATGAGCGTGGGCACCGTTTCCGTGGCAGAGCAGGAGGCCGGGCTTCGACCTGTCGCCCCAGCGCAGGTAATGGATGCGCGCGCCTTTGACGGTGGTGAAACCTGTCTCCGGCCTCACGGCGAGGGCGCGCTCGAACCAGGCCGGTGCCGGCGGCTTCTCTCCGCCATAGGCCGCCAGGGGACAGATCTTCTCTGTCTTCTCCTCGGACTGGTCCGTGACGATTTTCTTTTCGGACGTTTCGGCCATCCATGGACTCCTGTTTCGCCCGCTAACTTGTCGCTCGGCGTTGATTCCGCAACCGCTTACGTTGCGGCAGGGCTCGCCGCGAAAAGCGCAATGGCGAGCGCATTGCCGGAGGCGTGGGCGAGGATGGCGACACCGACACTGCCCGAGGCGAGCCGCAGCCAGCCATAGAGAAGGCCGGCAAGGAACACCGCCAGCATGCCGAGGGGTGTGTATTGCAGATGGGACAGAGCAAAGGCGGCGCTGGTCACGATGAGAGAGAGACCGGGTGGAACCCCGCGCGCGATCAGGAAACCGAGCGCAAGGCCGCGAAAGGCGATTTCCTCAATCACCGGGGCCATGATCACGGTGCTCGCGATCGCGGCCCCGCTGAGCGCGATGGCGGCGAATTCCTCGGCCTCCTCCGTGTCGCGCCACGACCAGTTCTCGGCCGCAGGCTGGAAAACGGTCTCGATCAGTCCGGGCACCAGTGTCAGTTCCGCGCCGCCGAGCACCACGGCGAGAAAGGCCCAGAGCGGGGTCAGCGCCAGGCTGCCTGCGGCGGGTCCGAAACCCTGTTTCAGGTTCCAGCCCGTTATGCGCCAGAAGACCGCGACCTGAATCATCAGGACCGCGAACATCACCGATGCCGACCGTGCGCCGTTGTCGCCCTCTCCGGTCAGCCCCTCGAAGGTGGAGGGCGAGACCAGCAGGATGATGTAGAGGATCGCGTAGCCATAGACATAGGTTGCGAGGAAAACCCACCAGATCACGGTCAGCGGATGCTCCGCCAGTCCCTGCGGGATGGCATGGCGCTCTGCGGGGCTCAGGCGGTCATCATCTCTCATTGTCTTCCCGTCCTTGCCGCGCCCTCGCAGGAGCCGTGGACCCTATGGGCAGGCCATGTCCAGTGCGCACCGCATGAAGGGCGAGGTCACCATCGCGTCGGAAGGGAAATCCGGTTCTCCGCAACATCGCGCAGGGCCGAGCGCATGTCAGCGACAAGCGCCTCTCCACTCTCGCCGTCTCCGGGCTGAAGGGTCACGCTGAGTTCGACATCCTCGGAGGCGCTGACACCGAGGAAAACGACACGGGCAGGCCCGACACCTTCCGGGCAACGCACCTCGTGAAAGGCCACCGGCGTCACCGCATCGCTTTCGCTCGCCTCCAATCGTGTACAGCCGATGATCTCATAACCCATGGCAAACTGGTCCACGATGTCGGCGGCTGCCCAGAACTCGCCGCGATAGAACACCGCCAGCGCCTCGCCGTCCGGCGCGGTGTAATAGACCCGGCCATTGCGTTCCTCGCGCGTCCAGTCATGGGGCAGATTGCCGAGCGGGCCCTGACCGCCGCTCGTCTGGGCGAGGGCGGGGATGAGCGCACTGAGCAGGCTGGCGGCGATAAGGCAGGATCTTATCATGGGTGGGAACCTCCCTTCCCACCCAAGCACAGGCGAGCCGAACCGTCGATGAACAGGGCAACCCTGCAGGAATCGGTCCGGGCGCAAGCGGGTGGTCAGCCGCGCACCGCCTCGTGAAGCCGCTTGAGTGTGGACAGAAGGTTTTCGGCGCTTGCGAGCGGCAGGCAGCTTGGCCCGTCGCACAGGGCCGCATCCGGGTCGGGATGGAATTCCAGAAACACTCCATCGGCACCGGCAGCCACGGCGGCCTTCGCAATCACCGGCACACCCTCGCGGCGACCCCCTGTCGAGCCGCCCTGGGTGCGCGGATCAGCGCCTGGAAGCTGAACCGCATGGGTGGCATCGATCGTGACGGGCACGCCCAACGCCTTCATGGCCGGAATGCCCAGCATGTCGACGGTGAGATTGTTGTAGCCGAAACTGGTGCCGCGTTCGCAGAGGATGACCGGCAGGTCTGGAGCGGCCTCGCGGGATTTGGAAATGATGTTCTTGCAGTCCCAGGGTGCCAGGAACTGGGCTTTCTTGACGTGAAACCAGCCGCCGCGCGCTGCTGTCGCGCGCGCGCCGGCAACCACAAGGTCGGTCTGGCGCACCATAAAGGCCGGCAGTTGAACGACGGCAGCCACTTCGGCCACGGGTTCGGCCTGAGCGGGTTCATGATAGTCGGTGACGACCGGAACGCCGTGTGCTGCCTTCACGTCTTCGAGGATCCTCAGACCCTCCTCAAGGCCAGGTCCGCGATAGGAGTTGATGGATGATCGGTTCGCCTTGTCGAAGCTCGCCTTGAAAATGTAAGGCAGTGCGAGCCGGTCGCAGACGTCCTTAAGGTGCTCCGCAATTCTCAGTGCGAGGTCCCGGCTTTCCAGCACGTTCATGCCGGCCATGACGCACAGCGGCGATCCTTCACCGATGCTGATATTGCCGGGCAGTGTGTAGGTCGTCATGGCACGCGCTCCATTCGGTTCTTTGCAGCCGCTTACGCGCCCCGCGACAGGCCGGCAAGCAGGCAGCGGGTGTTTTGCGGGCGCAGTTCGACCGGGCTCGGAGCCTACAGCCCCGCAAGCGTCTTCGCCATGTCCGTGCGTTCCCAGCTGAAGCTGCCCTCCTCGCCCGGCTCGCGGCCGAAATGGCCATAGGCGGCCGAGGGCTCATAGATCGGGGCCTGCAGGCCGAGATGCGTGCGGATGCCGCGTGGGCTCAGATCGAACGCTTCGCGCAGGGCGCGGGCGATCTCGGCTTCCGGGGCCTTTCCGGTGCCGAACGTGTCGACATAGAGCGAGAGCGGCTGGGCCACGCCGATCGCGTAGGAGACCTGGATCACGCAGCGCTCTGCAAGACCCGCCGCGACGACGTTCTTGGCGAGAAAGCGCGTGGCATAGGCCGCCGAGCGGTCGACCTTTGACGGGTCCTTGCCGGAAAACGCGCCCCCACCATGGGGGGCTGCGCCGCCATAGGTATCCACAATGATCTTGCGCCCGGTGAGGCCCGCATCGCCGTCCGGTCCGCCGATGACGAAGCGACCGGTCGGATTGACATAGAATCTGTCTTCCGGCGGGAACCAGCCTTCGGGCAGGACCTGTTGCACCACCGGCCGGACGAGTTCGCGCAGGTCGACGAGCTTCACATCGGCCTTGTGCTGGGTCGAGACCACGACGGCATTCACGCCGACCGGCTTGCCATTCTCGTATTTCAGCGTGACCTGGCTCTTCGCGTCCGGCTCAAACTCCGGCCGCTCGCCGGAATGGCGAAGTTCTGCGAGCCGCTTCAGGATCTGGTGGGAATAGATGAGCGGAGCCGGCATCATTTCCGGTGTCTCGTTCGTGGCGAAGCCGAACATGATGCCCTGGTCGCCTGCGCCCTCTTCGGTGTAGAGGCCCTGTCCCTCCTCGACGCCCTGGGCGATCTCCGGCGACTGGTCGTGGACATAGCAGGACACGTCCATCTTCTCCCAATGGAAGCCGTCCTGTTCATAGCCGATGCGTTTCACGACACGGCGGGCGGTCTCGACCATCTCCTCATCGGTGATGATCGAGCCATTATTGGTGCGCACCTCGCCCGCGAGGACGACGCGGTTCGTTGTCGTGAGTGTCTCGACGGCCACCTTGGCGGTCGGGTCGCGCGACAGGAAGAGATCGACAATGCCATCGGAAATCTGGTCGCAGACCTTGTCCGGATGGCCTTCCGAGACGCTTTCGCTGGTGAATTCATAGTTCCTGAGCATGTTTCGCGCCCCCTTTTCATCTCTGTTCGCGGCCGGTCTTGATCAGGTCATGGCCGCCTCGTTTCGCAATTCCAATGCCCGTCAGGAAAAGACCACCGTCTTGATCCCGTTCAGCAGCACGCGATGTTCAGCATGAGCCTTCACCGCGCGCACGAGCGCGCGTGCCTCGAGGTCGCGTCCCATGGCGACAAAGTCCGCCGCGCTGAGATTGTGGTCAACGGCTTCCGCCACCTGCGCAATGATCGGACCCTCATCGAGATCGGGCGTCACATAGTGGGCCGTCGCGCCAATCATCTTGACGCCGCGCTCATGCGCCTGGTGATAGGGCTTCGCGCCCTTGAAACTCGGCAGGAAGGAGTGGTGGATGTTGATGCAGCGCCCTGACAGCCTTGTGCAGGCCTCGGGCGACAGGATCTGCATGTAACGCGCGAGAACGATGAGATCGGCGTGTGTCTCCTCCACCAGCCCGAACAGCGCGGCCTCAGCCTCCGGCTTGGTGTCGGCGCTGATCGGAATGTGATGGAAGGGCAGATCCCAGTGCGCGAGCGGCCCGCGCAGATCGCCGTGATTGGAGACGATGGCGACCGGCTCGATGGGGATCACGCCCTTGCATGCGCCGTCGAGCAGGGCATGTGCGCAATGGTCGAACTTCGAAACCATGACCAGCGTGCGCATGCGCGTGCGCGCATCATGCACGCTGATTTCGCCTTCCAGGCTTTCGGCGAGGCCGCGCGCGTTCAACCTGAAGGCTTCGACGTCGAACGGCTCTGCCACTGGATGGAAGGCGAGATGGGCGAAGAAGCGCCCGGTTGCCTCGTCACCAAAGCTCCGCGAGCGCTGGATGAAGCAGTTCTCAGCCTCCATGTGCCGGGCAATGGCCGCCACGATGCCCACCCGGTCAGGGCAGGTCAGCGTGAGGACATAGGCGGTCTTGGAATTCGGCACGGGCGGTCAGGTTTCGTCTCGGGTCAATAGCGGTAATGGTCGGGCTTGTAAGGCCCTTCCGGCGCCACGCCGATATACTCCGCCTGTTCCTCGCTCAGCGGCGTGAGCTTCACGCCGAGCTTATCGAGATGCAGGGCGGCGACCTTCTCATCCAGATGCTTGGGCAGGGTGTAGACCTTGTTCTCGTACTCTCCGCCATTCTGCCAGAGCTCGATCTGGGCCAGCACCTGATTGGTGAAGCTCGCCGACATGACAAAGGATGGGTGGCCGGTGGCATTTCCGAGGTTCACCAGACGGCCTTCGGAAAGGAGGATGATCCGGTTGCCGCCCGGAAACTCGATCATGTCGACCTGCGGCTTGATGTTGGTCCACTGGAAGTTGCGCAGGCTCTCGACCTGGATCTCATTGTCGAAATGGCCGATATTGCAGACGATGGACATGTCCTTCATTGCCCGCATGTGATCGACGGTGATGATGTCCTTGTTTCCCGTGGCGGTGACGAAGATGTCGGCGCGCGGCAACGCCTCCTCGATCGTGGTCACCTCGAAGCCGTCCATGGCGGCCTGAAGGGCGCAGATCGGGTCGGCCTCGGCGACGATCACGCGTGCGCCTGATCCCGCGAGCGAGGCCGCAGAGCCTTTTCCGACATCGCCATAGCCCGCCACGAAGGCGACCTTGCCCGCCATCATGACATCGGTGCCGCGGCGGATGGCGTCGACAAGGCTTTCCTTGCAGCCATACTTGTTGTCGAATTTCGACTTGGTGACGCTGTCATTCACATTGATGGCCGGGAAGGGCAGTTCGCCGTTCCTGGCCAGTTTGTAGAGGCGGTTGACGCCCGTGGTCGTCTCTTCCGAGACGCCTTTGAGTCCGGCCTTGATCCTCGCAAACCAGCCCGGGCTTTCGGTGAAACGCTTGCGGATCTGGGCGTAGAGATACTCTTCTTCCTCGGATTTCGGATGCGCGATCAGCGAGGGGTCCGCCTCGGCCTTCTCGCCAAGCAGGATATAGAGCGTCGCATCGCCGCCATCGTCCAGGATCAGATTCGGCCCGGAACCGTCGGGCCACTGGAAGATCTTGTCGGCATAGTCCCAGTATTCCTCCAGCGTCTCGCCCTTGATGGCGAAGACCGGCGTGCCGGCCTCGGCTATCGCGGCGGCGGCATGGTCCTGGGTCGAGAAGATGTTGCACGAGGCCCAGCGCACGTCCGCGCCAAGGGCTTCCAGCGTCTGGATCAGAACCGCGGTCTGGATGGTCATGTGCAGGGATCCGGCGATTTTTGCGCCTTTCAGCGGCTGCGAGGCCCCGAATTCCTCCCGTGCTGCCATCAGGCCCGGCATTTCCGTCTCGGCGATGGTGATTTCCTTGCGTCCGTATTCGGCGAGGGAAATGTCGCGGACGATGTAATCCTGGGCCATGGGCAATCCTTCTTGGGAGCGTATCCTTGCGTGCTGGCGCTTAGCAGGAACGTGATTGGCTATCAACTTGCTTGTGTCATCTTCGCTTGACGCGATCCGCCGCAGGGATTCGCGCGAGCGAAAGCGGTGTGATAATTGCAGGGTGTTCACCCGTTCGAAGCCTGGCGGGCGAGAATCCTGTCGTGTGCGTGGCGACAGAAACGCGTGGGCGCACAGGGGTGATTGAGGGTTGAGTGACATGGCCGATGATCTCGGCTTCACCTTGGCACGGCCACAATCGGTGACGCACCCATCGCCGCCGGCCGATCCACTGCGTCCGGAGCCTCGTCACGGCCTTGCCGCGCGCCTCGCCGAGATCGAGCGCCTGCGCGACCGCGACCGCGACGAGGACCGGGCGGTCATCTTCTGCCTTGCCATCGGCGCGACCTTCTGCCTGCTCATGCTCGTGCTGCTTTTTATCTCCCAGCCAAGGGGGGCGGCGATCGACATGCCCGACTTCCCAGATGCCCCGCAGGCGACCACCGAGGAAATCTGGACGCAGGCCCCGCTGATCGAACGCGCCGACCTGCCAGCCGAACCGGCCCGCACGCTTGGTGAAACGGTTCGCGAAATCGCTCCGGAAATGAGTGACGGGCTGATCCGAGAGGCGCCGGAACCCGAACTGACGGCCGCCTCGCTCGCGGCCCCCCCGCCTCCGCATGCTCGGCCAGAGCCCGCCGCGCCCGCGCCTGTTACGTCTGAACCCGTCCGCCCGGATGCGCCCTCATCG
>Ga0081520_100295_pt1 | contig 26354 bp, 27 predicted proteins | sample HotLakmasection1_FD_70988 | JGI IMG/M metagenome (GOLD analysis project Ga0081520, IMG submission 70988) | Hypersaline microbial mat communities from Hot Lake, Washington, USA - Section #1 (SPADES assembly) (version 2) | ecosystem: Environmental > Aquatic > Non-marine Saline and Alkaline >... | reverse complement strand
GGCCTCCGTCGCGCCAGATGTCGAGCTGTTACTGTCGTCCATGGTCCATTCTCCTTCGATGGAAAATTAGCGCTATGAACTGTCTCAAGAAACCGTGCCCCAACCCATCCATTTCTGCGCGTGTCCTACAATCTAATTGATTTTTGGAGTTGGTGGGCTTGTGCTAGCCCGTCAACGGTTAGTCGCAACCGCTTGGGCTGACTTCAACTTTGCCTATCCCCTCCCTCCGCGCCCGAGCGATACTCATCCCCATGAGCCGCTTCGAGACCCGTCCATTCTATTCCGCCACGCCGATCTGGTTCTGGCCCATTCTGGCGTGGAATCTGTACTGGATGCTGCGGTTCCTGGATCGTCAGGCGGCTCAGGCGAACTTCCTCGTTCGCATCCACACCGATGGCCGGGGACGGCTTTATCTCGAATGGATTGCGAAGCCTGAGCGGCCTTTGCCTTGGGACTTATCCCACAAAACGCCGATGCATCAGCTTTGCGACCTCGATTTTCTGTCGGGGCTCTCTGACGCCGTGCGACAGTGCGGCACCTCCGCACTTGCGCGCTCTGTGACTGGCAGCACGCTCGCCGCTCTTATCTCAGCCGCAGGCTTCAGCGCCGACATCCAGCCCGAACCGGGCTAGCCGCCCCATCATGGCTCGAGGTGCGTGCGTCAGCGGGCCTCGAAGCATGGTGCAGCCAAGCGCTGCGCTTGCGGCACGGACCCTTCGAGGCCCTCCTGACGCAGGGCTCCCAAGGGTGAAGAGGTTCCAAATTCCACTTTCCTACCGGACCGGTCCCCATCGGTGCGGTTAAAAGTGCTGCCCGATCTACCCCTATTTCCGCCGCCCGTCCGCCTTGTCGGCATAGGGGTTCTTGCCCTGGCGCACATGCAGGCGGATGGGCACGCCTTTCAGGTCGAACGCCTCACGGATGCCGTTGACGAGGTAACGCTTGTAGGCCTCCGGCATATCCTCGCCGCGTGAGGCCATGAGAACAAAGGTCGGCGGGCGGCCCTTGAGCTGGGCCATGTAGCGCGGCTTGATGCGCTGGCCGCCACGCACCGCTGGCGGGGGATGGCGCTCCACCACTGCGCGCAGCCAGCGATTGAGGTCGCCGGTCTTCACCTTGGCGTTCCAGTCATCATAGGTCTTGATGACAGCGGGCATCAGCCTGTCCACACGCCGCCCGGTCAGCCCCGACAGGAATATCAGCGGCGCACCGGCGGCCATGGGCAGGGCCTCGCGCAGCATGTGATTGTATTCCTTCGCCGCCTCGTCCGGGCTCTCCACCATATCCCATTTGGAAATCACGAAGATGAGCCCCCGCCCCTCACGCAGGACGAGGTCGGCGATCTGGAGGTCCTGTTTCTCGAAGGCTTCATGGGCATCCATGACAAGCGCGACAATATCGGCATATTTCAGCGCGCGGATCGTCTCGCCCGTGGACAGCTTCTCGAGCTTTTCATTGACCCGCGATTTCCGTCGCAGTCCGGCTGTATCGACCAGCTTGACGTTGCGGCCCTCCCACTCCCAGTCGACGGCGATGGAATCGCGCGTGATCCCGGCTTCGGGACCAGTCAGCAGGCGGTCAGACTGAAGGAGCTGGTTGATCAGTGTCGACTTGCCGGCATTCGGACGCCCGACAATGGCGAGCCGGATCGGCCGGTCATCCTTTGGCGGTGGCGGTGCCGCATCGAGCGTGTCGATCCCGGCAGCTTCGAGTTTCGCGGCGAGGTCCTCATCGGTCAGTTCCGGGTCATCGACATCGATGCCTTCCAGGCGCTCCAGCAATTCCGCCTCGATCCGGTCTTCCTCGCCCGCGCCCGTCTCGCCCTCGGCAAGCGCTGCGGCGAAGGCCTCCTCGCCCACCGCCTCCCGGATCGCGGCGAAGAGTTCCGCGAAGCCCTCGCCATGCTCGGCCGAAAGCCCGATCGGCTCGCCAAGTCCGAGGCTCCAGGCCTCCAGCACGCCAGCCTCGCCCTGCCGGCCCTCCGCCTTGTTGGCGGCCAGAACGATGGGCTTGGCGGAGCGGCGGAGCAGGTCGGCAAAGACCTCGTCCAGCGGCGTCACTCCAGCCCGGGCATCGATCAGGAACAGGGCAACATCGCATTCCAGGATGGCGAGTTCGGTCTGTGCCCGCATTCGGGCCTCAAGGCTGCCGGCCTCGGCTTCCTCGAAACCGGCGGTATCGATCAGGTCGAGCGCCAGGCCCGCCAGGTCACCCTCGGCATGCTTGCGGTCGCGGGTGACGCCCGGCTGGTCATCGACAATGGCGAGCTTCTTGCCGGCCAGACGGTTGAAAAGGGTCGACTTGCCCACATTGGGCCGCCCCACAATGGCGATGCGAAGCGGCATGATCGGGCTACTCGATGGCGATCAGGCGCGCATCGTCGGTCAGGACGAAGATCTTGCCGTCAGCCGCGATGGGCTCGATGAAGACAGTGTCCTTCAGGTCGAGGCGTCCGACTTCCTCTCCCGTCTGCGGCGACAGGGCAATCATGTCGCCCTCGGACGACACCACGATGATCCGGTCGGAGGCGACCAGCGGGCCGCGATAGGAGATCTTGCCCTTCTTCTTCTTCTCATTCTCGAACTGCGGCAGCTGCCGGGCCCAGACCACCTGTCCTGTCTCGCCGAGAAGCGCGGCGATCTGGCCGTCCACACCCATGACGAAAACGAACTGCCCGACAATCGCCGGTGCGCCGATCGAGCCGATGGCCTGCGACCAGACCCGCCCGCCGGAGCGACCGTCCAGCGCGACCGTCACGCCCGACTGGCTGGAGGCGAAGACGAGACCCGATGCAAGAACTGGCCTGGCGGAAATGTCGTTGATCGCCGAAATCGGCGTGAAGCTGCCCGACCGCGTGAGCGCATCCGACCAGAGACGACGGCCATTGGAGGCGAGGAAGGTGATCACCTCTCCGGAGGAGAAAGGCACAACGACAATGTCTTCAACCGCCGCAGGGCTCGGAGAGCCGAGCACCCGGGCGTTCTCGGAAATGGCCTGGTCGCTCCATTCGGTGTCGCCGGTGGCCGCGCTCAGCGCGAAAACCTCGTTATTGTTGGACAGCACAAAGACGCGCCCGTCGCGGATGGTCGGCGAGCCGATCATCGGGCTGTCGAACTGGCGCCGCCAGACCTCCGATCCGGTCTCGGCGTCCATCGCGATCACAAGGCCAAAGCCGGACGCAGCATAGACCCGGCCGTCATCATAGGCGATCCCGCCACCATTGACGAGCTTGTCGCGTCGGGAACCGGAATCGATATCGCGCTCCCAGATCTCCCTGCCGCCCGACAGATTGAAGGCGCGCACGGTCTGGTTGGCATCAATCACGAAAATTGCGGTTTCACTCGTCACAGGTGCGGCGGTGACCGCCTGGAAGCGGTCCGAACCCCTGCCGGCATTACGCGTCCAAGCGACGCGGAGGCCTTCGCCGGCAATGACATGGCCCGGAAGCTTCTGGGCCCCGCCACCGGTCTGCGGCCAGGCGTTGACCGCCTCTGCCGGCGGAAGGTCAACAGACACATCGATCAGTTCCGGATCGGCGGTCAGCGCCTCATCGCCCAGCACCATGGCGATGCGGCCGGCCTTCTCGACGGCTTCCTCGGTGCTGTCATCGTCACCGCCGCCGACAAAGGGAAGGCTGGAGCAAGCCGACAGCAGGCAGCCGGCAAGGCCAAGGCCCGCGGCGCGGAAAGCGGAATGGGTCATGGCTGGGCCTCCTCGGCAGGCGTGTCGGTTTCAGTGGCGTCTTCGGTTGCGTCAGGTCCGGCCGCACCGGCCTCCTCCTCATCCGGTGCGGCTTCGGCATCAGGTCCGGTCTCTGCGCTGTCACTGTCTGCCGGCGCGCCGCGCGGAATGACAAGGAGCGCGTTTTCTGCGCGCTGCTTGACACCGCCCGGCGCATTGGGCGAAATCTTCAGAAAGCCATATTCCGCCCGCGCCCGGGTATAGTCGCCGACGGCATAGGCCTTCGCCGCAATGATTTCGAGCGCGACCGCCTCCATCGCATTGTCGCGCTTCATCAGCGGATCGAGCAGGGCTTCGAGTTCCTCGAGCGTCATCGTGTCAGCACGAAGATAGGCGAGCTTCACGCGCGAAATGTCCGACATCACTTCGTCGCCGGTCGCCATGGCGCGCTCCAGAGCAGCAGCAGCCGCTTCGACATCGCCCTCGCCTTCGATGCGCGCGCGCGCCATATAGCTGGCTGCCAGCGGTGCGATGGCCTCTTCCGACATGGCCAGCGGCTCAAGGCCTTCTATGGCGGCAGTGTAATCCGCCTCGTTGAGTGCGGTGCGCGCCGCCTCGAACTGGCGCGTGCGGGCGTCTTCGGCCTGCTCGCGGAAATAGCCGACCAGGTTGAAGACAAGCGTGGCGATCACGATCAGCGCGGCAAGGCCGATCACGACCCAGCCATATTTCCGCCAGAGCGCGCTCGCCTTGTCTTGGCGCAGGGATTCCTCGACTTCCTCGAAAACGTCGCTCAAGGCTCTTCCACTCTCATTCGGGCCGCTTGTGACAGGGCCGTTTCAGATTTTGCCGGACACTAGCGGCGCGGTGGCAAGGCCGCAACGCATCTTGTCCAGCCCGCCTGCCATTTCAGCCGGCGGGGCTCATTTCGGTTTCAGCCTGTAGGTCTCGGCCTCGCCTGGAAAGTTCCGCGCGCGCACTTCGTCCGCATAATCAGCCACGGCGCGCGCAATTTCCTCGCGCACCTGACCGTAGACCTTCACGAATTTCGGTGTCCAGTCGAACAGGCCGAGCATGTCCTGGGTGACGAGTATCTGACCGTCGCAGGCGCTCGAGGCACCAATTCCGATCGTCGGACAGGAGACCGCTTCAGTCACCTCCCGGGCCAGATCCTCAGCAACGCCTTCCACCACAATGGCGAAGGCACCAGCCTCCTCGGCCGCCTTCGCCTCGGCCATGACCCGCTCCCGCTCGGCATGGGTGCGGCCCTTGGCAGCAAAGCCGCCATCGACATTCACCGCCTGCGGGCGCAGGCCGACATGGCCCATGACCGGAATGCCGCGCTCCACAAGGTGACGAATCTGGTCGGCAGCATAGGTTCCGCTCTCGATCTTGACCGCCTGGCAGCCGGTCTCCTGCATGATGCGGGCAGCGTTCAGAAAGGCCTGGTCAGCATTGGTCTCGTAAGAGCCGAACGGCATGTCGACCACGACAAGGGCCGATTGCGCGCCCCGCATCACCGCCTGTCCGTGAAGGATCATCATCTCCATGGTGACACCGACCGTCGATGGCAGGCCATGCACCACCATGCCCACACTGTCGCCGACCAGCAGCAGGTCGCAATGCGGATCAAGCAGCGCCGCCATGGGCGCATCATAGGCCGTCAGACAGACCAGCGGCACGCCGCCCTTGGCGTCGGCAATGTCCTTCACGGTCTTACGGCGGATCGGTTTCTGGGCTGACATGGCGCGAGGGTCTAGGGCGCTTGCGCCTGACCTGCAAGCTCCGGCTCGAAGACATGGGGGAATCACCGCAATCGGTCGGGCCCTGCCTTGAGCCGTTGCATACCGGGGTCCGACATGACGAAACTCTCCGCTCACCTTTCCCGCCTTTTCACCGAGACCGCTTTTGCGGAGCGCTTCGACGCGGCCGCCGCAGCCGGGTTTCGCGGTGCGGAATGGACCTTCGCGCCGGACATGAATGCGGGCGATGTCCGCTTCGGGCTCGAAATCGCCGAGATGAAGCCTGTCCTTCTCGATCTCTGCGCAGAGGATGATCCGCTCGCCTGCGACCCGGCGCGGGCCGACGATTTTCGCGAGAGGCTCACCGCCGCGCTGGCTTTCGCAAAGGCATGCGGCTTCGGCGCGCTTTACGTGCCCTGCCCTTCAAGCGGCTCAGTCGAGACGTTCGAGGCAAGCATCACCATCGCCGCGAGCGAGGCTTCAGGCGCGGGCCTCAAACTGATGATCGGCCCGACCACCAGGATGGAAGCCGCCAGCGTCCTGCGCGAACGCATTGGCAGCGAAAACGTGCAACTCCTCTTCGATGTCGCGCGTGTGCAGACCATCGAAGGCGATCTCAGCCGCCGATTTGACCGGTTCCGGGCGCATATCGGCCATGTCCGGCTTGCCGGTGTCCCTGACGGCCATGAGCCCGATCGCGGCGAGGTGCGCCATGACTGGCTGCTGGAGCATTTCGACAGGCGCGGCTATCGCGGATGGGTCGGCGCGGCCTATGAGCCCGCCGGTCGCACCGGGGATGGCCTCGCCTGGGCGAAGCGCTGGTTCTAGCGGTTCTGTTCCTCGTAGCGCTGTTTGGCGACCGGGATAAGTTCGGCCATATGCTCACGGATTTCGGAATCGCTGCGCTGGATGCCCTTTGCGTCGAAATCACCGCGGACCTTGCGGAACACGTCCTCATCGCCCGGCTCTTCCAGATCCGCCATCACGACCGATCTGGCATAAACCTCGGCTTCCTCGCCGGCGAGGCCCAGAAGCTCCGCCGCCCAGAGGCCGAGCAGCTTGTTGCGAATCGCCATGACCCGGAATTCGGTCTCGGCATCCATGGCGAACTTGGCTTCCTGTGCGCGTTCACGATCTTCGAACTGGCTCATGTGTCTTTCCCGTCAGATGGTCCTCAAGTCTCTTATCCTGCAATTTCAAAGCTTGCGAGCCCTGATGGTCGCGACCGTATGACATAGCGGCAATCGTGCATTGTTTCTCAACGGCCGATCGCATAGCTTCGCGCGCTTGTCACAGCCACCCCGTGAGTGCTGGCCCGAAATGAAAGGGCCGTTCGCGGGTCAGGAGCCACCGATGAACCAGAGACGCCGCAAGGTCTACGAGGGCAAGGCCAAGATCCTCTATGAGGGCCCGGAGCCCGGCACCCTCATTCAGTACTTCAAGGATGATGCGACCGCCTTCAATGCGGAGAAGCGCGCCGTGCTCGATGGCAAGGGTGTGCTGAACAACCGGATCTCGGAATATGTCATGACGCGCCTGACAGGCGTCGGCATTCCAAACCATTTCATCAAGCGCCTGAACATGCGCGAGCAGCTGATCCGCGAGGTGGAGATCATTCCGCTGGAAGTCGTCGTGCGCAATGTCGCCGCCGGTTCCTTCTCCAAGCGCTTCGGCATTGCCGAGGGCGAGGCGCTGCCGCGTTCGCTGGTGGAGTTCTACTACAAGAAGGACGAACTCGGCGATCCGCTGGTCACCGAGGAGCACATCGCCGCCTTCGCCTGGGCCAGCCCGCAGGAAGTGGACGACATGGTCAGCCTTGCCCTGCGCGTGAATGATTTTGTCTCGGGTCTCTTTGCCGCCGTCGGCATCCGGCTCATCGACTTCAAGGTGGAATTCGGCCGGCAGTATGAGGGCGACATGGTGCGCACCATTCTCGCCGACGAGATCAGCCCCGATTCCTGTCGCCTCTGGGACATGGAAACCGGCGACAAGATGGACAAGGACCGTTTCCGCCACGATCTCGGCAATGTCACCGAAGCCTATGCCGAAGTGGCCCGTCGTCTCGGTATCCTCAAGGAAAAGGACAATGGCGACAGCGCCGACGTGATTGCCTTCCGGGGCGCGGAGAAATAAGGAAACTGCCCATGAAAGCCATCGTCCATGTCAGCCTGAAACCCGGCGTGCTCGACCCGCAGGGCCAGGCCATTGCCGAAACCCTCGGCAGGCTCGGTTTCAGTGAGGTTGAAGGCGCGCGCGTCGGCAAGGCGATCGAACTCGATCTAGATGACGGCCTGTCCAGCGAGGCGGCCGAGACGCGCGTCCGCGAGATGTGCGAAAGGCTGCTCGCCAACACCGTGATCGAGAGCTACCGCATCGATCTTGTCTGAGATTGTCGTCCAGCCCGACGCCTGAACAGATATTCATCAGAAAATTCAGTCACTTGGCGACGGAAACGCCGTCGCCGCCCGTGTCACCGTCATGTCGAAACCAGACATGAAGGGAAGCACGACATGAAAACCGCCATCATCATCGCCGTTCTTGCCGGCACCGCCGCCGCCCCGCTCGCCGAGGCGCAGGTCAAGCCGGCGAAGCGTCTCGAACAACTCGACAACCTCACCGACCGGCTGGAGCGCCGAGGCGCCTGGGAACAGGGTTCGCGCGCCGATCATGTGGAGGACCGCTTCGACCGCTTCGAGGACCGTATCGACCGCAGGGAGAACCGTCGCGACGAAGCGATTGATTTCGGACCGCTCGACGTGATCGAAGACAAGTTCGACCGGCTTGAGGACCGCTTCGACCGCCGTGAAAACCGTCGCGACCGCCGACGCGGCTGAAGCACCCACCCTTCCGCGCCGCCCACGCCTCTCCCTGCCCGATGGCGGCGCGCGAACGGCAGCCGGAGCCATCGCCCCTCCATGGGCTCCGGCTGTCAACTCATCTGATCCGGGCGCAGCTCAGCGCCGCACCGGTGCCGCCGTCACAGGCCCGCGATAGGTCGTCGATGCCGCTGGACAGGGCGGAAGGCCTGAGCCGCCGTCAAGCTCGGTGTCCGGATCACAGGGCTCGCCGACGCTGACCTGCGGACGCTGGCGGAAGGTGACGGTACGCGGCGGCGGCGCTGTCTCCAGCCGGGCGGTGCGCACCGACTCACCTGCGCCGAAGACATTGCGCGCGACATAGTTGGACGCACCCGTCACGCCATGGCCGACCGCGCTGATATCCTTGCCGACACCCGCGACCGTGTTGCAGCCTGCCAGCATGGAAACCGCCGCCAAGGCGAAGAGAATGGCTCGCATTGCAAGGGCTCCTGATTGCCTTTGCGGAACATGCCGCAGGCCGCCCCGTCTCTCAAGCGCTTTCCCTTTTCGCCAGAACCCTGCTAGAGGCGCGTCCATGAAATCTGCCGTGCTTGTCTTTCCCGGATCGAATTGCGACCGCGACGCCGCTGTCGCCCTTGAAAAGGTCACCGGCCAGGCCCCGCTCATGGTCTGGCACAAGGAGACCGAACTGCCCGAGGGGCTCGACCTCGTCATGCTGCCGGGCGGGTTTTCCTATGGCGACTATCTGCGCTCGGGCGCGATGGCGGGGAACTCCCCCATTGTGCCCGCGCTGAAGGCCCATGCGGACCGCGGCGGCTATGTGCTGGGCGTCTGTAACGGCTTCCAGATCCTGACCGAAACCCATCTCCTGCCGGGCGCACTCATGCGCAATGCCTCGCTCAATTTCGTCTGCCGTCCCGAGGCCCTGCGCATCGAGACCGCCAACACCGCGTATACGCGCGCCTATGCAGGCCACTCCAGGATCACCATCCCCATCGCCCATCATGACGGCAATTATTTCGCCGATGACGCGACGCTGGATGAACTTGAGGGCGAGGGCCGCGTCGCCTTCCGCTATCAGAGCAATCCCAATGGCTCGGCGCGCGACATTGCCGGGATCCTCAGCGAGAACGGCCGCGTGCTCGGCATGATGCCCCATCCCGAACGCGCCATTGGCGGCCATGAGGGCGGCGAGGACGGTCTCGGCGTCTTCCAGAGTCTGATCGCCAGCCTCTGACATGGCACGCACACGCATCATGTATATCGAGTTGAAGACCGGCTATGACGGTGACGGCCCGGCGTGGATTTCCCGCGTCAGCTACAGCAAGACCGAGAAGAGCCTGCGCTGGAAGGGCCGCCTGCTGCAACACGCAAGCGCCGATGACCGCGAACAGTATGGCTGGACCGACGGAAACTATTTCGACTTCGAAAGCCGCCGCGCCTACTGGGCCTCAGGCGCGAAACGCGACGGCAAGGATCGCCTCGCGCCGCATGAAGGCAAACTCACCGTGGATGAGGATGTCCGCGAAGATTATGAAAAGCTGCTGCGGGGTGAGTAGTGGTGACGAGCGTTTCAGGATATTCGAAAACCTGATGCACGCGCTATAGGTGTCCGACACAGGGGAGACACCACCATGAGAAGCTACGCTGAAGACACCAGTGCTGCGGGGCGTCAGGTCTTGCCGGACCTGGTGCGCGCCTGGGCACTGTTTGGCATCTGCGTCGTGAATGTCGGCGTGCTCTCCTGGCCGATGATGTCGAGCTATCACTATCCGGGCGGGCTGACGAGCGGCGCGGATGAGGCCGCCTATTGGGGGGTGAACGCGCTCTTCCTGATGAAGAGCTATTCGCTCTTCTCGCTCATGTTCGGTGTCGGCTTCGCTTATCAGATGCAGAGTGCAGAGCGCCGGGGGGTAGGTTTTGCCGGGCGCTACTGGCGCCGCATCATCGGGCTTCTGGCCTTCGGCATCCTCAACATCACCTGCCTGTTTTTCGGCGATATTCTGGTGATGTACGCCGTGCTGGGATCTCTCCTCTTCCTCTTCCGCAAGTCCGGCCCGAAGACGCTCATGCGCTGGGGCATCGCAATCTATGTGCTGCAGATCGTTCTTGCAGCGCTGATGGCGGTGTCGATCTGGGCCGGCATGACGTATGCGCCCGAAGACATGGCCGAGATGATGGCCGAGTTCGAGGCCGGCGATGCCGCGGCGCTCGCCGCGTTCGGTTCGGGCAGTTTCATCGAGGCCGCGACCTACCGGACCATGACCTATCTGGAATCCGGTGTCTTCATGTTCCTCTTCCAGGGGCCAGGAGCCTTCGCCTTCTTCCTCATAGGCTTCGCGCTGGTGAAGACAGGGGCCATTGCCGACCCGGCCGCCGCCATCTGGAAACGCTCGCGCCACATTTTACTGCCCCTGGGCCTGCTTGTGAGTGGCGCGGGCGGCTGGCTGATGGTGGCGGGCGAAGGCATGTCGGACCCGACCATGATGTGGGGCATGCTGCTCGTGACGATTGGCAGTCCCTTCTCCACCTTCGGCTATCTCGGACTGATCGCGAAATTCGCCGAGGGGCGGGGCGGACCCATCCGCGCCTTTCTCGCGCGCGGCGGCACCGCCAGCCTGACCGCCTACCTCATGCAGAACCTGATCCTGTCGCTGATCTTCCACGCCTATGGGCTCGATCTCTTCGCAAAGGTGCCTGCCGCGCAGGCCATCGCGATTGCCGCAGGTGTCGCGCTCTTCACCATCGCCTTTGCCAGCATCTGGCGGCTCTTCTTCTCCCGCGGACCGCTGGAATACATTCTGCGCGGATGGACCTATCTGGGGGCGCGTTAGTCCGGCTCCACTTGGGACTTCGCTTCCCGGGAATGCTCCCAGATCATCAGGAGGACGCCGGCAAAGACGAGGCCGAAGCCGAGCGCATGTGCCCATTGGAAGCTCTCATCGAGCAGGAGGTAGGAGCCGACCAGCGCTGTCACCGGCATCACCGCCATGAAGCCTGCCGCCAGCGCCCCCGGCGACTGGCGCACACCCTGGTACCACAGCACCGGAGCCAGTCCTCCCGTGGCCACGCCCCAGGACACCGCCGCGATCCAGTGACCGCCATCTGCATTGGAGAAGTCCATCAGTTCGGGCTGAAAGATCAGTGCCAGGACGAGGAAAGCCGGCATGGCGATGACCGATGCCGCCAGCGTGACATGCAGTGAGGAGGCCGCATCGGAGAGCAGCTTGCTGAGCAGCGTGTAGGCCGCCTCGAGGCACACCGCGACCGCCACGAGCAGCGCGCCGAGGACAATCGCGCTGCCGCCGCCATTGTCACCCTGCCTGAAAATGTTGATCGCGAGCACACCGGCCACCGCGAGCGCCAGCGCCCCGCCCTTTCGCCAGTTCATGGCCGCACCCATGAACACGACCGCCGCAAGAGCGGTCACGGCGGGCGCGCTGCTCATCACCGTCGATCCGATGACGCCCGTGGTCAGCCGCATGCCGTAGAGCATGGCCGCGGTGAACCCGACCATGCCCGCCAGCGAGATACAGGCCGTCACGATCCAGTCCTTGCGTAAGAAACCGGAAAAAGCCTCCCGTTTCGGCCAGACAAGGGGCAGGAGCACCAGTGTCGCAATCGCCATGCGCATGAATGACGCCGTGAAGATGTCGAAACCGTCTGCAACAATTTTCGACAATGGCGTGGACGTGCCGAAAAGGCCCATGCCGAAGAAAAGGTAGAGCAGGATGACGGGGGATTTGACGCTGGGCACTGTATGGCTACGCGATTGCGGGAGTGAGGTTCCCCTCAGGCGGCGGCCCCGGAATCAAACACTGGCGCTTCGACCGAAGTGAAACGCCGCTTGTGCCGGGTCAAAAGCGTCAGACCGTTCTGCGCGGCCGTCGCTGCAAGCAGCGCGTCGGCCACGGGGACGGTTTCGTGCGGCGCTGCCATGATCTCACCCCGGAGCCTGGCAACTGACAGGTCGACGCCAGGAACCCGGAGGCCAATTCACACTCTCGCTCAGATGCGTGCAGTGCATCCGCATTTCTTGCGCGCGCCGCAACCAAGCGCTGCACAATCAAGGCGACTAGCGAAAAGCATGGTGCCGCGCTAAAGCCCCACCTATGATCGACACCGCACAGATTCTCGCCCATCTCCGCACAGAGCAGACCCAGGCGGATGCCGCCGGGCATGGCATCAATACGCAGGAGTGGGAACGGCTGACCTCACGCCTTGGCCGGGCGCCGAACCTTGTCGAACTCGGCATCTACAGCGTCATGTGGAGCGAGCACTGCTCCTACAAATCCTCCCGCCGACACCTGTCGAAATTCCCGACCAAGGGACCGCGCGTCATTCAGGGCCCCGGTGAGAATGCCGGCGTGATTGACATTGGCGATGGTCCGAACGGACCCATCGCGGCGATCTTCAAGATGGAGAGCCACAACCATCCCTCCTACATCGAGCCCTATCAGGGCGCAGCCACCGGCGTCGGCGGCATATTGCGCGATGTCTTCACCATGGGCGCCCGGCCGATTGCCCTGGTGAACGCCCTGCGCTTCGGATCGCCGGATCACCCGAAGACCCGATCGCTCGTGGCAGGTGTCGTTGCGGGCATTGGCGGCTACGGGAATTGCGTCGGCGTTCCCACAGTGGCGGGCGAGACGCAGTTTGACGAGGGCTATAATGGCAATATCCTCGTCAATGCGATGGCTGTCGGCCTCGCCGATCAGGACAAGATTTTCTACGCTCGCGGTGCCACGCCCGGAAATCCGATCTTCTATGTCGGTGCGAAAACCGGTCGTGACGGCATTCATGGCGCGACCATGGCCTCAGCCGAATTCTCCGAGGGCGACGAGGAAAAGCGTCCTACGGTGCAGGTTGGCGATCCGTTCACGGAAAAGCTGCTGATCGAGGCCTGCCTTGAACTGATGGCCACCGACGCCATCCAGGCGATCCAGGACATGGGCGCGGCGGGCCTGACCTCCTCCTCGGTTGAAATGGCGGACAAGGGCGGCATCGGGATCGAGATGGACCTCGACAAGGTGCCCCAGCGCGAAACCGGCATGACCGCGTATGAGATCATGCTGTCGGAAAGCCAGGAGCGCATGCTCATGGTGCTGAAACCTGGCAAGGAAGACGTCGCCAAGGCGATCTTCGCGAAATACGATCTCGACGCCGAAGTGATCGGCATGACCACAGACACAGGTCACATGGTGCTGAAACAGTTCGGCGAGGTGGTCTGCGACATTCCCGTCGCCCCGCTTGCCGAAGACGCGCCGAACTACGACCGGCCATGGGTCGAGCCCAAGCCCCGCGCGCCACTCGACATCTCGAAATATCCCGAGCCCGAGGATTACGGCGAAGTGCTGCTCAGGCTCATGTCTTCGCCGGACATGGCGTCCAAGCGCTGGATCTGGGAGCAATATGACCGCCATGTCATGGGCGACACGGTGGACTCGTCGCAATCGGGGGGGAACGCCGCCATCGTCCGCATCCACGGCACGAACAAGGCGCTCGCCATCTGTTCCGACTGCAATCCGCATTATGTGAGCGCCGATCCCTATGAGGGCGGCAAGGCGGTGGTGGCCGAGGCCTACCGCAACCTCTCGGCTGTCGGCGCGGTACCCATAGCCATCACCGACAATCTCAATTTCGGCAATCCCGAACGCCCGGAGATCATGGGCCAGATCGTGAAGGCTATCGAGGGCATGGCCGAGGCCTGCCACGTACTCGATTTCCCCGTCGTCTCCGGCAATGTCAGCCTTTATAATGAGACCGACGGTCGCGCCATCCCGCCGACGCCGGTGGTCGGCGCGGTCGGCCTGATCGAGGATGTGACCAAGGTCGCGACGCTGAAAGGCGCGCAACCCGGCGACGCGCTGATCCTGATCGGCGAGACGCGTGGGCATATGGGCGCGAGCCTGTATGCGCGCGAATGGCTTGGGTTGAAGGGGGAGGAACTTGGCGAACCACCCACAATTGCTCTCGACGACGAAGTTGCGAATTCTTCGATCGTGAGACGCCTCATCCAGGAAGGCCTGGTCAATGCAGTCCACGACATTTCCGATGGAGGGGTCGCTTGTGCCACGGCCGAGATGGCCTTGTCTGCAGGGGTCGGCGTTTGGATCACGACACCCGAAAGGGCTTCAGGCATGTTGTTCGGCGAAGACCAATCCTCCTTCCTTTTGGCTGTCTCAGCCAATCAGTGGCAGACAATCGAGGCTATGGAATTCACAGACGGAAAGCCGCAAGAGTTCGGTATGATCGGAGAATTCGGCGGAGACTTGATCGAGTTCATTACCGCCGAAGGGCAACCATGGCAAATCCCCCTCTCCCGCCTCCGCGAAGCGCATGAGTCCTGGCTGCCGCGCTACATGAAGAGCGTGGGGTGAGCTGACTGCGGGTGCGGCCTACTCCCCCAACTCCCCCAACTCCCCCAACCGCGTATCGGCTTCCGCCACGATCATGATCGCCGTGTCGACGGCGGCGAGGTAGAAGTCCTGGTCGATCTTCTCGAAATCATCGCCGGGCTTGTGATAGTCGGGATGGTCCTCGACGCCGAGATAGATGAAGGGAATGGCGCGGTCGTGGAAGACGCGGTGGTCTGACAGGCGCGTCCAGTCATCCTGGCCCGCGACCTCCGGCCGATCGAAACCCATCTGCAGCGAAACCGGTTCCGGCGCGGCCTCGGCCACGGCTTCCACAATCGGCTTCAGGCTCGGCGTGTGGAAGGTGCCTGCGGTCCAGAGGATGCCATTGTCGCCGCGCGAGACCATGTCGAGATTGATGTTCAGGGCCATGCGCTCCACCGGAATGGGCGGGTCGCTCATGAAGCTGATCGAACCGCCAAAGCCCTGCTCCTCGGCATCGAAGGCGACGAAATACATGTCATGCTCGGGCTGGTTCTTTGCGGTGGAGAAGCTCTCCGCCACGGCCAGCATGGCCGCCACACCGGAGGCATTGTCATCGGCACCATTGTAGATCTCGCCGTCCTGCACGCCCAGATGGTCATAATGTGCGGTGATCACGATCACGTCCGAACTTGATCCCTTGCCGCGTATGAAGCCCATGATGTTGATGCCCGCCGGAAAGCCGCGCTCTGAAAAGGTGTTGGCGTTAAAGGGATGGAACCAGTCATCGCCCACGCGGCGCAGGCCGATCCGGTCCATGCGCTGGGCGATCAGTTCGCGCGCGCGTGTGTTGCCGACACTGCCCGTGGCGCGGCCCTCGAGCTCATCGCTTGAGAGTTCCTTGACCAGCCCCAGCGTCGGACCGGGGCGGAAAAACCGGGTGTCATAGCTCTCGCTCCCGCCACGGCCCGACAGGATCGTCGCAACGGTCAGCACCGCCGCAATCACCAGAATGCCAACCAGCCATTTCCACATGCGCATCTTGCCCTTCATGCCGCTTGCCTACAGCCCAGCAGGAATGCATGTCTTCTGCAGGACCGACAAGAGGAGACCTGCCCCATGGCCATGGACCGCGACACGCTGATGACGCACCTGACAGAGGCTTTTCCCGATGCCGAGATCATTCTGACCGACCTCGCGGGCGACAATGATCACTGGCAGGCCGAGATTGTTTCAGCGCTCTTCGCGGGGATGCCGCGCGTCAGGCAGCACCAGATGGTCTATGCCGCGCTCAAGGGAAAGATGGGCGGAGAGTTGCACGCGCTGGCGCTCAAGACGCGTGCGCCCGGCTGACCCTTTTGCGCGCGGTGCCGGCGAGCTTCCGCTCGCCTTCGGTGTCAGCGGCCCGCTCGGCACGCCGCTCGTGGGCGAAAGCGCCGTGACAGGCCGTGTCGGTCAGGCGTTCTCGGCCGGCATCAGATGGTTCGATACAGCACCGGCCTATGGCGCAGGGCTGGCGGAAAGACGTCTTGGCCGGGCCCTGAGCGGGCTCAAGGGCGCGAAGGTCTCAACAAAGGTCGGCGTCTCGGCTTCCGGCCTGGCAAAACGCATGAGAGACTTCAGCCCCGACGGGGTGGAGCGCAGCCTCGACGCCTCGCTTGGCCGGCTGGATCGCAGCGCGGTCGACCTGCTCTGGCTGCATGGCCCATCACCTCTCGAACTGACCGAGGAATTGCTGATGCGGCTCGACCGGATCATGGCGGACGGGCGCATCCACGCGCTCGGGGCCGCCACACGCAGCGAAGGGCTTGCGGGCCTTCTGGAACGCTTCGGCTTCGACGCCATCATGCTGCCTTGCCATGCAGGCCTCGATGCCGAAGGCAAGGCGGCCATCGCGCAAGCTCAGGCAGTTGGGGCGGTCATGTTCGGCATCGAAGCCCTCACACCCGCCCGCCTGTCCACCTCTCCGCTGTCGGGACGCGGCGGGCTGTGGCGCTCGCTGAAGCGGCTGCGAGGTGGGAGCATCGCCACCGGCGAACCGCTGACTGTCGAAGCGAGCCTGCACTGGGCGCTCAGGGCGGTCGGCCCCGGCTTCGTTTCGACCACCACGACAAAGCCCGCCCATCTCGCCGAAACCGTTCAGATCACGCAGGCGTGGCTTGCATCCATGCCTGAGCGTGGCTAGCTCTTCGTACAACTGTTCGAGGAGCCCGCCCCATGTCCGATGAAATTCAGACCGCGATCGACAAGATGGTGAAGGAAAACGATGTCGTGCTTTTCATGAAGGGCACGCCGGATTTCCCGCAATGCGGCTTTTCCTCCACCGTTGCGCAGATACTGAGCGTCGTCGGCGTCGATTATGGCGCGTTCAACGTCCTCGAAAACCAGGATGTGCGCGAAGGCATCAAGGCCTATTCCGACTGGCCGACCATTCCGCAACTCTATGTGAAGGGCGAATTTGTCGGCGGCTGCGATATTGTGCGCGAAATGTACGAATCCGGCGAGTTGAAGCAGCTCTTTGCCGACAAGGGCGTTGCGCTCGAGGCCTGAGCGGGCGGGCGCACCAGAAGGAGTTCCACCAGATGGTCGCCGAGCGCCCTTCCAGCCCCGTCCGGCCGGCGCTCCTGGCGAGCATTGTCATTTGCGCCTTTCTCTGGGCGACCGTAGCGAGCGACCTTGGCGAAACGCTCCACTTCATGGCGACCAGCACCGGCGACTGGCTCGACCGCACGCTGCTCGGTGAGGCTGCCGGAACCGAAAGCGGACGCGCCGGTCGGGCCTTGCTGATGCTGCTGGGCGCGATGGCGCTGATCCTCCTCGCCATTGGCCTCCTGCGCGGACGGGGAGACCGGATGGCCTTTCAGGGCTGGCTCGCTGCAGCGTTGCTGATCTCCGCCCTGCCCGTCGCGCTCGCCGTTGCAGGCTGAACCGAATACCTCAGCCCGGCACAATGGCAGCGATCAGGCGCGGACCCTTCGCCGACATGGCCGCCTCGAAGGCCGCGTCGAATGCTTCGCCCGTGGCACAGGCCTGCGCCGGCACGCCCATGGATTCTGACAGTTTCACCCAGTCGATCTCCGGCTCGCCGATGTTCAGCATGGATTTCGCCGCCGGCCCCGGCTGGCCGGCACCTGTTCGATAAAGCTCGATATTGAGGATGCGATAGGCATGGTTAACGAAGACCACAGTGGTCACGTCAAGGCCCTCGCGCGCCATCGTCCAGAGGCCCTGATTGGTGTACATGCCCGCGCCATCGCCTGACAGGCAGACAACCTTGCGCTCCGGCGCGCCCACGGCAGCGCCCACCGCCAGCGGCAGGCCGATACCGATCGAACCGCCGGTGAGCATCATCCAGTCGTGCGGCGCGGCGTTCATGGTCGCGAGGAAACAGGCAAGCGAACCCGTCACGCCGTCATCGGCAACAAGCGCATTCTCCGGCATGTGGCGCGCCATGGAATCGGCAACGTGGCCGGGCGTCAGTTCGCCTTTCGGCAGGTCGGGACGCCTGTGCTCCGGCCCGGCTGCGCCCTCCAGCGGAGCGTTGATCGCATCGGCGAGCGCGGCCAACAGCTTCGCGCTGTCATGGTCCGGCCCGCCGAGTTCCAGCGTCTCGCAACCTTCCGGCACCAGCAGGCTCGGCGCGTCGGGATAGGCGAAGAAGGCGACCGGCGGCTTCGTTCCGGCAATCAGCATCAGATCATGCGCCTCAAGGTCGCCAATCGCCGGCTGGGCGAAATACTGCATCCGGTCTGGCGCGAAGACACCCGCCCCGCGCCGCTGGGTCGGGACGAATGTGTCGGTGATCACGCGAATGCCGGCGGCCTTCAGGCGTGCGGCGTGTTTCAGCCCGCCAGGGGTGAGCGCGGTTCCGTTGACAAGGATACACGGCGCGCGCGCCGCCGCCAGCTTGTGCGCCGCAGTCTCGATCCGGTCGGCATTTGGGCCAAGGCGCGGCTTCGGCTCGGCGCGCGCGATCTCTCGTGTTTCCGCCGGAAGCCAGGCGCTGTCGGCCGGCAGGATCAGCGAGACCGGCCCCGGCTCAGGACCAAAACTCTCCGCATAGGCCTCGGCGGCAAGTTCACCCGCACTGGCCGCGCTGCAGACCGTTTTCATCCAGGTCGAGTTCGGCCCGGCGAGCCCGGCAATGTCGCTCGCCAGAGGCGCATCATATTGCTGGTGGGAAATGGCATGATCGCCGATCACATTGATCATGGGCGAACAGGCGCGTCTTGCGTTGTGGATGTTGGCACCGCCGTTCAGATAGCCGGGACCCAGATGCAGGAGCGTCATGGCGGGCTGTCCGGTCACGCGGGCAAAGCCGTCTGCGGCACCTGTCGCCACGCCCTCGAACAGGCATAGCACCGAGCGGATGCGCGCTTCGCCGTCGAGCGCCGTGACGAGATGCATCTCGCTCGTGCCGGGATTGGCGAAACAGGCGGTGACGCCGTGATCGGCGAGCGTTGAGACCAGTGTCTGCGCGCCGGTTCTGGCTTCATCACTGTCCATTGCGGGCTCCTGTAAGTTGTGTGTTGCAAGTTCAGGTTTCTGCCGATACCGCCCCGGGTTCAAGACCCGGAAGACGCAAAAAAAGGCGGAGCCCCTTGAGGGCCCCGCCGATCCGTCCGGACTTGCAATGCTTATCCGCGATCCTTCTTGATCCGCTCGGTCGATTCGATGGTCGCCATATCGGTGTCGAGTGTGACCTCGGCATCGTCGTCACCTTGCGTGACCTCCAGCGTGTCGAAGGGAATGACCGCAGCGGTGTCGGTGAAACGACCCTCAATGCCGTCAGTCACGGCGATCTGCTCAGCCGAGCCAGCATTGGTCATGACGATGTCGAAAATGCGTACCGACTGGTCGCTATCGGCCAGATCCGCTTCGGTGCCGATGATCTCCGAGGCGAGGCGGTAATCGTTCAAGCCCTCCTGTTCGAAGGTCGTCAGCGATTCCAGCGCCTCCTCATCGAGCGCGATGAAGGCATTTGCCTCACCATCTTCGCTCCAGTTGAGCGTGGCGCGATCAGGCCTCATCTGGACGAGTTCGCCGCCGAGGCCCAACGTGCCACCATCTCGCAGGATCAAGGCCGTTGCCTCTCCCGAGGACAGGTCGAGTTTCACGTCGGCAATCGTGGCGATTTCCTCGCCGGAGGGGCCAAACACCTGCGCGCCGATCAGAGTGGACGCGCGGTATTCATCCATGGCGAGTTCATAGCGATTGTCATCCTCCGACATGTTGTCATCGCCCAGGTCGGCAGTGTCGCTCATGTCGTCGCTGTCCTGACCATAGCCCATGCTCGTATCGTTCTGGGCATAGTCCTCGCGGTTCTCTTCGGTGTCTTCGTTCTGCTCGTAACCACCCATATCGTCGCGCTCGGCCACGGTGTCGTCCTGCATGCCGTCACAGGCCGCCGCAGCAACAAGCGCAAATCCACTGGCAGTCGTGAGAATAAGGGTCTTCATCTCTCTTTCCTCCTTTGGTGAGCACGGGGAGGAAACGGAAACCCTCGCGAACGGGTTCCGTGAGATCGCGTTAAGCTTGGCCGTCCGCCGTCTCTCGGCGCACCCTCCGAATGATCGCCGACGCCGACAGGACGGGCCTTTCGCCAACCGAAAGCATGAGCTCGACAAAGACCAGCTTTCCGCCCGCGCGCGTGATCCGGCCATGGCCGTTGAGCAATTCTCCCGGCCAGGCGGGCCCGAGAAACTGGCTGGTACAGCTCACCGTCACACCGGCCCCGCCAAGCGCCTCGCGGCCGACAGCGAACAGGCAGAAATCGGCGAACGTCATCAGGAAGCCGCCATGGGCGGCACCATGGCCATTGCAGTGATCCTCGCGCACCCGGACCGCGCATTCGACCTCGCCATCCTCCCGCGTGCGGAAGGCGAAAGGGCCGTTGACATGTTCGAACGGATCATTGTCCCAGCCATGCCAGCCGGCGAACTCGCCATCCGTATACGCACTCATCATTCACCGCCCTCCGGAATTGCCGGGGCACTTGATAGGGCGATTGCTAAAGTCTGGCTAGGCGGGAAGACCGGCGACGCAGGGTCAAGGCGGCGACCCCGGTGAAACCGCCGCCGGAACACCTTCGGTCGCGCAGGTGTCCCGGCCCGGCGGCCGCCACAAGGGGAAAGTGACGCACCGATAGTATGTCGGCTTTGAAAAAAAACCAAGTCTTCGTTCGGGCCGTCTGACGCATTCGGCACTTCAGAGACTGACAAGGCTGGACAATCAGTCACGGGCGCGAAAGATCACAAAGTCTTCGCCCGCCTCAAAACTGTAAAGCCGGGCCACGAGATCGGCGCGCGTCTCCCGCAGCCGGACCTGGTTCAGATAGCCCTTTTCCGTGATTTCGCCGAGCGAGGGGTCCGGCGGCACATCATCGAGCAGGATGCGCCCGATGCGCCGGGTCGGCTGGTTGTGGCTGCGATTATAGGCCCGCAGCGCTTCGCCGACAGCCTGTTGCAGCACCTCATCCGCCGAAGAGCCTATCGCGGCGCCGAGCCGTTCACGACAGCACGCCCAGTCGGGAAAGCCGATCAGCGCGATGGACTCCCGGCTCTCGCCGCACACGACGACATCTGAGAGGAGCCCGTCACAGGCGCTGACCGCCGCCTGCCGCACCATGCCGCAACTCACCCAGGAGCCATTGGCAAGCTTGAACTCCTCCGCGAGCCGCCCGTCGAAGGCGAGGCCCTTTTCCGGATGGTCGGGATCGGCGAAGCGCACCGCATCACCGAGCTTCAGCCAGCCATCCTCGTCAAACGCCGCCGCCGTTCGTTCCGGGTTGTTCAGATATCCCGCCATGATGTGCGGGCCCTTGCAGCGCAGTTCCATCTTTCCGGCCACCGGCGCGAGCTTGAACCGCGATCCCGGCACTGGCAGGCCGAGCAGCCCCATCGTGTCGTTCGGCCAGTGCACATTTGAGGCAGTGGGCGTCGTCTCCGTCGCGCCATAGCCTGCCGAGAGCGAAATGCGCTCGCCGGTGACGCTCACCGCCACGCGCTGTATGCGCTCATAGAGGTCCTGTCCCATCGCCGCCCCGCCATAGGACATGACCAGGAGCCGGGAGAAGAAGTTCTCCGCCATCTTCCGGTCGGTCTCGAGCGCGGTTGCGAGCGCGGCCCATGCTGCCGGAACCGTGGTGTGCTGGGTGACCGCGACTTCGCGCAGATTGGCCACCATGGTCTCGACCTTGCCGGGCTGCGGCGCGCCCCAGTCGATGTAAAGCGCGCCGCCCCAGTCGGTCATCGAATGCAGGATCGCATTGGCACCGAGCGAATGGCTCCAGGGCAGGAAGGAGCACATCACCTGCTGGCCGCTGATGGCTTCCAGCCGCTCCACATCCCAGACCGAGCGGATCATCTTCACATTGGTGGCGATGTTGCCATGGGTGAGCATGACGGCCTTGGGCTGACCCGTCGAGCCTGAGGTGAGCAGGTATTTCGCATGCGTGTCCGGTGCGACCGCGTCGTGGGCGAGACCAACCCGCCTGTCCGGCCTGTCGGCCTCCAGCGCCGCGAGGCCATGCGTCGCCCCCTCCCCGCGCGCCGCAATGACGGGCCGGCCGGTGCCGAGCACGCCTGCGACGTGATCGAGGTCGGCGGCATCCTCCAGGAAGAAGGCGGCCGGCGACACGAGCGCGTCTGCCGCTGCGAGACGCTCGGGATGCTCCCGCGTGCGCGGGCCCACCGGCGTGACCGGACAGACCGGCGCACCGATCATGAGCGCCGCATACATGACGAGCGCGTGTTCGATCGAATTGCGCGACAGGATCATGAGCGGCCTGCCCGGCCCGAGGCCGAGATCCAGAAGCCCCGCCGCGATGGCGCGTATCCGCTTCAACCCCTCGCCATAGCTCAGACGCTGCCAGCCGGGCGCGGCGGGCACCAGCGGATCGCGCTGGGCAAGCCAGAGCCTGTCAGGTGCCGTCGCCGCCCAGTAGATCACCGGCGCCAGCATGTGGGCCGGACCGGGCCGCAGCGGGTTGTCATTCGTCAGGTAGATATTGCCGCCATCGTCGCGTTCCACGCGCAGGCGGACCGGCAGATAGGGCACTTCGCGGAAGGGAATCTCGGCGTCAGCACTCATGCGGCAATGGTGAATTCTCTCGCCGTCTCGCGCAAGCCTGTCCCGGCGGCATCCCGCGCGCCCTATCCCCGCTCCTCGACCAGCCGGAAGGCGGTGGAGAGGTCGCGATAGAAGAGGATGCGTTCCTCATCCTGCGGTGCGAGCGTGACCGACAGCTCAGCCCCCGGCAGCGCCTTCGGCGTCTTGCCGGCCAGCAGCACAGTCGCGACATCGGACCAGATCTGCGCGGGCAGGTCCCCGCCGGTCACCTGCTTCATGGGCGAATTGTCGTCATTGCCGACCCAGACCCCGCCGATCAGCTCCGGCGTGAAGCCGATGAACCAGGCATCGCGCCAATCCTCGCTGGTGCCGGTCTTGCCGGCAACGTCCCAGCCGCGCACGCTGGCCGCCGTTCCCGTTCCGTCAAGCACGACACCGAGCATCATCGCATTCATCTCGCGCAGGACATCATCACGCAGCACGATGGTGCCCTCGGACGGCTGACGCTCGTACAGCACATTGCCGCGCGTGTCCTCGATCCGCTCGATGAGCCAGGGCTCGACCCGTCGCCCGTCAAGCGCAAACGGCGCATAGGCGCGCACCAGTTCATGGAGCGTCACCTCCTCGGTACCGAGGGCCAGCGAGGCGACCGTTTCAAGCGGAGAGGTGATGCCGAGGCGCTTTGCCATGGCGGCAACCTTTTCGGTGCCGACCTCCTGGCCGAGGCTCGCGGCCACCGTATTGAGCGAGGTCGTATAGGCCTCGGACAGTGTGACGGGGCCAAGATTGCCGCGGGAATAATTCGCAGGCTTCCAGCCATCAATCTCGACCGGTACATCGTCGCGCACGGTGAAGGGCGAGAGCCCGCCCTCGATCGCGGCTGCATAGACAAACGTCTTGAAGGCCGAACCCGGCTGGCGCAGGGCCTGCGTCACCCGGTTGAACTGGCTGTCTTCATAGCTGCGCCCGCCGACAAGGGCGAGAATGCGCCCATCCGTGCCAATGAAGAGTGCAGACGCCTGGCTTGCATCCAGCGCCTCGCCCGACTCATCCATGCGTCTGGCGAGCACGGCCTGCACGCTGGTCTGCAGTTGCGGATCGATGGCCAGCGTGACGACAAGGTCCTTGGGGCGCGAGGGCAGGTAATCGTCCACCGTCGCTGCAGCCATGTCGACAAGATAGCCATATTGCGGGTCCGGGATGAAGGGGGCGAGCGCGACATCCTCTTCGCGCGCGGTTTCAGCCGCCGCCTCGGAGATCATGGCCTGCTCCACCATCTGGTCGAGCACATAGGCCTGACGCGCGCGGGCGCCATCGAGGTTCACGTCCAGCGCCAGCCGCGACGGGGCTTTCGGAAGGCCCGCCAACAGCGTCGCCTCGGCAAGGGTGAGCTCGGTCGCGGGCTTGTCGAAATAGGTCCGCGCGGCCGCGTCGATGCCATAGGCCTGCGAGCCGAGATAGATGCGGTTGAGGTAGAGCGTGAGGATCTCGTCCTTGCTCAGGCGCTTCTCCAGACGCTGCGCCAGGCGGATTTCCTGCGCCTTGCGCTTGAAGGTCTGCTCGCGCGTGAGCACGAGATTCTTGACCAGCTGCTGGGTGATGGTGGAGCCGCCCTGCACCGTCTGCCCGGCCTGCCAGTTGGCCCAGAGCGCGCGGGCGATGGCCATGCCGTCCATGCCTTCATGCTCGTAGAAATTCTTGTCCTCCGCCGCCATGAAGGCCGCAGGCACATGCGCCGGAAGGTCCTCAAGCGCGACAAAGCGGCCATAGCGCGGGCCCCGAATGGCGAGCAGCGTGCCGTCGCTCGCGCGGTATTCGGCTGCGGGTTCGGCCATGACCTGCCAGAGCGCATCATCGGACGGAAGGCCCGGCATGTCATGGAAGAGATGGTGCCAGAAGGCCGCAAAGGTCACGCCGCCCGCAAGGATCAGCACGCCAAGGCTGACCGACACCCATTTCAGCACCGGGCGCCGCTTGCGCGTCGGTCTGGCCGACGGTCGCGCTGGCGCACTGGCAGGCGGATTTCCGGGCTTGAGCGGCATGGGACGGGCGCGAATCCTCGAAACAGGGAGAAACCCCTTATACCCCCCAATGTGGACGCATCATGGCGTGAATTTTCGGTGAGGTCCTCAAGGTTGGCGAGATTGTCGGGACGGAAAAGACCAGCCGTCGCGAAACGGCCAGGTCCAGCCTGAAAGCTCGCTCTCTTCAGTGGGCGATACCCGCGATCTCGATGAGCCCCAACTCCCCCTACCCATCCCCGCCATCTTCGCCGCCATCGCCGCGGCGGGTTTCGAGGTCGTGCGCATGGTCGGTGAGCATGGCGGCCACCTTTTCAGAGCGTGCCGGGGGCGCCATGATCTCGGGCGGGTCCTGTTGCTGCATGTAGAGGGTGCGTGAGGGGAAGGCGAAGCTCGTGCCGGCGCGCTCGATGATCTCCATGACCGCATAGGCGAACTCTTCCTTGATCTTCAGCCATTCGGTCCACGCGGTCGTGTTGGTGAAGGTGTAGATCAGGAAATCGATGCTGGAGGCGTTGAAACGGTCCACACGCACGAACAGGGTCGCGGCCGGGGGCTTGGCGATGCGCTCATCATTCCAGAGCCAGGCCTCGATTTCGTCGCGGATGAATTTCAGCTGCTCCACCGTGGTGCGGTATTCCACGCCGACCACCCATTTGATGCGCCGGTGGGTCATGCGGGAGAAATTCGTCACCGCATTGTCCGAGAGCTTCGCATTCGGAACGAAGACCGGCGCCTTGTCGAAGCGGCGGATCAACGTGGAGCGGAAATTGATGCGCTCCACCGTGCCCTCCACCACGCCGTCCACCGCAATCCACTCTCCCGGTGTGAAGCGCTTCTCGGTCAGGATCAGGATGCCGGAAATGAGGTTCTTGAAGAGGTCCTGTGCGCCGAGACCGACGGCAATGCCGAACACGCCAAGCGAGGCGATGATCGGCGCGACCGGGATGCCCCAGATGTCGGCCACGGCCCCGAAGCCAAGGATGATCAGCAGCACCTGCAGCGCCTTGAGCATCCAGTCCACAATCGCCGAAGAGAGCGTCCTGCGCATGCCGGTGAAGAGGAACTCGAAGGCGTTCACCGCGCGCGACATCGTCCAGAACACCGAAAGCGCGATGATCGACTGCATTGCCTTCTCGGCAATCGCTTCCGGCTCGCCCTCAAGCCCGATCACATTGATCGCGATATAGGCCCCGACAATGACCGGAACGATCTTGAGCGGCACGGCAACAGCCTTCACCAGCGCATCGTCGAAATTGGTCTTGGTGCCGGCCGCGGCCCGGGTGATGGCGCGAACGGCGGTGCGGGCGAACAGGCCGCGGAACAGGAGCGCCAGCAGCATGATGCCGGTCGCGACGATGATCTGGCCATAGGTGAGACCGAGCGCGCCCTGGTTCCAGATGCCGATCAGGCCCTCAAGCCCCTGCCGCGCCCAGTCCGGAAAATTGTCCGTGATCCAGCCCGGAAGCTCGACCCTTGCCGGCGCGGCGGTCGTTGCGTCACTGTCCTGCATGTTCCCCCTCATCTTCACGCTGTCTGTCCCCGGTGCGGCAGGGGTTAATACCAATCCGCATGGCCTCTGACTCATTGGGGATTCCCCCTTTGCCCGAATGCTGATTCCTTTCTGTCGGAAGCAGGAGGAAGCGCGATGGCAGCTGCGGTTCGGTTACGGTCAGATCATGA
>Ga0081520_100293_pt1 | contig 26746 bp, 23 predicted proteins | sample HotLakmasection1_FD_70988 | JGI IMG/M metagenome (GOLD analysis project Ga0081520, IMG submission 70988) | Hypersaline microbial mat communities from Hot Lake, Washington, USA - Section #1 (SPADES assembly) (version 2) | ecosystem: Environmental > Aquatic > Non-marine Saline and Alkaline >... | reverse complement strand
CAATCTGTCTTCGGTCATCGTGTGAGGTCCTTCTGGTTGTTGTCAGCAACCACAGCCTCGACGGATTCGAGCACGATGACCGTCCTCAGGTCGAATTTACACCATGTCCCGGGACGCGACCTTTTTCGCCAGAAAATCGCGTAACGAGCGTATGATTCTCCTGCATTGTGCGGAGTGGACGGTGCCGCTATACAGGCCGGAAAATTGCAGAGGTGGCGGGCGAAAGCCTTGGGCGAGGCGACCTTTTGGAGGTGTGGCGTGAGCAAGGCCGAACCGGACGGCTACGTGCCGAGTGACAAAGAAGAGTTCATGAACCCGCGACAGCGGGCCTATTTCCGTCAGAAGCTGATTGACTGGAAAGACGACATTCTGAGCGGTGCGAAGGAAACGATCCAGAACCTGCAGGAAGACAGTTCCATCCTGCCGGACCTCGTCGACCGGGCTTCCGCAGAGAGCGACAAGGCACTGGAACTGCGCACGCGTGACCGTCAGCGCAAGCTGATCTCCAAGATCGATGCGGCCATTCGCAGGATCGATGACGGCACCTACGGCTTCTGCGAGGAGACCGGCGAACCGATCGGCCTGCGCCGTCTCGAGGCACGTCCGACCGCGACCCTCTCGCTCGAGGCACAGGAACGCCATGAACGGCGCGAACGCACGGTGCGCGACGACTAGGATCACACATGGGATTGAGCTGGATGCGCAACCGCACCACGATCGTCGGGGTGTCGATGGCACTGCTCTCGCTTGGCCTTTCCGCCTGTGCCACAGGCGCGCCACCCGCCGACACCGCGTCCGGAACGGCCTCCGGCGAGAATGCACCTCTCCTGACAGACCTGTTTTCGAGGGGGCGCGTTTCCGGAGCCGAACTCGACGCCCGTATTGCAAAGGCGCAGGAATTTCCGCTCGGCAGCCGCGAGAACCCGGTGCGTGCAGACATGCCCCAAGGCCAACGCGCCTATCTCAGCCGTCTGCGTTGCGCCGATGGCAATGCGCCGGAGCACCGGCGCCTCGGCAATCTGGGATCGGGCGTCTTCGGATCGATTGTTGATGGCTATCGCGTCACGTGTCCCGGCAGTGAACCGGCAAGCGTGGAGATCGTGATGGACATGTATCATCCGGGCCACCAGGAAACGGCGGCCGTGGCGGGTTTCGACATCGTCTCCCCCTGAAGCAAGGGGATGGCTTCTGCCTTGTGAACAAATTGGGGCGGCCCGATTTTCGGTGCCGCCCCATCTTGTTCAGATCACCATACCAACGCCCCGGCGGATCACATGCCCACCATGTCTTGCGTCACAATCAAGGCTAGCCCCAAGGCACCAACAAGGCGTTACGCCAATCTTTTCAGAAGCTTACCCGCGGCACTGAAAGTTTAAGCGAAACCCCTCATCGATTCAGAATCAGGCCGGATCGGCGAAATTGCTAAGAGCCTGTTAACCCGAATGACGCCCTGATCGCAGGCGATGGACTGCGCGTCGACCGGTCGCGCACCACTGAGGGAGTTGGCAGGGCTGATGTCCGGCAAGCGCAAAACAGGCGGCATTTCCGATGAGTGGACGCTGAGCGGCCTGCGCGGGCGCATACGCGACCTGCCGGAAACGCCTGCGCCAGATCTGCCCGAAACTGAGCCGCCCGAACCCGAGCCGGCAATCGATCCCGACCGGCCGTTCCCGACCAAGCGCGGCATTCTTTCAAAGGCCGAAATCGAGGCCCTCCTGCGTCCCGATCTGAGCGACATGGAGCCTGAGGCAACTCCTCGAGGAGGCACAGCCACACAGGCCGGCGACAGTCTGGACCTCGTGCTTTTCGACGCGGAGGAAACCCATGCCGGCATCAGCGCGAGCAACCTGCAGGCGCTGGCCACGCGCATGATGGCCGCGCTGCGTCGCGACGGCCTGCTGTCTGTCGCACTTGAACTCGGCTCCATCGGCGCTCTGCCCGCCGAATGGCCAGCCGGTACGGTTCATCTCGTCTTCGAAACATCGAGCGGCGACCCTGTGGTGTCCATGGCGCTGCCGCCGGCTTTCGTGGATGAGGTACTGGAAGCGCTCTGTGGCCAGGAACCGCTCCGGCAGACAGGTCATGAGGCGCGCGCACCGGGCGTGCTCGGATCGCGGCTCCTGCGCGAGGCCTTTGCGCCTCTTGCTCCGCCCATCGCGGCGCTTGCCGGACAGGGGCTTGCCCTGCGTCGGGTGGAGACCGATGCGCGCTTTACCCGCCTGGTGGAGGGTCTCGAGGGCCGGATCTGCTTCACGCTGCGGGCTGAATGTTCGGGGCCGGGGCACCGGATCAGCGTGGTGATCTGTCCGGTCGATCCATCCCCTGAAGATGGTGCCGGAGCGCTCATCGGCGCGCTCGACGAGAGCGGCCTTCCCGAACATCTCGAAAGCCGTCTTCATGCCCGGCTTGCGACACTGAAACTGCCGGTCAGCCAGCTTGCCGACCTCGCGCCCGGCCGCACGCTCCTCTTGGGCGTACCACCCGACCAGCCGGTCGAATTGGTGACCCGGCTCGGTGGCGAGGCCCGCCCGGTTGCAGAAGCCCGCATCGGTCGCCTGGGCGGGCAGATGGCGGTCAAGCTTTCGCGGATCAGCTGACCAAGCTTGCGCCACGCGTTGAGGCGCGAAGGCCGCCCCTCTCTGCGCCTGCAACCGATCATGCACAGTTGACATGAGGTCAACACAAAACCAGCACATGGAATGAACATACTTCATACAGCCTGGATGCTGCCAGAGGTGCCGTGAGCTGGAAAGAAAGCCGACGCGGTGCACCGCCAGCAAATGGTGGAGCCTTGGCGATGAGCGCGGGAGGAGCGGGATGTGGCGACATCGACCCGTCAATTGTGGCGCGTGGACGTTGTAATCGTCCATTATTGTGCATTCTCGACCTTCGCTAGGTGAGCGGTGTTGGCCAGATTTTCTCACCGACGTTAACCGGATTTTCGATTCCGTTAACCTTTTGCCACCTTAGTGATCCGGTCGCACAACAGGCCATTGCCAGGCAGGGCCGGATGAAGATGTGTGAGACGTAAAGACTTCAGGCTCGGCAGTGCGGCGCGAATCGCGCAAGCTGCGGGTCCACAACGGAGCAGGACAGCCATGCGCCCCAAGCCGGACACCAAGGAAGCCCGCGCCAGCGACATCATCGGCACGTTGCCGGACCGCGACATCCCATCCGAGGCACCCCGAGAGATGCCGACTACCAGCCATGGCGAAGACGAAACGCCTTCCATTGCCGCAAATGAAGCGGACGATTCGAAACGAGGGAAAGCGCGTGTCGATGTCCTGCAACTTGCCTTCTGGCTGTCGGTCGTTGTCGCCGTTGCGGCTGCCACGGTTTCGATTGCGCTGCGTGACGCTGTCGGGGAGACCGGCTCGATCCTGCTGATTTCACTGGCCGCCACCGGGATGGTGATCCTGCTCTGGCTTGCACGCGGCGCGGGCCGCTGGCTCGGCCTTTTCCCCGAGCGCGGCGCGGCGGAAACCGCCGTTTCGAGCCAGGCTGCCAAACCTCGCTTTCCCTGGATCGAAAGCCTTGATGAGGCCGCACTCGTGACGGAGCGAGGCGGTGCGCCTGTCACCTGCAACACCGCCTTCCGCGAACTCTCCGAAATCGCTGCCGGGCTTGGCGAAAGCCACGGGCCCGTGACGGTTGATCGCCTGTTCGGCGGATCACCTGGTGTGGCGGCACCGGTTTACAAGCTTTCGCGCGCTGCAAAGGCCGGAAAGCCCGCGAGCGAGGACCTGCCGGCGGTTGCCATCGGGCGGGACGAAAAGCCGGTCCAGTTCTGTGCCTCTGTGGCACCGCTGCCGGGCGGCAAGGTGCTCTGGCGGCTTCGAGACACCACTGGCCGGACCTCCAGCAATGTCGCCGCCGACCCGAAAGCCCTGTATATCGAGGAAGCACCGGTCGGATTCTTCGTGTCCCGTCCCGACGGCACCATTGCGTACATGAATGGCTGGCTGCGCGAGCTTCTGGGCCTGCCGGAAAGCGAGACTGCCGCAAAGGTGGACGATTTCATGCGCCCCGAAAGCCTCCGCATGCTGCGCCGGGAGCGTCGCGGTGACAATGTCACCCGCGCACAGCTGACCCTGATCGCCCGTGACGGCGTGCCGATCAGCGTGCAGTCTGTCACCATGTGGACCGGGCGCGGGCTCGATGCCTCCGGGCGCACGATTGTCACGACCGGCGGTGCCGCACTGCTGTCGCGGGCAGAGCGGTCCACCGCGCCAAGCGCCTCACGACCTGCCACAGGCGACAGCGACCCCATGTTTGACGACGCCCCCTTCGGTGTGTGCCGTCTGGTCGGTGACACGGTGGAATCGGCCACGATCTACGAGGCCAATCCGGCCATGATGGCGCTGACCGAAGGCCGCGCAGCTCCCGGAGCGGTCTTCAATCAGCTCTTCCTCGCCGAGGAAGGAGAGGCTGTTCTCGCCGACACACTCGTCGATTCCATAGACCGCGCTGTCGGGTTGCAGTTGGCCGGAGAGGAAACCCGGCACGTCAATGTTCGCATCGCACTCGATGAAGCCGGCGCGCCGAGCATCGCCTATGTGATGGACCTGACGGCCCAGAAGGAGCTTGAAAACCGTCTCTATCAGGGCGAGAAAATGCAGGCGCTTGGCAATCTGGCCGGCGAGCTTTCGCATGAATTCAACAATGCGCTGACCGGAATCATCCTGAATTGCGACAAGCTGATGATCCGGCACCCGGTCGGCGATCCCTCCTATGTGGAGCTCAAGCAGATCCACGAATGGGCCGCGCGCGCAGCGGAGTTCATCCGGATGCTGAAGGCCTATGCCCGCAAGGAGACGCTGAAGCGTCAGGTCATCGATGTCACCGAATGGCTCTCGGAATTCTCCATTCTCCTGCGCCAGCTCGTGGACGAACGTGTGCAGATCGATATCAGCCATGGCCGCGACCTGCCGAAGATCCGCTTTGACAAGTCCCAGCTGGAAGCCTCGCTGATGAACCTGGCCACCAATGCGCGGGATGCGATGCTGTCAGGTGGTGGCGGGCGACTGTCCATCAAGACCCAGCCGGTGACCGCTGACCATGCCCATGCCCGCAGCTTCAACTATGTCGAGGGCGGAGACTACCTGCTCGTCGAGGTGACCGATACCGGCACCGGCATTCCGGCTGACAAGCTCTCGCGCATTTTCGAACCCTTCTTCACGACGAAGGAAAAGGGTCGCGGAACCGGGCTTGGCCTGTCGACCGTTTACGGCATCATCAAGCAGTCGGGCGGTTATATCTGCGTGGAGTCCGAGGTCGGCAAGGGCACGACCTTCTATCTCTACCTTCCGGCGCTTTCAGCCGAAGAAGCAAAGGCTGCCGCGGAAGAAGAGGCTCCGACACCGGTTCGCCGCAAACCTGCCGACATTTCGGGACGTGGCAGAATTCTTCTGGTCGAGGACGAGCACGGTGTGCGCGGCATCGCCATGCACCTGCTCAAATCCTGTGGTTACGACGTTGTGGATGCCGAGGACGGCGAGAAGGCGCTCGCGATCATCGAGGAGAATCCGGGCGGGTTCGATCTCCTCATTTCTGACGTGGTCCTGCCGGGAATTGATGGTCCGTCGCTGCTCAAGAAGGCGCGCAAAGCACTTGGTGATGCGCGCGTCATATTCATTTCCGGCTACGCCGAGCGTGACCTTGCCAAGGCGCTTGATGAGGAGACCGAAGTTGCCTTCCTGCCAAAGCCTTTCACGCTTCGCCAGCTCGCCGAGAAGGTGAAGGAGGAGCTGAACACGGTCAACGAGGCTGCCGCCTGATCTTACAGCAGGCGGCAGACGCCGCGCTTCATTGTTCAGGCCGAACCGGTGAGTTCTGTCAGCAGCCATCCCGTCAGGATGGTCCCGACGAGCCATCCGGTGCGCCGAGCCAGCGCGCGGGATTTCTGCGAGAGCCTCGGGCCGAGCCAGAGGTCCAGCGGATAAGCCGCGCAGAAGGCCAGATTGGCGAGCACGAAAAGCTGGCCGATGAAGATCAGGTATTCCCGGAGCGCAGGCGGCGGCTCGAAGTTTTGCCAGAGCAGATAAGTGGTCCAGGCGAGCAGCGCTGCATTGAAGACGACCCGCGCCTTCTCCCAGAAAGCCAGCACGTTTCGCGCGTCATCCTCTTTGCGTCTGTTGGCTCCAGACATATTCGCCGTCTCGTACCGAAGAATGAGGCCTCGTTCGCGGTCAAGCTTCCGTGGCAATCGCCTTGCGCACCGCTTCGAGGGCGGCCTCAGCCTTGTCTGCGTCCGGTCCGCCGGCCTGCGCCATATCCGGGCGGCCGCCACCGCCCTTGCCGCCGAGAACGGCGCTTGCCAGCTTGACGAGATCCACGGCGGAGTGGCGCGCCGTCAGATCGCTGGTCACGCCGACCGCAACAGCTGCCTTACCTTCATTCACCGCGACAAAAGCCGCTATTCCGGAACCCATCTGGGACTTGGCCTCGTCGATCAGACCGCGAAGATCTTTCGGTGCCACATCAAGGGCCACGCGCCCCAGAAAGGCGATTCCATCGATCGTTTCAGGGCCGGACGCCGCGCCTCCGCTGCCCATGGCGAGTTCCCTTCTGGCCGCGGCGAGTTCGTTCTCGAGCTTGCGGCGTTCATCCTGCAGTCTCGCGACCTTCTGTGCCAGTTCACGCAGCGGCACCTTCAGGTCGGCAGCGAGATCGCGTGCGACCTGCGCCTCACCCTTGAGATGCGAGAGGGCCTCGGCCCCCGTGGCCGCCTCGATACGGCGAACCCCGGCGGAAACTCCGCCTTCAGACAGGATGGTGAAAAGCGCAATGTCGCCGGTGCGCGAAACATGGGTTCCGCCGCAAAGTTCCACAGAATAAGGTTGCTTCTGATCGCTGAGCCCTTCACCCATGGCAAGAACACGAACCTCCTTGCCATATTTCTCACCGAAAAGTGCAAGCGCACCCGCTTCGATCGCCTTCTCCGGCGAAGTGACGCTGATCTGCGCCGCCGCGTTCTGGCGGATGACAGCGTTCACCTCGGCCTCGATCGCTTCGAGTTCAGCCTCGGTGAGCGGCGCGCCATGGGAGAAGTCAAAGCGTAACCGGTCGGCTTCGACCAGCGAGCCTTTCTGGGTGACGTGTTCGCCAAGAATATTGCGCAGTGCGGCGTGGAGGAGATGGGTGGCGGAGTGGTTGGCCATCACCTGCCGTCGACGTTCGCCGTCGACTTCGAGTGTGAGACGCGCACCCGGCTTCAGCGTGCCTTCACGAATTTCGGCCCGGTGCACGTGCAGACCCGCACGCTTGACGACATTCGTCACACGCGCGCGCGCGCCCCGCGCCGATATACTGCCGTGATCTCCGGCCTGTCCGCCACTTTCGGCATAGAAGGGCGTGCGTGCGAAAACGAGGTCAACGGTCTCGCCGGCATGGGCGGCCTCGACCATCTTTCCCGCCTCGGTGACAATCGCCAGCAGCGGCTCCGATTTTCTGGCAAGTGTCTTGTAGCCGAGAAATTCCGTGACACCATGCGTGTCGGCGAGGTCGAACCAGACCTGCTGGCTGCCGGTATCGCCTGAGCCCTGCCAACTCGCCTTCGCGGCATCCTTTTGCTTCGCCATCGCGGCGTCAAACCCGGCCTGATCGAGTTCCCGCCCCTGGCCGCGAAGGATGTCTGCGGTGAGATCGGCGGGAAAGCCAAAAGTGTCATAAAGCCTGAAGGCGGTCTCGCCCGGCAGGGCCTGATCAGGTGCGAGTTCGCTGACAGCCTCTTCAAGCAGAGCCAGCCCGCGCCCGAGCGTACGCTGGAAGCGCGCTTCCTCCTGTTCAAGGGTCGCGCTGATCGCGGCCCGCGCGCGTCCGAGTTCAGGATAAGCCTCGCCCATCTCGCTGATCAGCGTGTCGGTGAGCTTGAAGAGGGTCGGCTCGCGCGCACCGAGAATGTGGGCGTGGCGCATGCCGCGACGCATGATGCGCCGCAGGACGTAGCCGCGGCCTTCATTCGAGGGCGTTACACCATCGCTGATGAGGAAGGCGCTTGTGCGCAGATGATCGGCAATCACCCGGAAGGACGGCAACAGATCGCCTTGCGCGCGCGCCGAGAACACCTCCTCTTGCGCGCCGATGAGGGCCTTGAAGAGATCGATGTCATAATTGTTGTGCTTGCCTTGCAGGACAGCTGCGATGCGCTCCAGCCCCATGCCGGTATCGATCGAAGGCTTCGGCAGATCTTTTCGTGATCCGTCAGCAGACTGGTCAAACTGCATGAAGACAAGGTTCCAGATCTCGATGAACCGGTCTCCATCCTCGTCCGGACTTCCGGGCGGCCCGCCGGCCACATCCGGCCCATGATCATAGAAGATCTCCGAGCATGGCCCGCACGGTCCGGTGTCACCCATGGACCAGAAATTGTCCGAGGTCGCGATGCGTATGATCTTCTCGTCGGGCAGGCCGGCAATCCGGCGCCAGAGGGCAGCTGCCTCTTCATCTTCGGAGTAGACGGTGACCAGAAGCTTGTCGGCCGGCAGGTCGAATTCCTTCGTGACCAGTGTCCAGGCGTGCTCAATGGCAACGTCCTTGAAATAGTCGCCGAAGGAGAAATTGCCGAGCATCTCGAAGAAGGTGTGGTGACGTGCGGTGTAGCCGACATTGTCGAGATCATTGTGCTTTCCGCCAGCGCGCACGCATTTCTGCGAGGTCGTCGCCCGCGGCACGTTGGGCCGGGTTTCCCCGGTGAACCAGGTCTTGAACGGCACCATGCCCGCATTCACGAAGAGCAGTGTCGGATCGTTTTCCGGCACGAGCGGACTGGAGGCGAGACGCGCGTGGCCATGCTTCTCGAAATAGGAGAGGAAGGTCTCGCGGATCTCGTTGACTGACGACATGGTTCAAATCACCTCGCAATCGCCGGCAGGGACGCCGCCGGCCCGGGCCTTGGCATATAATTGCCCGGCCCGGACGCGCCAAGGGAAAGCTAGCCTTCCGCAGCGTCTGCCACGTCATTATCATCGCTGAGACCATCGGCCAGCAAGGCTTCGCTCAGGAGGCCCGCATTGCGCCGGATCTGCTCCTCGATCTCTTCGGCAATGTCGGGATTCTCCTTCAGGAACTTGCGCGCATTCTCGCGGCCCTGCCCCATCTTCGCGCCATTATAGGCATACCACGAACCTGATTTCTCGATGATCTCACCCTTCACGCCGAGATCGATCAGCTCGCCGGTCTTGGAAATGCCCTCGCCATACATGATGTCGAATTCCACGGCACGGAAAGGTGGCGCAACCTTGTTCTTGACGACCTTCACCCGGGTCTGGTTGCCGGTCACTTCCTCCCGGTCCTTGATCTGGCCAATTCGCCGGATGTCGAGACGCACGGAAGCATAGAATTTCAACGCATTGCCGCCCGTCGTCGTTTCCGGAGAACCGAACATCACACCGATCTTCATGCGGATCTGGTTGATGAAGATCACCATGCATTTCGACTTCGAGATCGAGCCGGTCAGCTTGCGCAGGGCCTGGCTCATCAATCTTGCCTGCAGGCCGGGCAGCGAGTCCCCCATCTCGCCCTCGAGCTCGGCGCGCGGCGTCAGCGCCGCCACGGAGTCCACCACCAGCACATCCACCGCGCCGGAGCGCACCAGCGTGTCAGTGATCTCAAGCGCCTGCTCCCCGGTGTCGGGCTGCGACACCAGAAGATCGTCGAGGTCAACGCCGAGCTTGCTCGCATAGACCGGATCAAGCGCATGCTCGGCGTCAACAAAGGCGCACACACCGCCATTCTTCTGCGCTTCCGCGATCACGTGGAGCGCGAGCGTCGTCTTGCCCGAGCTTTCCGGGCCGTAGATCTCCACGATCCGCCCCTTGGGCAGGCCGCCAATGCCGAGCGCGAGATCGAGCCCGAGGGAGCCGGTCGGGATCGCCTCGATGTCCAGCGCCTGGTTGGAGCCCAGCTTCATCACCGAGCCCTTGCCGAAATTCCGCTCGATCTGACTGAGGGCGGTTTCCAGTGCCTTCTGCTTGTCCACGCCGGGTTCCTTCTCAACGAGTTTCAATGCCGCTGCCATAGTCCGATTCTCCTGTTTTCACCCGGTTGGGCCCATGGGCACAAGTCCCGTCTCCAGAAATATGTACCACATGCGTTCCGCGGAACAAAGCAAAAACATTCTCAATCGGACAAATCTCCAGGTTCACGCCTCCAGTGCCTGAGCGAGGTCGGCTGTGATGTCATCGACATCCTCGATGCCGATGGAGAGTCGCACGACCTCCGGCCCGGCGCCTGCCGCGGTCTTCTGCTCGTCGGTCAGTTGACTGTGGGTTGTGGAGGCCGGATGGATGATGAGCGAGCGTGTGTCGCCGATATTGGCGAGATGGCTGAAAAGCTTGACGTTCGCCACCAGTGACTTGCCCGCCTCATAGCCGCCCTTCAGACCGAAGGTGAACACCGCACCGGCCCCCTTGGGCAGGTATTTCAGCGCGCGCTCATGGTGCGGGTCGGATGGCAGGCCGGCATAGCGCACCCACGACACTTCCTTGCGGCCCTTCAGCCACTCCGCGACTTCGAGGGCATTGTGGCAATGCTTCTCCATGCGAAGCGGCAGCGTCTCGCACCCCGTGATGAACATGAAGGCATTGAAGGGGGACAGCGCCGGGCCGAGGTCGCGCAGGGAGAAGGCGCGCGCGGCAATGGCGAAGCTGACATCAATTTCGCCGCCGTCCGGGCCGAGCGGCAGCGCCCCGAAACCCTCGGCAAAGACGAGGCCGTTATAATAGGGCTGCGGCGTGGTCATGGTCGGGAATTTGAAGCCCTGCGCCTTCCAGTCGAAGCGGCCGCCATCCACCAGGATGCCGCCAATGGAATTGCCGTGTCCGCCGATGAATTTCGTCAGGCTTTCGAGCACGATGTCGGCACCATGCTCGATCGGCCGACAGAGAGCGGGCGAGGCCATGGTGTTGTCGACAAGGTAGGGCACACCGGCACCATGGGCGATCGTCGCCACCGCCTCCATGTCGGTGACAAGACCGCCCGGATTGGCGAGACTTTCGGTGAAGACCGCGCGGGTCTGCCCGTCAATCGCAGCCTCGAAGGAGGAGAGATCGTCTATATCGGCCCAGCGCACCTCCCAGCCGAATTTCTTTATCGCATGGGAGAACTGGTTGATCGAGCCGCCATAGAGTTGTCGCGCCGCGACGATATTGGTGCCGGGTTCCATCAGGACGTGGAGCGTCAGGATCTGTGCGGCATGGCCCGAGCCGGTCGCAACCGCCATGGTGGCACCATGCAGGTCGGCGATCCGGGCTTCGAGTGCGGAGACCGTCGGGTTGCCGATTCGGGAATAGATGTCGCCGAATTCCTTCAGCGCGAACAGGTTGGCGGCGTGCTCGGCATCGCGGAACACGAAGCTCGTGGTCTGGTGGATCGGCTGGGCGCGAGAGCCGGTCCCGGGATCAGGTGCGGCACCGGCATGGATGGCGCGGGTAGCGAAGCCTCGTGTCTGGCTGCTCATGGTCATGTCCTCCGGAGTTGGCCTGACGCGCACGCTAGATCGGGAGACGGCTGACCGCAAAGGCTTTGCCATCGCGCAGGCCGGGAAATTCGACGGGTGGTTCTGGTGCTGTCGCTTTCACGAAGGTGAGGGAGACGATCTGTGCGGGCTCTGTGAGCAACTGCCCCGGTGTCCCGCCGGTCTCGCTCACCTCGCCCGACTGCACGGCCAAAAGCCCCGCCACGCCGCCGGTCACCCGACCGTACCCCGCTCCAGCCGTGCCATGAAGCGCGCACCGGTGACACCGCCGAGACCCGTGTCCCCGGTCGTTTCACGCGCCATCGGCGCAAGCTGCAGCGCGGCACATTTCTTCGCCCCGAGATCACGAACAGCCGTTTCGTCCGTGTTTCGCACCGCGCAGGTCCGGCGCTGAGGTGCCGATCACGTCAACAGCCCCACAACCGAAGGCACCGAGATCGCTGTAAACAGGATCCATTGCGGCAAGGCGAGCACGCCAAGCCGGTGCACACCGATCAGCACAAGACTGAGGGCGGCGAAGCCCAGTGCAAGCCCCGTCAGGGCGATGGCGAGGCTCGTCTCGCCCGGGTGAAAGCCCACTAAGGCAAAGCCGCCCGTCATGGCCAGCAGGACGAGCGTCGTGACGTGCCAGCAATAATAGGCCGTCAGGCGGGGAACCGTCCCCAGGTCGGTCGACCCCAGAAGCGGCCTCGCTACCTCGTCACCCCCTGCGAAAAGATGAATCAGCGCGGTGAGCAGCGAGAGACCGGCAGCGAAAAGGAACCAGGGATCCATCGGTCATGCTCCAGAAAAGTAAGCGACACCAAGGAGGTGCCGCTTTCCAGTCTCGAGACCATGCGCCCGGTTGCCCCAGGCTCGCAGCGTTCAGGCCCTGGCCATGGCCGCCTCGAAATTGGTTGCCACGGCTTCGAGGAAGCCCTCTGTGGTGAGCCAGTCCTGTTCCGGGCCGATGAGCAGTGCGAGGTCCTTGGTCATCTGGCCCGCTTCGACGGTTTCCACGACCGTCTTCTCGAGCAGTTCGGCGAATTTCGTCACTTCCGGCGTACCATCCATGCGCCCGCGATGGCCGAGACCGCGCGTCCACGCATAGATCGATGCGATGGAGTTGGTCGAGGTCGCCTCGCCCTTCTGGTGGTTGCGATAGTGCCGCGTCACCGTGCCGTGGGCGGCTTCGGCCTCGACGGTCTTGCCGTCCGGCGTCATCAGCACCGAGGTCATGAGGCCGAGTGAACCATAGCCCTGCGCCACCGTGTCGGACTGCACGTCGCCGTCATAATTCTTGCAGGCCCAGACATAACCGCCCGACCATTTCAGGCAGGCCGCCACCATGTCGTCGATCAGGCGGTGCTCATACCATGCGCCGGCGTCCTTGAACTGGTCCTCGAACTCGGCCTCGTAGATCTCCTGGAACAGATCCTTGAAGCGGCCATCATACTTCTTCATGATGGTGTTCTTGGTGGAGAGGTAGACCGGCCATTTCCGCTGCAGGCCGAAATTGAAGCAGGCGCGGGCAAAGTCGCGGATGGACGAGTCGAGATTATACATCCCCATGGTGATGCCGGCTTCCTCGAAGCGATAGACTTCCTCCTCGATCACCGTGCCATCATCGCCCTCGAACTTCATGGTCAGGCGGCCGGCGCCCGGGACAAGAAAGTCTGTCGCGCGGTACTGGTCGCCGAAGGCGTGACGGCCGACAACGACCGGCTGGGTCCAGCCTGGCACAAGGCGCGGCACATTGGAGATCACGATGGGCTCACGGAACACGACGCCGCCGAGGATGTTGCGGATGGTGCCATTCGGGCTCTTCCACATCTTCTTCAGCCCGAACTCCTCAACGCGCTGTTCGTCCGGCGTGATGGTGGCGCACTTCACTGCAACGCCGTATTCCTTTGTGGCATTGGCGGCATCGACGGTGATCTGGTCATCGGTGGCATCGCGCGCCTCGATGCCAAGGTCGAAATATTTCAGGTCCGCATCGAGATAGGGATGGATGAGCCGGTCCTTGATCATCTGCCAGATGATCCGGGTCATCTCGTCGCCATCCATCTCCACGATCGGATTCTCGACCTTGATCTTCGCCATGGGGTGCACCTTTCCGCACTTGCTGCAATGATTGCGGCGGCTATAGCAGGGCCCGCAGGAAGGTCAAAAGCCCGCCAATGGTCGCTGTTCCATGGTCCTGACTCATACCTCCGGTTCGCAGCGCCTCCGCCAACCTTGCAAGGGGTTCGCCTGCTCTACTTGTTTCCGAAGCATTGGCAGAAGCGCGATTGGCCCCTTTCCCGCAACACTTTCTTCATCCCGAGGGGAGAGTGTGGAGTTGGGAATACGCAGTCCTACAGCGGGCAACACGCTGGGGAAGCTGGCTTGGCGGCAAAAGTACTGATGGTGGCATGGCGGACGACATTACATGGGTTCCGATTGGAGACTATGAAGTTTTCTACAACGCTGATCGCGTGGGAGAACGGTTTGGTCTGTCACCCCGGGAAACGCAGGCCTTGGCGCTTTTTGCGATAGGGCTGACCAGCAGTGCCATCAAGCGCCAGATGAATGTGGGCGACAGCACGCTGAACACGTTCAAGCGGCGGATCGTGACCAAGCTGGGTGTCCGGACGGTCGCTGCCGCGACCGCCCTCTTCATGGCGAGTGCCACGGGCGCCCGAATCCGAAAACGCACGAATTAAGATCATCGCTCGGATGAGCGCAACGCGTGGATGCCTCTTTCCCGTTCACTGAAACATTAATTTTATTTAATGAATTGTAGCTTTTTCTGCGACACTCCGTTTCGACGAATCAACGACAGAGTATTCGGGAAGGAGGATCGGTCATGAGTAATGAGGCATCACAGACTACCACCCGGGACAGAGACTGGTCTCAAGTAAAAGCTCTCGCAACCTACTGGATAGCTAGCGACGAGAATATGCGAAACCACCCACCACAAAACTTGAATGATACATTTGAAGAAGATAATAATTTTGACAACTTCACAGACGAACAGACTAAGTACGCTATGAAAATCTCTTCTACCAGATCGGAGGCACTCGAAGACATAAAACTCAAGCTCGAAATTTGGCGACGAGGGAAAGAATACTCAAATTGCGCAGATCCATTTGATCTGGATACGCCATACGATTGCCTTGTACTATCAGTGCTCGACGATCTAATCCGCGTTTTCAAGCTCTAATGTCCAAATGTTTCGTGTTGTGTTTGATAAATCCAGAAGTTGATAATTCTTCTCAATGATCGTTTATCGCGCGTGGGTTGTGTGGTTCCGATCTTGGGGCGGAGTGAGCAGGTGCCTCAGGTGAAGGTTCAGAGTCACGATCAGAACTTGACGGCGTGACCCGGAGCCTATGAAGGCTTGCGGCAATGGCGGACCGCAAAGAGGGCTTCATGGATCAAGCGGCAATCATCCTTGTCGATCCGCAACTCGGCGAGAATATTGGCGCAGCCGCAAGGGTAATGGGTAATTTTGGGCTGAGCGACCTCCGCCTCGTGGCGCCGCGCGATGGCTGGCCAAACCCTGCTGCCGATACGATGAGCGCGGGCGCTATTCCTGAAGGCGTGGTGAGGGTCACCGTTTTTGACACGCTGGAAGCGGCGATTGCCGACCTGGACTACCTCCTCGCCACCACCGCCCGCCCGCGCGGCATGGAGAAGCCGGTCTTCGATGCGAGCGAAGGCATTGCGGCGCTGAAACGGGAAGGCAGCAAGCCAGGCGTGCTCTTTGGCGCGGAGAGATTCGGCCTGCCCAACGAGGCCGTCGTGCTCGCCGATGCCATCCTCACCTATCCCGTCAATCCGGGCTTTGCCTCCCTCAATCTCGGCATGGCGGTCGGTGTGTTCGCCCATGCCTGGGCCGCGGACAAAGGAGTGCCGGAAGCTTTTTCCGGGGTGGATGAGCCAGCGCCGCGCGAAGATCTTGTCGGCATGTTCGAGCATCTGGAAGACGAGTTGGAACGCGCCGGTTATTTCTTCCCGCCGGAAAAGAAGGGCGTGATGACCCAGAACATCCGAAACGCCTTCACGCGCGGACGCTGGACATCACAGGAAGTGCGCACCTTCCGCGGCGTGCTGAAGGCCTTGACCCTCGGGCGCGGAAAGGCGCGGATCAGGCGTGAGCCCTGAGCTGATCCTCCTGATTGCCGACCGGTTGGGTGTGTTCGTCTTCGCCGTCTCCGGCGGCGTTGTCGCGGTGCGCAAGGAGATGGACCTCTTCGGCGTCATCGTGATGGCCTTCCTGCCGGCGGTGGGCGGGGGCACCTTGCGCGACCTGATCCTTGATGCACCCGTCTTCTGGCTGAGCGACAAGGTGACGCTCGGTCTTGCGGTTGCCGGTGGGCTGACCGCCTTTGCCTTCCACCGGGCAATCAACCGGTTCAGGCCGTTGCGCTGGGCCGATGCGCTCGGCATGGCGTTCTTTGCCGTCACCGGCGCAGCCAAAGCCATGGCGCTCGGCCACACCCTGCCGGTCATACTGATCATGGCGGCGATGACGGCGAGCGCCGGCGGGCTCATCCGCGACGTGGTGGCCAATGAGGAGCCGCTTCTCCTGAAGCAGGACATCTATGCCACCGCAGCCCTGCTCGCGGGCCTTGTCTACTTCGCCGGTATCAGTCTCGGTGCCGGGGAACTCGCCTCCGTGGCGCTCGGAATCCTCGCCGGTGTCTTCCTCCGCGGCCTCGGCATCGTTTTTGGCCTGTCGCTGCCGCGCTCAAGGCCGTGATTCGCCAGAGCCGGTTGAACTCTTGCGGCATTTGAGCGGTAAGAAGAGCCATGGACCTGATGACCCTCCTCCCCCGCCCTGTACGCCCGGCCGTTTCCACCATCGGCGCGGTGATGACCAATACCGGCAATGACCGGATCGCGCTGGTCTCCGGCGGGGTCGCCTTCTATGCCTTTCTCAGCATCTTTCCCGGCATCGCCTTCGCCCTCATGATCTGGGGCATAATCACCGATGGTGAGAGCCTGGAACGCCTGCTCGTCATGCTGGAGGGCGTCGTCCCGGCGGAGGCCCATGCGCTGATCGCCAATCAGATGCGCCGCATTGCCGGCTCGCAGGCGGGCGGCCTGTCCTGGGGCCTCGTGATCTCTCTCTTCCTGACGCTGTGGAGCGCCTCACGCGCGGTCAACGCCCTCCTGATGGCCGTCGCCCTGCCATTGAGGGCCCAGCCGCATCGCGGCTTCTTCCACCAGAACCTGATCGCGCTGACCTTCACTGTCGGCGGCATGGTGTTCTCGCTCATATCGCTGCTCGCCATCGGTGCCGTGCCGCCGCTGCTCGAAGCCGTCAGGCTCGGCGCGGCAACCGAGATCCTGATCCGGCTGCTCAGATGGGTGTTCGTGGTCGGACTGTTCCTGATTGGCGCGCTCTCCTTCTACCGGGTCGCTCAGCGAAGGCCCCGCCCGCCGCTCTTCTCCGGCATGAAGCGCAACCTTCCCGGCGCACTGATCGCTGCAACAATCTGGCTGGCAGCCAGTTTCGGCTTCTCCTTCTACCTTGCAGAGTTCGCCGCCTATAACGAAACCTTCGGGTCCCTCTGCGCGGTGGCGGCGCTGCTGATGTGGTTCTGGCTCTCGGCCTTCGCGATCTGCGTCGGCGCGGAGACCAATGCGGAACTCAACCCGCTCTGGCGACGTCGGCGAGACGGGGACTGGTCGGCTGAGACTTGACATTCCGGTCATCAAAGGGCTTATGCAGCGCTTTCCCGCGTCCTGCGCGGGAGATGACGGGCAGATGCGACACCGCCGTTGAGATCGGAAGCGCCGATGGTTGGCCTTCCCGGTGCGCGTCAGACAATTGAGGTTACACATGTCACGTCGCCACAGCGCGAAGTACAAGATCGACCGTCGCGTCGGTGAGAACATCTGGGGCCGCCCCAAATCTCCGGTCAACAAGCGTCCCACCCGTCCCGGCCAGCATGGTGCCGGTCGCAAGGGCAAGCTGTCTGACTTCGGCCTCCAGCTGCAGGCCAAGCAGAAACTGAAATTCCACTATGGCGACATCACCGAGAAGCAGTTCCGCAAGACCTATGACGAGGCCTCGCGCCGCAAGGGCAACACGGCGGAAATCCTGATCGGCCTGCTCGAAAGCCGTCTGGATGCCTTCGTTTACCGTTCGAAATTCACCCCGACCATCTTCTCCGCCCGCCAGTTCGTGAATCACGGCCACATCACCGTGAACGGCGTGAAGACCAATATCCCCTCCTACCGCCTGAAGCCGGGCGATGTGGTGCAGGTCAAGGAACGCTCGCGCAACATGGCGCTGGTGCTCGAAGCGCTGGGCAGCCCGGAACGCGATGTGCCCGATTATATCGACATCGATCCGAAGGCGATGACGGCCACGCTCGTTCGTCTGCCTGAACTGAACGACGTTCCCTATGCCGCCAAGATGGAACCGAACCTCGTCGTGGAATACTACTCCTCCTGAGGCCGTTCCTGCCAACAGTTTTCCGTGCGGGCGCTGTGGGTCACCCCTGCAGCGCCCGTTGTCTTTTCCCAGACGCCAGACCGAAAGCGGGGGATCCATGGGCGAATCTCACAAGCAGCCAGACATCGAGGCCGTTCGCGCCTTCACACTTGCCGAGCCCGGCATGGCGTTTGACCTCAGCACTGCACCGACGCGCGACGAGTCGCTGTTCGCGCGCAAGCATGATGCACTCGACAGCCTTGCGGAAGACACGCGCATCATCGACGAACTGCAGGACACGCTTTACGCAGAAGGCTCGCGTGCCATGCTCGTCGTGCTGCAGGGCATGGACTGTGCCGGCAAGTCCGGCGTGATCAAGTCGGCCTTCGCGCGCACAAGCCCGATGGGCATGCAGGTCACCGCCTTCAAGGTACCGACAAAGGCCGAACTGGCGCGCGATTATCTCTGGCGCGTCCATGCTGCCACTCCGCCCAAGGGCTTTATCGGCGTCTTCGACCGCTCCCATTATGAGGACGTCCTTGTGGTGAAGGTGCGCGGCCTCGCCCCGGCCGAGGCTGTGGAGGAGCGCTATGAACAGATCAACCGCTTCGAGGAACACCTTACCCAGAATGGCGTGAGCATCCTCAAGATCATGCTGAACCTGTCGCGCCTCGAACAGGGCGAGCGCCTGGTCGACCGGCTCGAAAGCCCGCACAAGCGCTGGAAGTTCAACCCCGGCGATCTCGAGGATCGCGCCCACTGGCAGGATTACATGAATGCCTATGAGACCATGCTGAACCGGTGTTCCACCGAGCATGCGCCGTGGCATGTCGTGCCGGCCGATTCCAAGCCCCGCCGCAACGCGATCTGCGCCCGCCTCATTCGTGGGGCGCTGGAGGACATGGGCCCGCACTACCCCGATCCTGGCTACCGTCTGGCTGATTTCGACGTGAGCTGAAGCCAACCAGAATCGCGCGCAGATGCGCGGCCACACCTGCGTCCTGATGCTCGTTTTCGGCGCGACCCTTATCCCGCAAGCCGTGATCACCGGCTTGCGGCTGGTTTCCTGACGATATTCTGGCCAGCCCGGCGGGCCTATTTCGGGTGCAGGCGCACCGGCATCCAGGTGTAGCCATGGACAAACGCGTTTGAGGTGCGCTCCGGCTCGGCAAGCACCTCGATATGCTCATAGCGCCTGAAGATCTCTTCCCAGAGCACGCGCAACTGCAACTCCGCCAGGCGGTTGCCAACGCAGCGATGGATGCCGAAGCCAAAGGCCATGTGGCTGCGCACATTCGGCCGGTCGATGATGTAATCATCGGGACGGTCGAACTGGCGATGGTCGCGATTGCCGGAGACATACCACATCGCAACCTTGTCGCCCTTGCGGATGAGCTTGCCGCCGATTTCAGTGTCCGCGACACAGGTGCGACGCATATGGGCGAGCGGGGTCTGCCAGCGGATCGTCTCAGACACCATGGACGGCACAAGGTCCGGCTGGGCCTTCAGCTTGTCATACTCGCCGGGGAACTTGTTCAGGCAGAGCACGCTGGAGGTCATCGTGTTGCGCGTCGTGTCATTGCCGCCGACGATCAGCAGGAGCAGGTTTCCGAGATACTCCATGGGCGGCATGTTGCGCGTCTCCGGCCCGTGGGCGAGCATGGAGATGAAGTCATTGCCGGGTGTTTCGCGATTGATGCGGTCGTCCCAGAGGCTCTGGAAGTATTGCAGGCACTCAAGCAGCTCCATGCGCCACTGGTCCTCGCCGCCGGGGCAGATGTCGGGATTTTCACGGTTCACCGTGACATCCGACCAGCGCGTCAGCTTGCGGCGGTCCTCGAAGGGAAAGTCGAACAGCGTGGCGAGCATCATGGTGGTGAGTTCGATCGACACCTTGTCAACCCAGTCGAAGGGCTCATTGGTGGGCAGCGAGTCCAGCACGAATTCGGTGCGCTGACGGATCAACTCCTCATAGCGCTTCAGCTGCTGCGGCCCGACGGTCGGCTGCACGGTCTTGCGCTGCACCGTGTGCTTGGGCGGATCCATGGCGATGAACATGGGCATCATGAAGTCATCATCCATGTCCTGCAGGGTGATGCCGCCATAATGGGCGTCTGATGAGAACGCCTTGTGATTGGTGTCCACCGCCATGATGTCGGCGTAGCGCGTCACGTTCCAGTAGGGGCCGACAAAGCTCTCCGGCACGAAATTCACCGGCGCTTCCTCGCGCATCCGGGCGAAGATCGGAAGGGTCGCACCGCGATACCAGTATTCGCTATCGACAAAGTCGAAGCCGTCGACATTCACGCTGGCAGGATCGGGCGTCGGCTCGTCCCAGCCAAGCGTGTGCTCTACGGTCTTTTCGGCGCGCGTGGTGCGTTTGGGGCGCTGGAGCGCGGGGTGGTCGGCGAAGTCGCGAAGCTGGATCGTATCGGCCATTTCAGGTTTCTCCCACTGCCCTTTTTCTGGCGCGGGCCCATTCCTTGCGGGCCCGCCTGAACAGATTTCATCCTGTTTAGCAGAAGGCCCGCGAAAAAACCATGACGCTTGCGTCACTTTTGTTGCTGCGCCGCGTCACGGTCCGGTCTGTCTCGACATCCATTGCGGGGCGATCTCGGGCAGGTCGAGCGACTTTTCCACGCGCCGCCAATCGACATATTTGAAGTTCTGGAACTGCGCGGGGTCGGTGTTCTCGTCATCCTGAATGGCAAGAAATCCGCGCGGGAAACGCGGGCCGAAATCGCCGGAATGAGCGTCGAGACCGTCGGTATTGGTGATCGCATCGATGATCACGCTGCCATCCTCGGCGCGCAACTCGCCAACGGCGAACACACCGCGCGGCGTGTGAGGGGCCTCGCGGTCATAGACGACGAATCGGTCAGCACCCTGCGCCGACGCGATAAGCCAACCCTTGCCGCCCTCGCCGCGCCAGATGGTCAGGCCCTCGACATCAGCGGCCAGGCCGTTGCCGTCGCTGATCATGTCCACAGCCAGCGGTGCACTGTCCTCGCTGCCAAGCTCGAGCGACCAGATACCAGCCACTTCCTCGCCGATGAATAGGCGGTTGTGGAATTCGTCAACGACACAGCCCTCAAGCTGGGTGTCGAGCTTCACCTCGCGCACGAGATCAAAGGGCATGTCGGCTGACCCTTGCGCATAGGCATCGGCTTCTTCCGGTGTTGGCGCGGGCATGGAGAAGATCTGCACCGTGCCGTCCTTGTAGGTCACGATCGGCAGATAGCCGACGGGTGTCGCGCCAAGGCAGATTCCATAGGGCTCGGTCTTGCCCGTTGGAAAGTCGCCGACCTGTCCGACAAAGCCCGTGTCGCGGTCGATCAGGAAGACGGTCACGGCATTGATGCTGTCATTGGACGCCACCGCAACATCGAACACGCCAACCCCGCCCTGGCGGAGATCGACATTGTTGAGCTGGCCAACCGGCAGGAATTCGACCGCCCGGCCGGCAAGATCGAAGACATAGAGGCCGGCCTGCTTGTCGGTGCCGAGCACGAGGGAGGCTTCCCGGTCGCGGCGATTGAACCAGATGGCCGGATCGTCGGCGGCGTCCTCGTCTGATGCCACTGGCGCGGTCTCGCCGAGCGCGGTGACCAGGACCGCGTCGGTGCGGGGCGCACTGGCCGGTGAGGTGGCGGAGTCCGGAGCGTCCGGCACCGGCGCGCGTGTCACCGGGCCGTCGGTGTTGGTCGCCGTGGCGCAGGCACCGAGAAGGATGAGGCTCGCAAGGCTGACGGGCTTCATGGGCGTGTCTCCTCTGATGGGCATGATCGGATTGAAAACGCCCCCGGATTCAGATCCGGGGGCGCAATTTGTCAACGGCAGGGCCCGAAGGCCACGCCCCTAGTAGCGGTAACGCACACCGAAGCGGAAGGTGCGGCCATATTCCTCGAACTGCGACAGGCGGCGACGCGAGTCGTTGAGGTAGTACTCCGCCGGCTCGTCGAAGAGGTTGTTGGCTTCGAACTGGACCTCGATCTGGTCGGTGATGTCATACTGCGCCGTGAAATCGAAGCGGAAGTAATCGTCCTCATAGCGATCGATGCCCTCGCCGCCTTCATTCAGATCGTCGAGATATTCCGAGCGGTAGGATATCGCAGCGCGCAGATCCAGGCCGTACTTGTCATAGCCGATGATCAGGGAGCCGATGTTCTCCGACAGGCGCGGCAGCGGGATCGACCGGCCGTCGATCTCGGCGTCGCCGTCCTGGAGGGTCAGCGATGCAATGGTGAGAAGACCGTCAAACGGAGAAGGCAGGCTGTCAAACACGGTCTGATAGGCGAACTCCATGCCCGTCAGATTGGCCTCGGTCAGATTGATCGGCAGAGCCACCTCGGTGAAGGTCACACCCGCCACTTCCCTGTCCTCAACAATCGTCGTGGCGATATAGTCCTCAATGGACTTGTGGAAGAGCGACACGCTGAAGGCTGAGTTGTTCGACGGATAGAACTCGATACCCGCATCCCAATTGTCGGCAATCTGGCGTTCCAGGTCAGGATTGCCGGCCTCGCCTTCGAGGTCCTCATCGATCTCGACGGCCGGGATGGCCTGCTCGAAGTCCGGACGGGCGATGGATCGGTAGTAGCCGGCACGCAGGACAATCATGCCACCGGAGTCATAGCGGGCCACCACCGAGGGGAGCATATCGACGTAGGATTCGCGACCCTTCACCTCGAAGATTTCTCCGGCGCCATCATCGAGCGCAAAAGCCGTGGAGCTGAAGTCCGTCGCCTCGACGCGGACACCACCGGTGAGCGTCAAGCCGTTCTCGAGGCTGGTCTGGCCCATAACGAACGCCGCATAGATATTCTCGTCCGCCTGGTAGTCCTCGACGGTCGAGTTGATGAGGGTGTCGTCATCATTCAGTTCGAAACTCGCGATATTCGAATTGAAGAAGCCACGCGTCAGGCCAGCATTCGGCACCGGCTCGATGCGGGCGAGATCGTAATCGATCGGAGCATCGAACTGGCTGAGCAGGAGGTCATCACCGTCGAAACCGTCATAGACGTTCACGTTGACATCCCGCGTCTTCTCGCGGAGGCGAACCTTGATACCGGCCTTGTAGAAGCCCGGATTGCCGAACACGGTCGTATCGTTCTGCAGGTTCAGGAAACCGGCCCAATCCTGATCATCGGTCACCCCGTTGATCTGTTCGGCTTCGTCGAACTCGAAACTGTCGGCGTCGAAATAGTAATCGACCGTGGCTGGCTCACCACCGGACACGAAGGGGCGGAGCTGGTCAGTGACGTCAAGCTCAAGCAGCGGATTGGCGGAAACCTCGTCGGCGCCACTGGCCGCGAAAGCCGTGTCAAGGCGGTTCGGCTCGGCTTCTTCGGCATAGCTGTAGGACACGCCGTATTCCCATGTCAGCGATCCGGTCACCGTTTCACCGCCGGTCTGGATCGACCAGATCTGCTGCTCTTCGAGGCGATCCTTGATTGCGCGGCCAACCTCGATCCCGTCGCCAAAGCCGAATTGGGCGATGGCGCGACCGTCTTCCTGGCGCGTGCCAAGGAACTCGGCATCCTCAAGCTTGAACTCGGTGCTCGAACGGAATTCCTGGTCTGAGAATTCGTTGAAGAGCGTGCGCACATAAAGCTCTGTGCTGTCATTGAGCCTGTAGTCGAAATTCAGCGTCGCCGACAGGCGCTCACGTTCCACCTCATAATCGCGGAACTCGAGTGCCTCGGGATAGGCGAAGATCGAGCCGACATTTCCGCCCGTCACATAGTCGGCTGCCTCGTAATTGTCCGAGCCGAAATCGCGGCGGTTATAGGTCAGGTTTCCGGCGATGCCGAGCTTGTCATCCATGAAGGTCTGAGCGGCGGTCACGCCAACCTTCTCGCCCCAGGCTTCCGAAATCTCGGAGTAGATGCCTTCGGCTTTTACACGGAGATAGAGTTCGTCAAAGTCCAGTGCCGACAGCGTCTCGATATTGATCGAACCGCCAATGCCGTCGCCATCATAGTCGGAGGTCAGCGTCTTCTGCACCGTGATGGCGGAGAGTACGTCACTGTCGATCACGTCAAGCGCAACGGCACGGGTGTCACCCTCGGGGGCGGGCATGCGGACGCCATTGATCGAGACCGCGTTGAATCTCGGATCAAGACCACGAATGGTCACGAAGCGGCCTTCGCCCTGGTCGTTCTGGACCGAAAGGCCCGGAATGCGGCGCGCGCTTTCGGCGACGTTCTCGTCCGGCAGGGTGCCGATGACGTCGGACGTGAGCACCGAGATCAGCGTGTCGGACGAGCGCTGGCGGTTGAGCGCGGAGTAGAGCGCGCCGCGCTGGCCGGTGACGAGCACGTTGTCGAGCAGGCGGACATCTTCGCCAAGGGTGAAGTCCAGCGTCTCGCTCGCATCCGCGCTTGCAATGGAGAGGCTCGAGGTGACGCTGTCGGCACCAAGATAGGAGACCGTCAGGTTCACGTCTCCAGCCGGCACGCCGACAATGCGATAAGCGCCGGTCCGGTCGGTTGTGGCGGAAAAGCCGGTGCCCTCGATCTCGACAATGGCACCTTCAAGGCCGACCGATCCGGTGCCGTCGGTGACGCGCCCATCGATCACGGCGGCCATCGCCGGCTGGCTGGCGGCAAAGGCGAGAGCAAGGCCCAGAAGGCCCTTGCGACTGATGCTTGTTTCTTTGGTCATGGAACTTCCCTTCGTGTGCGATGACGCAACTGCGAAGGGCCTTGCTCTCATTGTGTGACAGGCCGTTGTCGTTTCCGTCTCAGTTTTGTGAAGCAGCAGCAATTACAAGGCACTGTGGCGCGCGCGTCACATCTGTGGAGGATACGTATCGACAAGCCACGCAGAGAAAAGCGCCCCCGTCCAGCCTCGGACCGGGGCGCACTGTCAGTCATCTTGGGGCAATTTCTGCCCGGCTGGCCTCAGGCCGCCTTGCGGGCGAGGTTGCGGGCCTGCTCGACCCAGGCTTCGCGCTGGACACGGCCCTTGAAGGCGAGATGGTCATCGATCCATTCGCACTGTTCCGGCGTCCATTCCGCGATCTGGGCATAGTGGAAAACACCAAGGTCGTTCAGCGTCGCGGAAAGCTTCGGACCGATGCCCTTGATGGCCGTCAGATCGTCAGCCTTGCCGTTCGGCTTCTTCAGGAAGGTGGGGATTGGCGACGTCGCGCCGGCGACCTTCAGGTCGGGCTTGCGCGCAGCGGCGGCCGACGCGTCACCGGCGGTTTTCATCATCCCTTCCGCAGCCGCCTGCATCCCGGCACGGATATCGTTGGCGGGGCGCCCACCATCAAGCGTGGAGAAACGGTCGAACACGCCGGTCCAGAATTCGCCGGGCGCGCGGTTCAACCACTTCGCCCAGCCCGGCATGGCCGACACGACATCCGCCATGCGAGCCCAGCCGGCGAGGTTGGCATCGGCCATGGCGTGGAAGACCTCACGCATGCGCGTCTCGTTCACTTCCAGGGTCACCATCGGCAGCGGAATGGGCGTGTCGACGATCTTCACCTTGAGCGGCAGGCCGTCGCGGCCGATCGCCTCAAGCTGGCGCAGGAACAGGGTCTGGGCGTCTGTGGCCAGACCGATCTGGGCGGCGGTGAACTGGGTGGCGAACTTGTAGGGGTCGAAGAGGAAATCTTTCGGTGTCATGACGGGCTCTCGGAAGCTACGGGAGGGGACGGCGGGACCAGCTTTGAACGGAACTTATACACAAAAATGCTGCATTGCACAAGAGGGGCCGGGAGGCTGATGGTTAATGCAGCCGACCGGCTGCCAAAGCCGTCGATTCGGGCTAGAGCCCGTCTCATGAGCGAAGCTGTTGACAGAACCGATCGTCTCCGCGGACCCGGGCGGGCGCTGGTCTTCGATTCCGGCGTGGGCGGGCTGACGGTCGCGCGGGAAATCTCTGCTGCCCGGCCAAGCCTCGGCGTGGACTATGCGGCCGATACGGGCTTCTTTCCTTATGGTGACAAGAGCGACAACGCGCTGCGCGGGCGCCTGCCTGAAGTGTCGCATGCGCTGTTTGAGGTGGCGCGTCCGGACGTGTTCGTGATCGCCTGCAACACAGCCTCCACGCTTGCGCTCGATGAGGTGCGCGCGGCCCTGCCCTGCCCTGTCGTTGGCACGGTGCCCGCCATCAAGCCGGCTGCGACACTGACAAGGACCGGGACCATCGGTCTGCTCGCCACACCCGGAACGATCAGGCGGGCCTATACGGCCGAACTGATTGCCGAGTTCGCCGCTGACAAGCGCGTGATCCTGACCGGTTCGCTCGACCTTGTCAGGCTCGCCGAAGCCGCCGCACGCGGCGAGGCCCTGCCGGACAGCGATTTTTCCCGCGCGCAGGCCCCGATGTTCGGGGCCGAAGGCGGGGACGAGATCGACATGGTCGTGCTCGCCTGCACGCATTTTCCACTGGTGCGCGACCGGCTGGAGCGCACCGCCCCCAGGCCCGTGACCTATATCGATTCCGGCGCCGCCATCGCCCGCCAGACGCTGCGGGTGCTCGACGGGCTGGACAGGCTGAGTGACCGCACGGACTCGCCGAAAGGCTTTATGACAAGCGGTGACGCCCCCGAACCGGGCTTTCGCGACATCCTCGCGCGGTTTGCGTTTGGTGAGGTGGAAGTGGTGGGAGTGGGGTGACGACGAGCGCCTGCCAGACCCCCCTCAACCGTATACCCCCCTCACCCTGAGGCGCTTCGCGCGCGCTGCACCTTCTTCTGCCGCTGGGGGAAGTGGCCCGCGCAGCGGGTCGATGGGGGCTTGGGGCTCCAAACCGTTATCTCAGAGTCTTCTGTGGTTGCCGCCCGTGAAGCAAGAGGTTTCTAATCCGGTAGGTAAGTGATCGAGTGCGGTCTTCTGTCAGGCCTTTGG
>Ga0081520_100291_pt1 | contig 27131 bp, 22 predicted proteins | sample HotLakmasection1_FD_70988 | JGI IMG/M metagenome (GOLD analysis project Ga0081520, IMG submission 70988) | Hypersaline microbial mat communities from Hot Lake, Washington, USA - Section #1 (SPADES assembly) (version 2) | ecosystem: Environmental > Aquatic > Non-marine Saline and Alkaline >... | reverse complement strand
CTCCACGTGTGCGGGAATCTTTTGTCCCCCCCCCATCCCCCCCCCACAGTCCGCGACAAGCTCGGGTTGGGCCATCAAGCACGCGCCAAAATTACCGCTTTGCACGCGATCGCTGGGGCACCCCACATTCAGATTGATTTCGTCGTAGCCAAAGTCTTCGGCAATGCGGGCACAGGTCGCCAGCAGCGCCGGGTCGTCGCCACCGACCTGGAGCACCAGGGGTTTTTCCTCGGGTGAGAAGCCCAGCAGGTGGTCGCGATCGCCATGTTTGATCGCTTGCGCCGTCACCATCTCGGTATACAGCAGCGTGCGTTGGGTAATTTGCCGCATGAAGTAGCGATAGTGGCGATCGGTGCGATCCATCATGGGCGCAATGCTGACGGGATAGCCGACCACGGCAGTCTGACCAGTTTTTGGGGGCGAGGGAGCGGCGAGGGTCATGCGAACGGAGACACCGGTGACTGGTCTTCCAACTTAACTCAAAAGTCGGTCTGGTAGATGCGCCCAGGGGCGATCGCCCGGAGCCCCCCCGCTACCGCCAAACGGCTAACGCCACGAGGCCGAACGCCAACAAAATTGTGCCCGAAATGCGGTTGAGCCAGCGCAGACCAGCAGGGGTGAAACGCGATCGCAGCAGGCTCACGGTACCGCTCAAAAAGCCCCACCACAGCGCCGAGCCGAGAAATACCCCCAGCACCAAAAGGCCCGATTCGGCAAAATTTCGCCCCTCGTCGACCATGCCCAGCCCCGCAAACATGGCCGCGAACGACAAGATGGTGGCGGGATTGGTCAGGGTTAAGGCCAGCGTTGAACCGTAAGCCGTGAGGAGCGATCGCGGTCTCTCCCCCCCGGCGTTCCCCGTCGCCCCCGGCGTGTTTGTGGGCACTGGAGCAGCGGCGACTGACTCCACCGGCGGTTTCGCTAAAAACGTCGTGAGGCCTAAGTAACAGAGAAACAGGCCCCCCAAGAGGCGGAGCCAGAAAGCCTGATGGTTGAGGAAATCAGCGATCGCCGTGAGCCCAAATCCGGCAATGCAGCCATAGAGCCCATCAGCGGTGGCTGCCCCCAACCCCGACACCAACCCGACCCACTGCCCCATGGTCAGCGTGCGCCGAATGCAGAGAATGCCGATGGGGCCGACGGGAGCGGCGATGGAGAGGCCGAGGAGGAGGCCGGTGGGGAAGGTGGGGAGCATGGGGGGAGTGGGGAGTGTGAGAGTGTGTTGGCGAAGCCTGCCCGGAGGGCTTGAGTGTGTTGGCGAAGCCTGCCCGGAGGGCTTGGGTGGAGGGGGGCGATCGCTTCACTTGGGTTCGACTGGGGAGAGGGGGAGGGCGATCGTTTCTTTGACGGTGGAGAGCACGATGGTGGTGCGGGTTTGGGCGACGCCGGGGAGCTCTTTTAACTGATGGGTGATCAGTCTTTCCAGCCCTTGGGTGCCGCGACAGCGCACCTTGAGCAGGTAGTCTCCGTCGCCAGCGATGTGATGGCACTCCTGGATGGCGGGGTTGCTGTCGACCTCGGCGAGAAAGCCGTCGCGATCGCGGGGATGCTCTAGCGTCACGGCAATGAAGGCAGTCAGGTCGTAGCCCACGCGGTGGGCGTCAATCTGCGTTAAATAGCCCCGAATGACGCCTGCTTCTTCGAGTTTGCGTACCCGGTCTGCCGCCGCTGGCGGCGAGACGCCCAGTTGGTTGGCGAGTTCTGCCCAGGTCATGCGGGCATGGCGCTCAAGCTGAGACAAAATCTGCCAATCCAAAGCATCGATCGCCATTACCTTTCCTTTCCAAGCTTATCTATATCCCATGCCTTTTATCATAAGATATTTCCCTAAAAAGTCTTGCTTTAGTCGACATCGCAAAAATTTTCCCTTCGAATCGAAAGAAAATGATGGGACTGGCCTTTGATGATTGGCTTTAGCGATTCTCTGGTTAGAGGGGAGATTGCCGGAGTTAGGCTGACGCGGGGCAGGGGGATTTTCTCAAATCGTTAAGATGCAGCGGGGTGAGGGGCAAAATCGCGATCGCCTGTCTCACAATAGATTTCGGTGCCTTTACGTTTCGCAACTTTCCGTTTCATCATTTAAGGCCCAATTTTACGTTCCACCCTTAACGATTTCCCATGCCCTACTACTGGTTCAAAGCGTTTCACATCATCGGCGTCGTCGTCTGGTTTGCTGGCCTGTTTTATCTGGTGCGCCTGTTCATTTACCACGTTGAGGCCGAGGCCGAGCCAGAACCCGCATCCAGCATTCTCAAAAGCCAGTACGAAATTATGGAGAAGCGGCTGTATCGCATCATCACCACGCCGGGGATGCTGGTGACCGTGGCGATGGCGATCGGTCTGCTGGTGATCAATCCGGACTGGCTCAAGCAGGGCTGGATGCACGCCAAGTTGGGGTTTGTGGTGGTACTCCTCGGCTATCACCACTACTGCGGACGGCTAATGAAGCAGCTCTGGCGGGGTGAGTGTAAGTGGAGCAGCAAACAATTACGGGCGCTAAACGAGGCCCCCACGTTGCTGCTGGTGGTCATCGTGATGTTGGTAATTTTCAAAAACAACTTGCCTACAGATGCCACCACTTGGCTGATTGCTGGTCTCACACTCTTGATGGCCGCGACGATTCAGTTTTATGCCCGCAAGCGCCGGTTAGACAAAGAGCGCGAACTGGCGGCGACTCCATCTGACCCGGCTGAAACGACCCCGGAACCCGCTCAGGGTTAAGTTACAACTCGATTGCCGCTGATTGACAGTTCCGTTTCGGCGAAACTGCTGTACCCTTTAGCCGGAAAGGCGATCGGTTAGCTGATCGGATGGGTGCGCAGAAATCAGGTGGTTCAGGAAAGGTGACGGAGATGACGAGGTTGAAAACTGGTCTGTTAGTTGGCGGAGCGATCGCCGCTACGTTCGGTATGACTGCTGACGCGATCGCGGCCCTGGACTTGAGCGCGATCGGCCCCCGTCAACCAGCATCCCCCACTGACCTTGCGCCTGTGCCGACTGTCACCCCAGATCCGGCCTTGCTCAGTCAGCGCGTGGGCGTCGACTATCGCATTCCCGCTTTGCAAAAAGATTTCACCGGCAGCTTATGGATTGGCACCTGGCGGGGCGAAATCGCTCGCATCAATCCCGAAACTGGGCAGTTACAAGCCCGCGTACCGCTGCCCGATCGCACCGTGCAGGCCCTGGCTCAAGACCGGGTCGGGCGCATCTGGGCGGGCACCTACTCCGGCCTGGTGCGCGTCGACCCCCGCACCAATCAGGTCACGGCGACCAACTTTTCGCTGCCGTCGAGCCAAGTCCTGTCATTACAAATCGACACTCGCGGCTTTTTGTGGGTGGGTACTGATCAAGGTTTAGCCATGGTCAGCCCCGATCAGGGACTGCTCATGACCACCCTCCGAGGGCTCTCAGGGGTCAGCGCTAAGGTCATGGAGTTAGACAATGCCGGACACCTGTGGGTCGGCACGCTGACGGGCTTAACTCAGGTCAACACGGCCAGTGGCGCAGAGATGCGCGTGGTGCGCAACGTGCCAGGCAATATCGTGCAGGCGCTGGCCCTCGGTCCCCAGGGTAATCTTTGGGTCGGCACACCACAGGGCTTGTTTGTCGTCACGCCCGAAAATGGGCAGGTCGTGCGCCAGGTTGGGTCCATGTTTGGGCGCAATGTTCTATCGCTGGCGTTTGACCCCAACCAGGCTCTGTGGGTCGGCACGGAGTCGGGGCTGGTTACCCTCAACCCCTACAACGGCGAAATTTTTGGTGAAATCTTGGGCTTGCCCGGTCGCCAAACCCTCGCCATTTCCCCCGATACCGGCAACAAGGTTTGGGTCGGCACCCGCGAAGGGCTCGCCTGGGTCAGCACGACGACGGGCCGAGGGGTGCCCCATGGTGGATTCAGTAATCCTGGCTCGCTGTAAGGGATGGGCGTAAACTTAGCCTCTCGGGTGGCTAGGTGGTAGGTGCTGGGTGGCTGGGTGATCGATATTTAATGGGTTCGAAGGGCGATCGCGGTTAACCAAAACGGTTTTGCCTGAGGGGGATGCCCCGGCAGTACGGGCTCGGTAGGGACACGTTTAGCCCAACCCTGATGGAACCAGTTCAGGTTTTAACCACTCGACCCGCCCCTATAAGTTGAACGATGTTTTCTGTGAAGTCCTCTAGGAGGTCAACATGATGCGCTTACCCAACCCTCTAAAGTTACTGTTCATGGTTGGTTTGACCCTGGTGATCTGGAGCTTGGATGGCGTCAGTTCAGCGATCGCCGCCCCCGCCCCTGCCGCCGTCGTCTATGAATCTCCCGCCGAGGCAATTGCCATCGACGACACGCTGAAAGCCATTCCCCCCGGCTTTTATGGCATTCTTAAAACCGATCAGCTCAAAGCCAAAATCGCGACGGAAGATCCCCTCTTAGTCGATGTACGCGAACCCAGCGAATTTCTACTAGGCCACATTCCCGGAGCCGTTAACCTTCCGCTGCGATCGCTGGGCGACCACCTGGCCGACATTCCCCGCGATCGCCCCGTCGTGCTCTACTGCTCCACTGGCTACCGCACCGGCTTGGGCGTGATGGCCCTGCATCTCTGGGGTTACGACAACGTCCAGGGCTATCCCCCCAGCTACCAAGGCTGGCTCCGCGACACCGATCAGTAAGGGAGCGGCGAGAAAATAAGATCCCGGTAATGATGGGTCGGTGAGTAGGTGAGGTGGTGGGTCGGTGGGACAAATTCAAGCGAGGATTCGGGACTTTGATTTCGAGTACGTTCCTCAAGGGCCACGTCAACGTCCAAAATGAGTCGAGGGAACAAGGTTTTGAGGTCTGGGGTACTGGGTTTTAGGTTTTAGGTAATGAGTTTTAGGTTTTAGGGCCAAGGGATAAGACTTGAGGTTTGGCGTCTAAGGTTTGAGACTCAGCACCCAGCACCCAGCACCCAATACCCATCCATCCAACCACCCAGCCACCCAGCCACCTACCCACTCCACCGGCACCTACCACGCCCTCTATCCCCGCAGTTGGTTTGTCTACCGTAATGTCTTCAATGCGGAGCTGACCTGTGAGCAGTTTTCGCCAATTTGGGCACACAACTATCAGGAGGCGAGCTATCCCGTTGCGGTGTTTCTCTGGACGGCGCACAATCCAACGGATCAGCCGCTCACCCTCAGCATCATGCTCAGTTGGCAAAATCTGGTGGGCTGGTTTACCAATACCCAAAAAACGCCGGAGGTGCTGCAACGCGATGACGGCAGTCCCTACTACGATTACGTTCCAGCGATTGGGCGCAGTCAGGGCAACCACAACCACTTTGTTCAAACAGGGGATGCAGCTGGTTGCGTGATGAATGGCCTCTGGTCGCAGCTGGGCCGATCGCCCCAAGAAGGGGAGGGCAGTTGGGCGATCGCCACCACCGCACCAGCCGACACGGATCGATTTTTCCACACCCACTGGCATCCGGCGGGAGATGGTCGTGACCTGTGGGAGACCTTTGCCACAGCCGGTTCTCTGGTAAACGAAGCTGCGGATCGCCCAGCAGCAGTAGGGGAACAGACGGGGTGTGCGATCGCGGTGCGCTTTACCCTGCAACCGGGGGAAACGCGGCAGGTGCCCCTGACTCTGGCCTGGGATTTGCCGGTGACAGAATACGCCGAGGGCGTCACGGACTATCGCCGCTATACCGACTTTTTTGGGCGCGAGGGGTGCCATGCTTGGGCGATCGCCAAAACCGCCCTCGCTCACTACCGCGATTGGCAACAGCAAATTATTGACTGGCAGCAGCCGATTTTGGCACGGTCTGACTTCCCTGACTGGTTCAAAATGGCGTTATTCAATGAACTTTATGATTTGACCAGCGGCGGCACCCTATGGACGGCGGCGACGGCGCAAGACCCGGTGGGGCAGTTTGCCGTGCTGGAGTGTCTGGACTATCGCTGGTATGAAAGTCTGGATGTGCGGCTCTATGGCGGCTTTGCCACGCTCCTGCTCTGGCCGGAATTGGAGAAAGCGGTGATCCGTGCCTTTGCCCGCGCCATTCCTACAGCGGACGATCGCCCTCGCATCATCGGTTACTACTATACCGTCGGCCAAGAGAACCACTACGCGCCCCGCAAACTCAAGGGAGCGACGCCCCACGATTTGGGGGCTCCCAACGAGTACCCCTTTGTGCAGACCAACTACACCAGCTATCAAGACTGCAACCAGTGGAAGGATCTGCCCAGCGATTTTGTGATTCAGGTCTATCGGGCCTACAAGCTCACGGGCGAGAACGATGTGCAGTTCTTAGCGGCCTGCTGGCCGGCGGTGACGGAAACGCTGAAGTACCTGAAACGGTTTGACACGGACGGCGACGGCATTCCAGAAAATGGCGGAGCCCCGGATCAGACCTTTGATGATTGGCAGCTCAAGGGTGTGAGTGCCTACTGTGGCGGGCTGTGGATGGCGGCGTTGGAGAGCGCGATCGCGATCGCGACCGTTCTCACTGAGGCGGGCATGGCCCCTGGCAACACGCCGATTTTGCTCACTCAATACCAGCGCTGGCTAGAGCAAAGCCGCAACCACTTTCACAAAAGACTGTGGAACGGGCGCTATTATCGCCTCGACACCGGCAGCGGTTCCGATGTGGTCATGGCCGATCAGCTCTGCGGCCAGTTTTGTGTGCGGCTCATGGGCTTGCCCGATCTGGTAGATGAAGACTGCGTGAGATCGGTCTTGGACGTCATTTACGACGCCTGTTTTGTCCAATTCAATGACTATGCGGCGCAAGCGGCTATCCCTCAAACCCAGAAATTCGCCGGAGCCCAGGCGGGCACCTTTCGCTCTGCCCAGCCCGGTATGCCCATTGGGGCGGCGAACGGGGTGCTGCCCGATGGCTCCCCCGAAGATCCTGACGGCACCCACCAACTCGAAGTGTGGACGGGCATCAACTTTGGCCTCGCCACCTTTTTTGCCCAAATGGGGCAGCGCGATCGCGCCTTCGCCATTACCGAGGCCGTGGTACAGCAAATCTATACCTACGGTCTCCAGTTTCGCACCCCCGAAGCCATTACCGCCTTTGGCACCTTTCGCGCCTGCCACTATCTCCGTCCCCTCGCCATTTGGGGCCTCTACGGCGTGCTGATGGAATGGCCCTCGGAGCGTTAGCGATCGCGGTCTCAAGTGGGACTCCATGATCATCAACTTCCCTATGCTGACTTCGCTGCGTAAATTTGTGATGGCTCTGGTTACCCCCTGGTCAGATCCGCGAGGGGTGTTTTAGTACAGCCTGAGTCAGATATTTACGCAACAAAGCCTTTGAGATGTCTAGTTCTGGGATGCCAATTGCTTGCTGGCAATTCAGCAAAATAATGTTTTGCGATGAAGCTTTTGATCGGCCATAAAAAACTGCGACTCAACTATGGCTGAGTCGCAGCTAAAAGTATTGATTGATTTATCTGAACTAGTAATTAGCCAAGGGCTTCGGCACCGCCGACGATCTCCAGAATCTCTTGGGTAATGGCGGCCTGACGGGCTTTGTTATAATCCAGAGTCAGAGACTTCACCAACTGACTAGCGTTGTCGCTGGCGTTGTTCATTGCCGTCATCCGTGCCGCCAGTTCGCTGGCAGCTGATTCTTGCAGTGCTCGCAAAATCTGGTTGCTGAAATATAGGGGCAAGAGTGCATCCAGAATCTGAACCGGGTCTTGCTCAAACAGCATGTCCTTCGGCATTGGGCGATCACCCACGGCCACTTTCTCGCGAGCCACATCAATCCGCCCAGCCCGCGTGATCAGTCGGAAAATCTCGTCATCTTCTGCTTCTAAACCCTGTGGGTCAAGGGGCAATAAAGTCTGTACTACCGGACGGGAACTGACCAGGGAGACGAACTTGGTATAGACCAGTTCAACCCGGTCCACCGTGCCTGACAAAAACAGCGATAAGAGTTGATCCGCAATCTGAGATGCCTCTTCCGCCGTAGGGATTTGTTCTAGTTCAGTGAACTTAGAGTCAACCGGGCACTCGCGGCGGGTAAAATACTGTACCGCCTTTCGCCCTACCAGTACGTAAGTGTAGTCAATATTGCTAGCAGTTAGCTCTTTAGCCCGATTTTCCGCCCGACGAATGACGTTGCCGTTGTAGCCACCGCAGAGACCGCGATCGCCCGAAATGACGAGTAACGCCACTTTCTCAACGGGACGCTCTTGTAACAGGGGCAGATCGACATCTTCAAACCGCAACCGAGTCTGTAGACCGTGCAAGACCTGTGCCAAACGATCAGCAAAGGGGCGAGTCGCAATGACCTGCTCTTGAGCCCGACGGACCTTAGCGGTTGCCACCAACCGCATAGCTTCGGTAATTTTGCGAGTATTTTTAACGGATTTGATGCGATCGCGAATTGCCTTCAGGTTAGCCATCTCTCTTCCTTCCTAACCAACGAAGCGTCTGATGCAGAGGTCAAGGCACCCCCGCCATCAGACGCAGTCATCTCAAATCTTAAGCAGTGGCCATGAAGGCTTGCTTGGTTTCCGTAATCGCCGTTTTGAGAATATCGACCACCTCATCGGTGAGATTCTTCTCACTTCTCACGATTTCGCCATAACGAGGCTTGCTGGTCTTAAGGTAGTCCCGCAATTGCTTCGTAAAAGCAGTAATCTTGTCCACAGGAATATCATCGAGAAAACCATTAGTGCCGGCATAAATAATGGCAATTTGTTCCTCGACTGACAGCGGTGAGTTTTGTGGCTGTTTTAGCAGTTCCCGCAAGCGGACACCCCGAGACAACTGATCCTGAGTCGCCTTATCCAGGTCAGAGGCAAACTGTGAAAAGGCTTGGAGCTCGTCAAACTGAGCCAATTCGAGCTTTAACTTACCAGCGACCTTCTTCATGGCCTTGATCTGAGCTGCACCGCCTACCCGAGATACGGAAATACCGGCGTTAATCGCCGGCCGAAGACCGGAGTTAAACAGGTCAGAAGACAGGAAGACCTGACCGTCGGTAATCGAAATCACGTTGGTGGGAATGTACGCCGAAACGTCACCCGCCTGAGTTTCAATGATGGGCAGAGCCGTCATGCTACCGCCACCGAGTTCATCACTTAACTTGGCTGCCCGCTCTAACAAGCGAGAGTGTAAGTAGAACACATCACCCGGATAAGCTTCGCGACCTGGTGGGCGACGGAGCAGTAGGGACATCTGACGGTAGGCTTGCGCTTGCTTCGACAAGTCATCGTAAATCACCAGGGTATGCTTGCCTTTGTACATGAAGTACTCAGCTAGCGTCGCTCCGGTGTAGGGAGCTAGGTACTGCAGCGGGGCCGGATCACTGGCGTTAGCGGCCACGACAATGGTGTAATCCATTGCGCCCCGCTCTTCCAGGACATTCACGATTTGAGCAACGGATGCCGCTTTTTGACCGATCGCCACGTAGACGCAAATTACGTCTTCACCTTTCTGGTTGAGAATCGTGTCAATCGCCACTGCCGTTTTGCCGGTCTGGCGATCGCCAATAATCAACTCTCGCTGTCCCCGACCGATGGGAATCATTGCATCAATCGCAGTAATACCCGTTTGCATCGGCTCACATACCGACTTCCGGGCAATAATCCCAGGAGCCATCGACTCCGTTAGGCGCGTCTCGGTAGTTTGCAGTTCGCCTTTGCCATCAATGGGTCGGGCCAGCGCGTCGACTACGCGACCCACTAGGGCATCACCCACCGGAATCGAATTAATCTTGCCAGTTGCCGTCACTGGGCTGCCTTCTTGAATGCCGTGGCCCGCTCCCATCAATACCGCGCCAACGTTGTCTTCTTCCAAATTAAGGGCAATGCCGACGGTCCCGTCCTGAAACTCCAGCAGTTCACCGGCCATGGCTTTTTCCAAACCGTAGATGCGGGCAATGCCGTCCCCCACCTGCAGCACGGTGCCGACATTAGAAACTTGAACAGACTGATCATATTGCTCAATCTGTTGCTTAATAATATTGCTAATTTCGTCAGGTCTGATAGCTACCATTTGACTTGCTCTACTGAACTTAGTGGACGATAAACAACGCAAACAACGTTTAAGAATGAAGGTGAACTCGCCTTAAGTAGCTGCATTTAGCTGCATACTGAGGCGTCTCAACTGACCTCGCAAACTGGCATCAACCACTTGCGATCCTACCTTGATGATCACCCCTCCCAACAATTCAGGGTCCAGCGTGACCTCTAAATCAACCTGCTGGGCTTCGGTCATCTTGGCCACCTTTTGGCGAATTTGCTCCTTTTGAGCATCTGACAGCTCAACTGCCGCAGTGACTTCGGCTAACACGGTCTTGCGCAGCTGGCGCAACAACTCCTGATAGCGCTTGAGAATAGGTATCAGAAAGCCAACTCGCCCCTTGTCAACCAACAGCTTCAGAAAATTAGCAAACAGGGGATTGAGGTCACCAGAAACTTGCTCTAAGACACCCTTCTTAGTCGCCTCTGACATCAGCGGATTTTCCAGAAATTGCCTGAGTTCTGCAGACTCGGCCAGCAGGCTCAAAACGCCTTGAGCATCTTCCCCAAAGCGATCCTCCAGGTTTTGATCTTGAGCGAGAGACATCAATGCCTGGGCATAGGGGTCGGCAATCTCTAAGGACACCGTAGTCGAACTCATCTATCTCAATCCTCCAGCAATGCAATACTTTTGTCGACGAGGGCGGTCTGAAGTTCGGAGTTGAGGCGATTAGGCAACTCGTTTTCTGCCCGCTGCAGCGCCAGTTGAGCAATGCGCTGCCGCAACTCGCGCATCACCTTTTCTTGCTGAAAAGAAACATCTTGGTCGGCAGCCATCCGCATCCGTTCAACATCGACCTTAGCCTGCACCAAAATATCGTCACTGACTTTTGTCGCGTTCTGCTTTGCCCCTTCCACAATGTCCTTAGCTTGCGATTTAGCTTGGGCTAAATTTTCTTGCTGGGATTTTAGAGCTTGCTTAGCTTCACGCTGGCGACGTTCAGCATCTTTAATCGCTTCTTCAATATTGGCGCGGCGCTCAGACAAGGTGTTTCCCAGAAACTTGCGGCCAAAGTAAAACAGCACGCCCCAGATAATCGCCAGATTAATCAGGTTGGTTTCTAGAAGATTGAAATTAAGTCCGAAGCCACCTTCTTCGGTTGCTAGCAGCCAAAGACTATTCATGGTGTTACTTCCTAACGGTCAATGAAAATTAAGTTGAAATTTTCCAAACTTAGGATGGCGCTTAGACAACACTCAAAAGCTTGTCCAGCATTTGCTGAGTAAGCGTGTCGACCTGCCCCTCCAAGGTCTGGAAGGCGGACTCTTTCTGAGCTTCAATCTCTTTCTGAGCCTGCTCTTTTTGTGCCTGAGCGGCCTGCTGGGCAGCGGCGATTTGCTCACTGGCGGTCTTTTCTGCCTCGGCCTGGGCCTCAGCGATGATCGCTTGAGCCTGACGACGAGAAGCCGCTAACTCCTGCTCGTACTGTTCGGCGAGCTTTTCTGCCTGGGCCAGTTGCTCCTTAGCAGTAGTGATATTGGAGCGGACATAACCATCGCGCTCATCGATCACATTGCCGAGGGGTTTGTAGAAAACGACGTTCAGCACCGCTGCCAAAATCAAAAACTGAACCGCCATCAGGGGAAGGGTGGCATCAATGTCAAAGAGTCCACCGGCTTCTTCAGCCGCTAAAAGCAACATCCAATTCATCGCATCTAAGCCCTCAGCTTCATTCCAAAAAATCTACAAATAGGGGGGAACCTTGATTGAAGAAGCGTCTCCCTCAATCAAGGTTGGGGATGGTTAGCTAAAGGGGTTGGCAAACAACAGTACCAAAGCCACCACTAGACCATAGATGGTCAGCGCTTCCATAAACGCTAGAGAGAGCAGGAGGGTACCCCGAATTTTTCCTTCAGCTTCGGGCTGACGAGCAATCCCTTCTACTGCTTGACCAGCAGCATTACCTTGTCCGATGCCAGGGCCAATAGATGCCAGACCTACAGCCAGAGCTGCAGCGATGACAGATGCAACAGCAACAATCGGTTCCATTTCCTTACCTCAAAGAGTTGACGTTCTACTTAACAACTACAGAAGTGAACTCGCCTTTTGGCTTGCTCTTACAATGTGGTCCTGAGGACCGCCTCGTTGATATCGCGCTCTAAATAATGACGCATCAACCTAGGGTTCATCTGGGCAGTCTGTAAACTACCCATGCTCTTCTTCACCGTGGCCTTCCATCGCTTCACCGATGTAGACAGCTGCTAGGGTGGCAAAAATCAGGGCTTGAATAGCGCTGGTAAAGAGACCCAAAATCATCACCGGCAAGGGGACAAAGAGGGGCACCAGTAGCACCAAAACAGCCACCACCAACTCATCTGCCAGAATGTTTCCGAAAAGACGGAAGCTCAGGGATAAGGGCTTGGTGAAATCTTCTAAAATATTGATGGGCAACAGAATGGGGGTGGGCTCGATGTAGCGAGCAAAATACCCCAAGCCACGTCTACTAAAGCCAGCGTAAAAGTAGGCCAGAGATGTCAGCAGCGCCAAGGCCACAGTGGTGTTGATATCGTTGGTGGGAGCTGCCAATTCGCTGCCAGGAATGTGGATCAGCTTCCAGGGCACCAGAGCACCAGACCAGTTGGACACAAAGATAAATAGGAATAAAGTGCCGACGAATGGCACCCAAGGGCGATATTCTTTTTCCCCGATTTGTCCTTTTGCCAGGTCTCGGATGTATTCCAGGGCATACTCCATGAAGTTCTGTAGCCCTGACGGAATGCGTTGAATATTCCGGGTGGCGAGAATCGAAAACAGGAGTAGGAGGGCAATCACGAACCAGGAAGTCATAAAGACCTGACCGTGAATTTTTAAGCCTGCGATTTCCCAATAAAAATGCTGACCCACTTCGAGTTCAGCCAACAACATTGACACCGGCATAAAATCAATCATCTCTAGCCATTCTTAAGGTTTGCACAAAAACCTACCGAAAAAACAGTGCTACACTCTCAGAACTTATCACTTGCAAAAGACAGCTTAATCCCCATGGGGAACGGCAGTCCATATTGTGTAGCCAATGAGAGCTGCTTTGTAAGTCAAAAAACCAAGGAATACGGGCATAATTTCTAGCTGGTTCCACTGGCTTGACACCAGTATGAGAGCAGCCACTAATGCTAAGCGACCACTCGATACACCGCCAGAATTTTGACCAATTTTCTCGACGTTTTTTGACAACATCCTCAAGTAAACCACACCCGTGCACGCACCAATCAAATAATTGAGGGCGATATGGAGTGAATAAGCTAGCCAAGAGCTGACAAAAATAATTGCCGAAAAGACCAGGGTGGTTTTCAGCAGTCGCCGCTGTAGACGATAAAAATCTTCCATGGAATCTGACGTCGGCGTCTCTGATGGAAGATTGGAAGTCTCCGTCATACTTGGCAATTCAGGACTTGAGGGAGTCTGCACGTAGCCTATCCGGTCATTAGCGTTCCACACTTAGGCAATTAATCTGTGAGTAAATGCCTAAGCCACCGCAGATCATATCACGGTAACAATCTTTAATTTTTGCGATATTCCAGTTCTAGCGAAAATTGTATGGAATTTAGCTGAAACGTTGATTTGATGGGTGCATCGCGGATCCGCTAGCCTGCTTTGGGGACCATGCTGGAACTTTGGCGGGCGCACGGGCGGGATGTTCTAGGCCGGTGCGGGGGCTGATAACAGCAGGAGTTGGCGCTGCTGCAGCGATCGCACCCCTGCCAAATCCAGACTGGTCCCCTCTAAACAGTCGGCAACGGTGGCCGAAACGACGGCGTGGTCGCACTTTTCTAGAAAGGCGAATTCTGCCTCTGTCAATTCCACAATCTGATAGTCGGCGTCGAAAATCGAGCGACTGGGCCAACCTTGCATGCACGGGTGGCGTTCCGGGTGAGCTGCCAGTAGTCGGACATCGTCTGACCAGTCGGTTGGGGACAGCGGTGGTTTGGCGAGGAAGAATTCGAAGTGGGTGATTTCTGGATCGAGCAGTTCGATCAATCGGTAGCGATCGCGCTCGGACAACGACTCAGCTCGACTCATCAGGTCAGAATCCCCCCCGATTAAGCGTTCCAAATCCCAATAACGGGGATTAGAGAAGCCCAAAAAGGTAAGTCCCGAGGACTCAACAAACTCAAATAAGGTGTCGACGGTGTAGTCCACTTCTTGGGGATGCACGTACATGTCCGCGAAATTAGCGTCGCGTTGATTTTCCAACGACCAGCGCTCTTGTTCCCGGCGACGCAGGCGATTCTGTTCGGGCAGCGTTTGGAAAAGTTGGCGACCGACGGACACGCCATCTTGATAATCGCCGCGACGATTGCCTTGCAAAAGCGCGATCGCTTTCTGCGTGAGGGTGATTTCCCACCGGCCCAGGGCGGCATAGACAAAAATGTGAATGATGCCGCCCGGTCTTAACACTTCAGCAAGGGACTGGAGCCCTTGAGTCGGATCGGGTAGGTGGTGTAGCACGCCGACGCAATTAATCCAATCAAACTGCTGGTTTAAGGCAGCCACGTCGTACAGGCTCAGGGTTTGAAACGTAACATTTTTGGCCCCAGAGCGCTGGCAGCGTTCGGCGGCGGTGGCACGGGCGCGATCGCTCAGATCAATCCCCGTAATCGTGGCTTGAGGATTCAAATGGGCGATGTACTCGGTGCCGACTCCCGTTCCACAACCAGCATCTAACACTTTGGGAACTTGATTTTCGGGCTTTCGTCCCGTGCAAAAGGCATAGGCTGCTGACCAATGCCAGCGCCAGTTGTAGCCGGGGGGCGGCTCATCCAGGAGCGGTTCGGGGGGGAACGGGTAGGTGTTGTAGAGTCCGGCGACCGCTTGACTAATCGATTCAGAAGAAGATGCCATGGCTAGGGATACAGAATTGATGATGACCGTGCATAACGACAATTACGTTGTCCTCATCAACCGCTCATGAATGATCGCGATGAGGTTTACTCACGATACATCGACCGCTGAGGCATTGATCGTTGACTGATGCCAACCGCGATCGCCCCTTCGGAGAACATATCCCGGCAGTATGCTCAAGCCCAAAGAGTGGCGTACAACGCTCGATGGGGTGGGGCAGCAAGGGGTAGATGCCAGCAGACTAATAACAGCTTTGGGCTCCTACCAGAAAATGTCCTCAGGTGGATAACGTTACAGAGCTTTACATCTTTCTAATCTTTTAGTTCTCGCCCCTGTAGGATGACTGATGAAGAAGAAGCTGCCGTTGTTACACAGTTTTTAACATTGGTTAGTTTCTAACCCAAATCGTTTTAATGTGAAGTCTGGATATTCCTTTGCTGGTTGACATCCAAGATTTATCCGTTCTGTTGTGTTGTTTTTAATGCTGGGCCTGCCTTACGGCATCGGTGATCTTGTGTTCACTGGGGTGTCTGGCAAAAGCTGTTTTTGAAGGTTGAGTAGGGAGCCGTTGAGAAAGAATGACTCTAAAAGCTAGTGGTGGGAGCGTTGTGGCACGCCCCCAGCTATACCAAACGCTGCCAGTCGCGACTATCTCCCAAGCGGAACAGCAAGACCGCTATATGAATAAGGGAGAACTTGAGGAGCTTGCCGGCTTCTTTAATTCTGGAGCCAAGCGCATCGCGATCGCTGAAGCATTGACTCGATACTCTGAGTTGATTGTGTCTCAGGCTGCCAACCGCATTTTTACCGGCGGCTCACCGCTGTCCTATCTGGAGCGCCCTCCAGAGACTGAGGCACCCTCCATGTCTATGGGGGGGCTCTCAATGAATGGTCAGTCTGGTGCCTCAGTGGGGACTGATACTTATGTCGAAGACGGGGGCGGGGGCATTTTTGAAGGCCTGCGCTCGATTTTTAGCGTCGGCACTCCGACTGGTCCGATTCCTCCAGGTTTTCGGCCAATCAACGTGTCTCGCTATGGCCCCAGCAACATGCAAAAGTCGCTGCGGGACATGAGTTGGTTTTTGCGCTACGTCAGTTATGCGATCGTCGCGGGCGACCCTAACATCATTTCGGTGAACGTTCGGGGGTTGCGGGAGATCATTGAGAACGCTTGCTCTACCCCGGCAACCATTGTCGCCATTCAAACCATGCGGTTTGCGTCGCTACGGTACTTCCAACAGGATGCTGAGGCTTCAGAGATCGTGTCTCAGTACTTTGACGTGCTGTTGACTGAGTTCAAAGCGCCTACGCCTTCAAATAAGGTGCGCCAGCGGCCCTCCTCTGATCAGCAAGGGTTGGAACTGCCGCAAATTTACTTTAACGCTGCCGAGCGGCGTCCTAAGTATGCGATGAAGCCGGGACTCTCCAGTCTGGAGAAGCAGGCGATCGTGAAAGCGGCTTATCGTCAAGTTTTTGAGCGCGATATTACTCGTGCTTATTCCCTGAGTCTCAGTGACTTGGAGTCTAAGGTCAAGAACGGCGAAATCTCCATGAAGGAGTTTATTCGTCGCCTTTGTAAGTCGCCGCTGTATCGCAAAAACTTTTACGAGCCTTACATCAACAGTCGAGCGCTAGAGTTGGCTTTCCGCCATATTCTGGGGCGGGCTCCCAGCTCTCGCGAAGAGGTCCAGCAATACTTTGCGATCGTCTCCAGTGGGGGACTGTCGGCTTTGGTTGACGCCCTGGTGGATTCCAAAGAGTATGCCGACTACTTTGGCGAAGAGACTGTGCCCTATCTGCGTGGTTTGGGTCAAGAAGCCCAAGAATGCCGCAACTGGGGTCCTCAGTTTGACCTGTTTAATTACAGTGCACCGTTCCGTAAGGTGCCGCAGTTCATTACCCTCTTTGCCGCTTATGACCAACCGTTGCCCGATCAGCACGTGTATGGCTCTGGCAACGATCCACTCGAGATCCAATTTGGGGCCATCTTCCCGAAAGAGACGCGCAACCCCGATGCCACGCCAGCCTTCTTCAATAAAGACACTCGCCGAATCCTCATTCGCCGGGGGGCGGGTATCGACAACCAGTTGAGCAATCCTGCCGCTCGCCCCGAGCATCCTGGTTCGCTGGGTCCCAAAGTCTTTAAGCTGGATCAAATTCCCGCAACGGGCAATACTCAAGCCAGCATCCGCTATTCCGAGAGTTCTACCCAAACGGTCATCAATGCGGCGTATCGGCAGGTGTTTGGCCGTGACCTGTACGACGGTCAACGACTGAAGACAGCGGAAATCAAGTTGGAAAATGGCGACATCACGCTGCGTGAGTTTATTCGGATGCTGGCGAAGTCGGAAGTCTTCCGCAAGATGTACTGGACGTCGCTATACGTGATGAAGTCGGTTGAATATATTCATCGGCGTTTGTTAGGTCGCCCGACCTACGGACGGCAGGAGACCAATCGGTACTTTGATATCTGCGCTAAGAAAGGCTTTTACGCCCTGGTAGATGCCATCCTTGACAGTCCAGAATACAACGAAGCGTTTGGGGAAGACACCGTTCCCTACGAGCGGTATCTGACGCCTGCTGGCCTGTCGATGCGCACGATGCGAGCGACGACCATGGCCGATCGCGGCATGGCGCAAAACATGCCCGAAGGGATGCCCCGCTTTGTGGAATTGGGTCAAACCAATGACAATCGCTCTCTGTCTGATCTCCAGATGCGCGTCACTCAAGGCGTCAGCCGTCAGCGTCAAGAAACCAAAATCTTTAAGCTGACCAACTTGGCTGACAAACCCGCCGTGAAGACGACTATTCAGGCGGCTTATCGGCAGATTTTCGAGCGGGATATCGCGCCTTATATCGTGCAGGATGAGTTCACCGGGTTGGAGAGTAAGCTGAGTAACGGCGAAATCAACATTAAGGAATTCATTGAGGGGTTGGGCGGCTCTAAGCTGTACATGCGCGAGTTCTACGCGCCTTATCCCAACACCAAGGTGATTGAGCTAGGGACCAAGCACTTTCTCGGTCGGGCCCCGTTGGATCAGGCAGAGATTCGCAAGTACAACCAGTTGCTGGCGACTCAAGGCTTGAAGGCGTTTATTCGCGCTATGGTCAATAGCCCCGAATATACCGAGTGCTTTGGGGAAGACACTGTGCCCTATCGGCGTTTCCCGACGCTGCCAGCGGCCAACTTCCCGAATACGGAGCGGCTTTACAACCAGCTCACCAAGCAAAATAAAGACTTGGTGGTGCCGAGTTTTGAGCCGGTGAGTACCCCTTAGACGGCATTCAAATGTTGCGCCTAGCGGGGGCTCCAGCCCCTGCCTCAGCCGGTTTTGAGTTGTCTGTCGGGCATCTGGGCTGGGGCTGCACAGGGGCTTGAGGTGTTGCCTTTATGACCGCGATCGCCATCCCAACTTAGGGATGGCGGTCTTTCTGCATTGTCTTCAAAGCCTTGACGATGGCGGTTTTTACAAAGATGAGGGTGAGTATTACAAAATGTTGCATCCCGTCTAAGAAGGCGAGTGTGATACCGGAGAATGAATCCGGAAGGTGCCTGTGACTTAAGGCTTTAGAAAGTGCCCTGTAAATTGTTGCTCAGCCGCATTGATTGATGAGCCGAGCAGAAAAATTTCATCACTCTCAAGCCCAGGTGCATAGGTCTCAAAGTTGGTCAGCATCGGTGATTGATTCACACCCTTAGGGGCGCTGCTGACTGTTTTAGATTCAGTGAATAACCAGTTATTTATTCAGTACCTGGTTCCATTTTTCGGAGGAATCCATCCAATGAGCATTGTCACGAAATCCATCGTGAACGCTGATGCTGAGGCTCGCTACCTCAGCCCTGGCGAACTAGACCGTATTAAAGGCTTTGTGACCTCTGGTGAGCGTCGCTTGCGCATCGCTCAGGTTTTGACCGAGTCGCGTGAGCGGATCGTCAAGCAAGCTGGCGATCAGTTGTTCCAGAAGCGTCCTGATGTTGTTTCCCCCGGTGGAAACGCTTATGGCGAAGAGATGACCGCCACCTGTCTGCGTGACATGGACTACTACCTGCGTCTCATCACCTACGGTGTGGTGGCTGGTGATGTCACTCCCATTGAGGAGATTGGTTTGGTCGGTGTTCGGGAAATGTACAACTCTCTCGGCACTCCCATCCCCGCTGTGGCCGAATCCGTTCGCTGCATGAAGGCAGTAGCTTCGGGTCTGCTGTCTAGCGAAGATGCGGCTGAAGCCTCTGCTTACTTTGACTATGTCGTTGGCGCAATGCAGTAATTCTGCAGTCACCAACGGACGTTTTTAACGCAAGTAAGGACATTTAAGGAAACAAACCATGCAAGACGCAATTACTGCAGTCATTAACGCCTCTGACGTACAGGGTAAGTACCTCGATGGTTCTTCCCTGGACAAGCTGAAGGCTTACTTTCAAACGGGCGAACTGCGCGTACGTGCAGCGACCGCAATCAGCGCCAATGCGGCTGATATCGTCAAAGAAGCAGTGGCTAAGTCGCTGCTTTACTCCGATATCACTCGTCCCGGCGGCAACATGTACACCACTCGTCGCTATGCTGCTTGCATCCGCGACTTGGATTACTACCTGCGTTACTCCACCTACGCGATGTTAGCTGGCGATCCTTCCATTTTGGATGAGCGCGTGCTGAATGGCCTCAAAGAGACCTACAACTCTCTAGGGGTGCCCATCGGTGCCACTGTGAACGCGATTCAAGCGATGAAAGAAGTCACCGCTAGCTTGGTGGGTGCTGACGCTGGTAAGGAAATGGGCGTTTACTTCGACTACATCTGCTCTGGCCTGAGCTAAGTGTAGATCCCGGTAATTTCGTCCATCATCGTTAAGATGCGCTCCCGCAGAATCTCTGTCTGGGGCGAGTGTTGAGGTCCGGCTTCCCCGGCTTGGCATTGGCTTGAGACACAGGTCTTCTGCGGGAGATGTTTCAGAAAAATAATTGGTTTTAATTGGTTTTGGCGGATTTTCTGAGTGAAAGCGCGATCGCCTATTAAGACATTTGACTTATTGCTGTTGATTGATTTAGGTCAGGAGAACTAACCAACCATGCGAATGTTTAAGATTACGGCCTGTGTTCCGAGCCAAACTCGCATTCGCACCCAGCGGGAGTTGCAAAATACCTTTTTCACCAAACTGGTGCCCTACGATAACTGGTTTAGTGAGCAACAACGCATCCAAAAAATGGGTGGCAAGATTGTCAAGGTTGAAATGGCTACGGGTAAGCCCGGTATGAATACTGGATTGCTGTAGCGATCAAAACTTTTGCTTTGGGTAATGTGAGTGATTGAGATAGGCGTGGGCAACCATCGCCTATTTTTTTGTGTCAATTGCTCTGGTGGTGTGCTCTGCTCGCTAAAGATCTGTTTGCGAAGTTTTTTGTGGCAGGTTTGGGCAGGATTGGTATACTTGCCGCAGATTGCTGAATCTGTGGTCGATTGATGACACCGGATATCCCTGAATAGAGCCGTAAAAGCGGCTTTGCCCGCTATTCGTAGCGTTCGTCAGGATTGGTGGCAAGCCTATTTTAGTCATCATTGGCTATGTTTACAGTGTTTACATCTCGGGTGAAAAGATCCCTGACCAATGACCTCTAACGCTCGCATAAATTTTGTTTGGCATTTGTTTCCTGTGGTTGATCCGGCAACCCAAGCGTGGTCACGGGAAGCTCGTTTAACGCGGTGGTTAACCTTAGTTTGGTTATCCGTGGGTTTAATCACTCTCTTTTCCGCGTCGTATCCCGTGGCACTGGCGGAAACTGGCGTCGGTTGGCGATTTTTGGCGATTCAGCTGTTATGGGTTTTCATTGGTCTTAATCTGTTTAATTGGATTGTGCGTCAACCCATTACGCGCCTCATTCGGCTATCAGGGCTGGCTTTTTTCATCCTCATTGGGATGCTGTTGTTAACGTTAATTCCGGCGTTGGGGGTGACGGTTAATGGGGCGACCCGGTGGTTAGCGCTCGGTCCGTTTCTCATTCAGCCATCGGAACTGTTGAAACCGCTGTTGATCTTGCAAGCGGCCCGGTTGTTTGGTCGGTGGTCGAGTTTGACATGGTCGACGCGCGGGTTGTGGATTGGGCTATTCGCGATCGCGGTTGGGATGATTCTGCTACAGCCCAACCTCAGTACGGCAGCGATTTGTGGCTTGTCTCTCTGGTTTATTGCCTTGGCGGCTGGGTTACCTTATCGCTTACTGATCAGCACAGCGGTGACGGGCCTGGTCGCCGCAACGGTGAGTTTGAGTGCCAATGCCTACCAGCGTGAACGAATTACGGCGTTTTTGAATCCGTGGGCTGACCCCACGGGCAATGGGTATCAATTAATTCAAAGCTTGTTAGCGATCGGGTCAGGGGGGCTGCTAGGCAGTGGCTTTGGATTTTCGGAACAAAAGCTAGATTTTCTGCCGATTCAATACACTGACTTTATTTTTTCCGTCTATGCGGAAGAGTTTGGCTTTATTGGGGGCCTGTTTTTCCTGGTGTTGCTGCTATCCTATGCCTCTTTAGCCACACTAGTGGCAATCCGCACGACGCATCCGCTGCAACGGCTGATCGCCGTAGGGGCCATGGTGCTGCTTGTGGGGCAGTCTTTTTTAAATATTGGGGTGGCCATTGGAGCGCTACCAACAACCGGGCTGCCGTTGCCGCTGTTTAGCTATGGGGGCAGTTCGATGATTTCGAGTTTGGCGATCGCCGCCCTGCTCACCCGCGTGGCTCGTGAGATGAAAGCAGATAATGTTGTGAGGTTACCCGTAGGGCAACCCACTGTTAGTCAGGGGTAAGGCTTTGCGCTACAGGAAAAGGCCATCTCTACGTCGCCTCAACCTTGGGTTTTAACGCACAACGCCCCCTTCAACTTGATTGATATCGGCTCCGCCAAATCGGGGCGCACGCCCCGCCCAGTCAAACTCGTTCAAACGGAAGCCCAAGAAGCCTGATGCTTGAGTCGGGCTGTAACGCAAGAAGAAGCCATAGGTGCGGCGGTTATACTCCAGCACGTAGTCAGTATTAATGACCTCGCCGGTGTCTAAGTTGATGGCAGTCTGAAAGCCCAGGCGAAAGGGACCATAAATTTGCTGAATGATGCCACCGTCGAGTCGATTTTGGTCAACGTTACGATCAAACAAAAACGGTGAGGTAGCAGCGTCGCTTGTAAAAGAACGAACGTAAGTGAGGTTGAAAACAGTGGAGTCAAAAAAGTCTCTCGAAAAATGTCCGAATTCGCCTGCGATCCCCACAATGGCAGACAAATCATCCTGAGTGTCATCACTGGTGTAATAGGTATAGGTACCCCGTCCGGCTAGCACCAGCTGAATATTGGGCGTCCGGGGAACCGCCGTAAACCGCAGCCCCTCATCGGGGGTGGCGGGCAGCGGTTCGCCTTGCCAGAGCAGGAACCCGCGACTAATGCCCACGCTACCTTGAAGACGGCCCAAACTAACGCGAAATGGAGGGGTTAAATCATCGAGCAGGTCAATTCTGTCGGTGTCGGCGTTGATATATTGAGCCGAAGCCTGATAGTTCACAAATATCCCGGTGTTGCCTAAGGGAATATTGGGAGAAATCAACACTAACCCAAAGCTACTTTGGACATCTTGAAAGCCTAGTGAACCATTGAAGAGGCGATCGCGATAGCTATATTCCAAATTGAGAGAGTGGCTACCGAGCAACTGCTGTACTCGAACGCTGGAGCGCAGGCGATTTTCGAGGTTGTTCAAATCCAGTCCTGAAAAACTGGCATTGGCGGTGACGCCGGTGGTGGGGCTGAGAAAGCCGACCACATCCGCTTCGAGGCCAAAATTACTCAAAAAGGACTCTTCGGCGGGGGGCGTTTCTTCACCCCCGATCGCTCGTTGGACTAAAAATTGAGGGGTCAAAAACACCCGCCAAGCGCCTGAATCGAACACGCGAAAGGATCGTTCCGCAAACAATCCATCGCGGTCTTCACCGTCAAAGGCAAGCGTCGCAAAGAGGGGATTGGCGCTATCTGGACCGCCACGGTTGAGCAGCACGCGATCGCGGAACAACGGCACCGAGAAATTTTGGTCAAACACCAAGCGAGCATTTTCAATGTAAAGCTCATCTTGAAAGTCAGTGAGCCGAGTGAGGGTGGCTGAGTCGCCGCGAAACTCGAGCTCAGGTGGAGAAAACGGGTCATTGGTCAGAGCGATGTCTTGGGCGTACCATCCTTCTGCATCGAAATCTAATTGGGCGGCCTCAAACCGAAACTGACGCACGGCTCCTCCCACTGCAGGAACGGGCAAACCGGTCGCCTCAGAGGGGACGGTCACCCCAGTACCGAACGTAATGCTGCTAGTGCTCTGCACATTAGTGATGGGATCGGTCGCTAAAACCCCAGGATTGGTGGTTTCGTCCCCTCCCAGCAAGTCAAAATCAGTGCCAAGCCGAGGTAGAAAAACCGTCCCTCGGGCATCAAATAAAGTGCCTGAGCCCTGAATGAGGTTGTATTCGCCGCGATCGGCTTCGATGGTTTGTTCGCCGCGGGTAAAGATGACTCCGCCCTCAACAATCACGAACCGATTGGCCAGATTGGCCCAGAGGCGATCTGCTCGTAGCACTCCGGTACCTAGCCGCAGTACGACATCCCCCCGAGCCGTTAACACCTGGTTTTGCGGTTCAAAGGTTTGATAGTCGGCGGTGAGATCGAGGGGGGAAGGGGGACGGTTGGTGGGCTGGGTGGGGGGCAGCAACACGCCGTCAACCACTGCTCCGTTGGACCAGTCTCGCTCGGGAGTGGCTGCTCGTGGATACACCGGGGCCGTTTCGGTGGCTTCCGCAGCCTCGTCTTCGTCCTCACCCTCACCTTCATCTGCCTCGTCAGCTTCAGACTCAGACTCAGTCACATCGGTCTCGATCGCTTCAGCGTCGTCGGCTTCCTCCTCATCAATGTCCTCAGCGGGAGTGTCCTCAGTGGGGATATCCTCAACGGGAGGGAGAGCATCGAACACCTCGTCCTCTCGGCTATCGGAGCGATCGCGCACCTGAGACACCCAAGAGCCAGACAACGCAGGCAGCGATCGCCGCTCAGTTGAGCGCCGGTTGGCGGGTTCCCGCTCAGGGGCGACGAAGAACGTCGAGGGGCCGCTGGTGGGCGGCGTTGCCTCCAAAAATTCCGCACGGGTGGCGGGCTGACTGAGGGGTGCCACCCGTGCGGCGGGGACCGGCGATACATCCGTGGCAAACTGGGCCTGACGGGTGGTTTCAGGGGCTAAAGATGGTTGCGGGACGGGCGTTGAAGCCACGTCCTGCCGTTTGCCCCGACGCCGCGATCGCGGTTGCGCATCACGTTCTAAGCTCGCCGGAGGGTCTACCAAGTCTGCCGGGTCCGCCGTCATCGGCACGGTGTAAACGATGGGCGGTGGGGGCAAATCAGCAGGGGGAAGATAGGGCATACTCAGCCAGCCAATCAAAACGAAAGCCCGACTAGCGGGCTTCAGGGTACAGACATCATCAGACATCGATAATGGATGCCTGGTTATCAGCACGATTTAGAACAGAGTCTCACCTCAGACGGACTGAACCGTTCTAGAAGCTCCGACCGGTCTGATTATTCCATGTCTGAGCGACCAGGGTTACGGGAGGGATCTCCACTCAAGAACCCAAAAATAAACAGACCAACGAAGAAGGCGACGACAATATAAACAACAATCTTCAGGGTCAGCATTGCAGACTTCCCATGTATAGACAGCAATCGGTAAGGTCTATCATATCGCCAAACGGGACACGCTCCTGAGGCATCCTGGGTCGCATCTCTTGAATGACTGGCTCGGGTAGCCTCAAGTTCCCCAATTGGGGATGCAGAATCAAGGCCCTGTTGAAGAGATAACCATGACTGATTTTGAACAAGCGGCTCCGACCGCCGACGGGATCGCCATTCGCACCGCCGCCGACCAACTCCGGGCTTTAACGCAGCGATCGCACCAAACGACCTGGCACAGTTCCCCTAAGGCGTTACCCCTTGCGGCAGTATTGGCAGCCGACACCTGGCGGCAGTGGCCGATCGCCGTCCCGAACGTCAAGGGGCATATCGCCTGGGCTCGGGGAGAGTGCCCGCTCTGGCTGTGTCAGCAAATCACGGTGCCCGAGAGCCTGAATGGTTTGCCGTTAGCGGGATTGTCCATGCAGTTGGGGTTGACCTGGTGGGCCGAGGCGGTGGCGGTGTACGTTGATGGTGAGCTCGTGCAGGAAGGCGACCTGTTCGACTATTTTGCGCGGATCACACTGAGCGATCGCGTGACTCCCGGCGATACATTTACCATTGCCATTGACCTGCGGAGTCCGGGGCATGACGACGGGGCGCTGGTGCGCTCGGTGGTAATGTATGAGTCCACTGATCCGGCATTGCCCGAGCCGAGCTTTGTGGCGGACGAACTCACGGTGCTGCAAACCTTGGCGGCAAAGTTAGCGCCTGAGAAGTTGGCGACGATCGCGGCGGCGATCGCTCCGCTGGATTGGTCTAAAGTTTCCCAACAGACCGCCTTTTTGCAGGAACTTGCCGCCCTGCGTCACCGGTTGGAGCCACTGAGCGACTGGATCAAGCAGCGCCAAATCACCTGCACCGGCCATGCCCATCTGGATCTGGCGTGGCTGTGGCCGGTCGCAGATACCTGGCGAGCGGCGGAGCGTACGTTTCAATCAGTCCTCGGGTTGCAACAAGACTTTCCCGAACTGACCTACACCCATTCCAGTCCGGCGCTGTTTGATTGGCTGGAAACCCATCAGCCGGAGTTATTTCGCGCGGTGGTGGCGGCGGTCAAGGCCGGTAGCTGGTCGATTGATGCGGGGCTGTGGGTCGAGCCGGAGTTGAATACCCTGGGCGGCGAGTCCCTGGCGCGGCAGATTTTGTACGGCCAGCGGTATACGCGATCGCGGTTTGGGGCGGTGAGTGCGATCGCCTGGTTGCCTGACAGTTTTGGCTTTTCCTGGCAGTTACCGCAATTGCTGAAACTCGGCGGGGTAGAGTATTTCGCGACGCAAAAGCTGCGCTGGAACGAAGCGACCACTTTTCCCCACGGTCTATTTTGGTGGCAGGGGTTGGATGGGACGCGGATTTGTAGTCTGACGCTGCCCCCCATCGGCAGTGATGTGGATGCCGTCCAAATGGCGACCCATAGCGCCGCCTGGGAAGCGCAGACGGGGCAGACGGAAATGTTGTGGTTGCCGGGGATGGGCGATCACGGTGGGGGGCCGACCCGCGACATGCTGGAGCGATCGCGGCGCTGGGCGGCGTCGCCGTTCTTTCCCCGGTTGGGGTTTGACTCGCCGCTGGCCCATCTGCAACGGCTCCGGGCGGGAATTGAACCGGCAGACCAGTCAGGAAATGGGGCCAACGCGGGGGGTGAGGCACCAGCAACGTCCAATTGTGTTGGCGATCAGGAGGATATTCCGCCGGTGCCTCGCCCCTACGGGAACGATGACGGGTTGCCGGTGTGGAATGACGAGCTGTATCTGGAACTGCATCGCGGCTGCTATACCGTCCATGCGGATCAGAAATGGTATAACCGCCGCTGTGAGGACGCCCTGCGGGAGGCGGAACTGTATGGGGCGATCGCGCAGATGCTTGGCACTTTCCCCTATCCCCACGCGACGTTAGAAACCGCCTGGAAGCAGGTGCTGTTCAACCAGTTTCACGACATTTTGCCGGGAACGGCGATTCCTGAGGTGTTTGAGACGGCGAATGTGGATTGGCAGGCGGCGTATGATGCGGCCAAGACGTTGCGGCGACAGGCATTGGAGGCGATCGCGCCGCACCTGCCCACCAGTCCGCCCCCTCACCCCGACGCGCTTCCGGTGTATCTCTTCAATTCCCTTAACTGGGAGCACACAGCACTGATCGAGATCGCCTTTGCTGATTTGCCTACGGAATTTCCTGTCCAGTGGCGCGTTGTTGATCCCGCCACTGGACAGGAAATTCCAACGCAGGTGAGTCAGGATTGCGATCGCGCCGACATCGCCCCTGGCCAACTCCCAACCCCGCCCACTGAGTCCTCCTATCTGCTCTTTCAGGCAACGGTGCCGTCGGTGGGATGGCGGCTGTACTGGCTGATTCCAGAGCCACCGGAAAATTCAAAATTCAAAATTCAAAATTCAAAATTTTGTCTAGAAAATGAATGGCTGCGGGCCGAAGTGGATCCCGCTACGGGCGAATTGCGATCGCTGGTCGAAAAAGGGACTCAGCAAAACGTGGTGCGATCGCCCGCCAACCAGCTCCAGGCGTTTGAAGATGCGGGGCAATATTGGGATGCCTG
>Ga0081520_100290_pt1 | contig 27366 bp, 23 predicted proteins | sample HotLakmasection1_FD_70988 | JGI IMG/M metagenome (GOLD analysis project Ga0081520, IMG submission 70988) | Hypersaline microbial mat communities from Hot Lake, Washington, USA - Section #1 (SPADES assembly) (version 2) | ecosystem: Environmental > Aquatic > Non-marine Saline and Alkaline >... | reverse complement strand
CACCCGACAGGTTTACATTGCCCTGGGCTTTTTCCTCTACAGTGCGGCGATGCTTAATGTCGATACCTGCCCCATGGAGGGTTTTGTACCCGACCAGGTGAACGAGATTCTGGGCCTTTCGGAACAGGGCTATGCGGCGGTCGTGTTATGCACCGCTGGCTATCGAGCCGCAGACGACAAATATGCTGAGATGGCAAAGGTGCGCTACAAAACCGAGGCTGTTGTGCAGTACGTCGATTGAGCGATCGCGCCAGCTATAGCAAACCGCGCAAAGGTTCAGGATACAAGGTATAGAGAAGGCTTGCACTATGGGCGATCTAGAAACTAAGATCGTCCTGACCAAAGTGCGGATGGCTATACCAGTAGAGCAGTTCCCGCAGCTTCTCAGAACAACCACAATGGCCCGCCAATTTCCGGCGGCTCCAGCGCCGTAGACCACCGAGTCAGGTCGGCTTCCCAGTACTCCGGGCGGAAGTCTCCCTACCCTGGTGCAGGATTCCACTTTAGACCCTAAACCTGGCACCCTGCACCGCCCTCATCGCTAATGGTGAGCCTATTTACGCCGAGCGGGATTAGTCTGCCCCCATCACCAACCCGCTCAAAGACACTCGGTCACTGAGGGATGAGGATCATTTAACAGCCAATTGCCGCGCAGCATAGACCTGACCGGACAAGGGACCGCCGAGACGGCTATCCCAACTGATTGAATTTCCATATTAAATTTCCATTCCTAAAGGATGAGCCTTTTCGCCAAGGGGGGAGCCTCAACCTACGCCCCGGCTACCCCTCAGGCCTGCGCCCGGCCAATGGCCGGTAGCGATCGCCCGCTTGAGCATAAAAACTCGGGTGATTGACAGGCCGGTGTTGAACCTCTAGCATGTCAACAGAAACCAAAACGATAATCATTCTCAAAACATCTCACCCCTTTCAGGATTTGCAGGAGCCCCCCATGTTTTACCCCCGGTTGCCCGCCACTGCTCACCTTGCCGGAATTGCCACCCTGGCGCTGGGTGTCGGGCTAGTCGGTTGCAGTCAAGAGCCAGCCGCTCAGGGCGATGCCGCGAGTTCAGAGGTCGCCGTCGAGACAGCCTCTGTCGACCTCCCCCAAGTCGTTGCCACCACCAGCGTGATTTGCGACCTCACCCAGCAAATTGCCCAAGGCACCATCGAGCTTACCTGTCTCATGGACCCTGGACAGGATCCCCATACCTACCAGGCCAAGCCCTCCGACCGGCAGGCGATCGACGAGGCCGATTTGGTGCTGTATGACGGGTATGATTTTGCCCCTGGTCTCCTTGGTTTGGTGAATGCCAGTAGCAATGCAGCGCCCAAAGTGGCCGTTTATGAGGCTGCCGTTCCGGAGCCGTTGTTGGGCGCAGGGCACGACCACGACCATGCTGAAGACGAAGCGCATGATCATGCTGAAGACGAAGCCCACGACCATGCTGAAGACGAAGCCCACGACCATGCTGAAGGCGAAGCCCATGATCACAGTGAAGAGGAGCTAGTAGCGGATCCGCACATCTGGCATAGTGCTGTCAATAATGCCGCGATCGCCGCAGTCATTGCCACGAGCCTGGCTAAGGTGAACCCCGATCAGGCTGAGATTTACACCCAAACTGCCGCCACCCTCACTGATCAATTTACCGCGCTAGATACCTGGATTCAGGCTCAGGTAGACACCATTCCCACGGGCGATCGCAAACTGGTGACCACCCACGATGCCTTCCGATATTATGCTGACGCCTACGGCATTGAGGTCAAGGGTGCCCTCGGCGGCCTCAGCACCGAAGCCCAGCCTTCTGCTGCCACCCTCACTGATCTGGTTGATCAGGTCAAAGCCGCCCAGGTACCGGCCATCTTTGCCGAAAGCACCACCAATCCTGATCTCATCAACACCGTTGCCAACAACGCCGCTGTGAAAGTGGCTGAGCAACCCCTGTTTGTTGCGGGTCCGGGCGGTCCTGACTCCCCTGCCGAGACCACCCAAGCCATGCTCGTTGTCAACACCTGCACGATTGTGAATGCCTTGGGCGGCACTTGTGATGAGGGCAGTGCGCCGATGTAACGGGGATTGGGAATTGGGTGCCGCTAGCGCTGGTAGTATATGCGCTGTGAACTGCGAAGATTGTCTATTCCTAGCAGCTTTGGCTAGTATTACGAGCAAGGAGACATCAGTATGGTCAGAGTTTTAGACCGCGATCGCCCCTCATCTTCTTTGCAATCTCAGCTCGGTGGGGCAACCCACATTTTTCACTGGCAGTGGCAGGAACAAGCCCTCACAGTCGCTTACGAAACCATCGGCGAAGGGGCTCCGGTGTTGCTGCTGCCAGCCTTTAGCACCGTTTCCCATCGGGCAGAATTGCAGGATCTGGCGACCGGTTTAGCGTCCCACTTGCAAGTAACGGCCCTCGACTGGCCGGGCTTTGGAGAGTCCGATCGCCTGCCGCTGGATTACGGTCCAGCGTTATACACCCAGTTTCTGCAAGACTTTGTAGCCGCCACTTTCACGATGCCGATCGCGATCGTGGCAGCCGGACACGCCGCTGGCTATGCGCTGGCCTTAGCCCATCACCCCCCCACCTGTCGCAAACTGGTGCTGGTCGCCCCCACCTGGCGTGGACCGCTAGCCGTGATGGGAGTGCCCCCAGCGGTGCGATCGGGCGTCAAAGCGCTGGTGAGAACCCCCGTCGTGGGTCAAGCCCTTTATAGCCTCAATACTCAACCCTCTTTTCTCAAGTGGATGTATCGCCGCCACGTCTTTGTGGATGAGCAGCACCTGACGCCAGACTATATGCAGCAGCGCCATCAAAGCACCCAGCAACCCGGAGCCCGCTATGCCCCTGCCGCGTTTGTCACGGGCGGGCTCGACCCCGTGCCGAGTCGCGAGGCGTTTTTGCAAGCTTTGGAGCAACTGGCCTGTCCGGTGATGGTCGTCTTAGCAGAGCAGGCTCCGCCGGCCTCTAAAGCGGAAATGGCCGCGATGGCAGCCCTTGCCGGGGTGCAGTCCACCCGTTTGCCGGGTACTTTGGGGCAAGCCGAGGAATATGGGGAAACGGTGGCGGCGGCCATCCAGTCGTTTTTAGCGGTGGAGAACCCATGAGGGGGCTGCTAGCCAAGCAAATACCTAGTACTTTGTGGCAAAAGTTTCACTACCCTTTTGCAGGACTCCACCTTATACCCTGCACCTTGTACCCTAGAAATCGCCGATGGGGCATCCTTACCCGCCACCGTGAACTTGATCGCAAAATAGCGATCTGAGATGTGCTCACTCAACCCAAGCCCAAAACCTAGAACCCAATACCCCCTTATCCCTTCAACAACCGCAACCCGTTCAGCGTGACCAACAGCGTCGAGCCTTCGTGGCCCAACACTCCGGCGGGGAGGGTGAGTTCGCCGAGGAAGTTGGCGATCATGAGCAGGCCGATGGAGGTGAGGGCGATCGCGATATTTTGCCGAATGATGCGCCGCGATCGCTTACCGATGCGAATGGCCTGCTCTAGCTTTTCGAGGCGATCGGCCATCAAGACGATATCGGCAGTTTCCAGCGCCACATCGCTACCCGCGCCCCCCATCGCAATGCCGACGGAGGCTTGGGCCAGCGCGGGAGCGTCGTTGATGCCGTCACCCACCATCGCCACGGTGCCGTATTGCTGCTGCAGTTGTTGAATGGCGGTGACTTTGTCTTCGGGCAAAAGGTTGGCGTAGACGGTATCGACGCCGACGGCTTGGGCGACGGTTTGCGCGGTGGCGTCGTTGTCCCCGGTGAGCATGACGGTGGCGCTAATCCCCAGTTGCCGGAGCTGGTTGAGCAAGCTGGCAGCGGTTGGGCGCACTTCATCAGCCACAGCGAGCAGACCCAGCACCTGCTGCTCCTGGCTGACCCAGATGACGGTCTTGCCTTCCCGTTCGAGCTGTTGACTCGTGTGGAGTAGGGCAGGCGGGAGTACCCCGGCTGGCTGATGGCCTGGTGGCGCGGCAGCAGCGGCAGTGGCGACGGCGGCCTCAGCCATGACAAAGGCTGGCTTGCCGAGCCGCACGGTAACCCCTTCCAGAGTGCCAGCAATGCCTTGACCGACGGCAGCTTGGACGGCTTGGGTGGGCAGCAAGGGTAACTTTTGCCGATGGGCGGTCTGCACCACGGCTGCCGCGATGGGATGTTCGGAATAGGCTTCCAGGGAGGCGGCGACTTGCAGCAAGCGATCGCGATCCACGCCGGGGGCGGGAATCAGGTCACTCACCTGTAGAATGCCCGTGGTCAGGGTGCCGGTCTTGTCGAAGGCGATCGCCCGCACCTGTCCCATGGTTTCCAACTGCGCCCCGTCTTTGAACAAGATGCCCTGACGCGCCCCCCGCGCAATCCCGGAGAGCAACGTGGGCATAATCGCCGCCATCAAGGCACAGGGCGATGCCACCACTAAAAAAATCAGCGCCCGGTAGATGGTCGTTTCCCAAGTCCACTGCAAGAGTAGCGGCGGCAGGAACGCCAGCAGCAGCCCGGCTCCTACGATGACCTTGGCATAGCCCCGCTCAAAGGTTTCCAAAAACTGCTGGGAAGGGGGCGCGGCGGTTTTGGCCTGCTCCACCAGCCGAATCACCCGCTGAATCAGGCTGCTCTCCGGCGGCTTGTGCAGCTCCACCGTCAACGCGCCATTGCCGTTGATGGTGCCCGCAAACACCTCATCCCCGATCGCCTTCTCCACCGGAATCGACTCGCCCGTAATGGGCGCTTGATTCACCGTACTCTGTCCTTCCTGAATCAGCCCATCCGTCGGAATCAGTTCCCCTGGTTTGATCAAGATGAGATCGCCCACCTGCAACTGCTGGGTCGCCACCATCCGCTCTTGCCCCTGCATCGCGACCCTGGCCGTATCCGGCGCAAGCTGCATCAAACTGCGGATGTTCCGCTCTGTCCGGTGCATCGCAATGCTTTCCAGCGCCCCGCTGACGGCAAAGATCAGAATCAGCACCGCCCCATCCACCAGCAGGTAATATTCCTGTTGCCACAAACCGAGGATGGCGGCTCCGATCGCGGCCACAATCATCAGCAGGTCAACGTCCAGTTCCCGCTCTTGCCATAGCGTCGTCAGCCCTTCACGGGCGCTGTCAAACCCGCCGATGACATAAGCCGCCAGCAACACCCAGACGCCGACCCCCAACCAGTTACCGTTGAGGGCTGCCCAGCCCAGCAGGGTGAGCAGTCCACAGATGATGGCCGCGATCGCCTCCGGATAGGTCTGTAACCAGTTCGGGAACCGTTTCTGCCAGGAAGTGGGAAAACTCAACGTCATGCTGCTGCCATCCATCGTATCGGAGCCTCAGCATAAACCTTGACATTGATGTTAAGGTCAATAGGGGGTTTGGGTACTGGGTTTTAGGGGTTGGGGTTTGGGGATCTGAGGGACTGGGACTGGCGAGCTTGAATGAGGCGATTGAGCATTTTAGCGATGGTGTCGCATTCCTACTCAAGGTGTTGATCCTGGGCAACACTGATGTCGCTAATTTCGAAGGCGATGATTCCTTGGGTGAGAACTTCAGCATTGGAACCCTTAGCAATATAAAAATGCCGGATGGCCTGTGCATTGGTACCGAGTTCATCTCCTTCAGCAATATTGCTAGGAATACTGACTGCCGCTCGACGAATCTGATCTCGCAAGCCAAAATCCCGGCCAAACTGTCCCTGATTAGTCACCCGATAAACCCAAACTGCCAGAGGCTTGCCCTTCTGCCAAACCTGTAGATCCTGATACCTGCCCACATTAAATTCCTAAATCTCCCCCTCATCGTTCCCCCTTCCCACCCAGCACCCAGCACCCTTCCCTCCTCCATGCTCACCATCAAAGACCTTACTGAAGCCGTCGGCCATGACGTCACGCCGCGCATGGTGCGGCACTATCACCAGATTGGGCTGCTGCCGCAACCCGAACGCTCCAACGGCAATTATCGACTGTATAGCGAGACCGATGTGCAGCGACTCCAGCGCATCGTGGCGCTGAAGCAGCAAGGCTTTCAGCTTTCCCACATCAAACAAATGTTGGCTGCACAGGCGGTATCAAACGGCTCCGATTCACTATGGCCGCAGTTGCACCAGCAGTATCAAACGGTTCTGCAAAAGCTCATCAAACTGCGGCAAACGGCAACTGCGTTGGAAGGATTACTGGGGCGCGATCGCGGCTGTCAGTCGATGCAGGCCGAGGCGATCGCCCAGCTCCGGCTGTTGGAGGCCGAAACCCAAACTGCCCAGTCCCTCAGCGCAGCGTTGTGGCAACATCTCGACGCGGCTGCCGCCGACCATCCCGAAAACTTTCACGAAGCCCTGCAGCAGTTACTCCCCGATCTGTCTCAACGTCCTGAAATCGAGGTGGATGTCATCTCCCATTTGGTTTTGGCCTGCGGGGATGTGAGCCTGGCGGCGTTTGTTCGCTTCAGTCCCGACGCGATCAAAGCCGCCCGCGAATCTTTGGCCGCTGGCTGCACTGTGATTAGCGATGTACCAGCGGTGACGAATACCCTCGACCAAACTCGACTGACCCATCTGGGCTGCCAGTGGACTACCCTGCTTGACGATCCCCACATCAGTAGCGCCGCCGAGGCCGAGCAAACCTTTTGGCAATCAATCGATGGGCAGGAACGTTTTGGGCAACTCATCGACGGCAATATCTGGGTTGTTGGCTATGCGCCATCGGTATTGATCAAACTGTGTGAGGCGATCGTCCACCACCACCATCAACCCGCCCTCATCATCGGCTTACCGATCGGCTTTAGCCATGCCCCTGCCGCTAAGCGCCGACTCAGGCAACTCAACATTCCCTACATCACAGCAGACGGCCCCCTGGGCGGTGGACTCTTGGCTGCCGTCGTCTTAAACCGTCTCGCGGCCACCCTGATCGAAAAGCCAAATTGCCATTGCTATCTGCAAGAAAGTTAAGGGGAGCAGGATAGTGGGCGCTCGTGGTAGCGCTCCTTCTTGGCAGAAAGGGTAGATGAGTAGATAAACCTCATCCAGATTCAGAAGTGGAGTTTTGGCCTGTGGGAAACCTCACCGCCTGCGGCACCTCTCCTTCTCAAGGAGAGGTTTGACAAGACTCTGATTCCTCTCCTTGAGAAGGAGAGGTTAGGTGAGGTTCTGCCCGATCACACAAAACTCCAGTTCTCAACTTAGACGTGGTTTATCGCATTAAAGATTCAAAATATTCTCATTAATTTGAATTACCTAAGAGCAGAAAGCCTTTCTGAAAGGATTTGCAGATTTCTCTTGCTTCTAGATTGAAAATATCTCTAAAGATTTTCTTCCTATTTACTTGACATTAAATCTCAATAAGCATTAAGTTCATCCAGTAAGGATACTGATTGTCGCTGTGCCTCTTGACTGCAGCGAGATTTTCAACCTTTGACCCGGTCTCTTAGGGCTATCATCAGCATGTCTTTGACTCAACTGTTCCAGAGGGGGCGCTTGGTTGCGGTGCCCCTGGTTTTACCAATGGCGGGCGCGATCGCCCGCTTTACCCATTTCGGGTGCGGCGGCCAGAGGCCATCCAACAGTCCGCTCAAGCAGCCGGTCCTTTTGATGAGTGGGGGGTTACGCCCATGACGACCACGGTGCGATCGCCCCAAGCCTCTCCTACCCGTCCGCGCCAGCGGCAGCGAGTGTTGCTGGCAGCGATGTTGTTGCTGGCCGGACTCGCGCTGGTGATCTTCCTGTCCCTGACCAATGGCTCGGTGGCATTGACTTGGCCCGAGTTGGTGGCGGCGGCGCTGCGTCAAGGCGACACGGTGAACCAGACGATCCTCTGGGACTTGCGGCTGCCGCGAGTGTTGGCGGCGCTGCTGGTCGGGGCGGCGTTGGGCTTGGCCGGGGCACTCCTCCAAGGGATGCTGCGAAACGGCCTCGCCAGTCCCTTTTTGCTGGGCATCTCGGCGGGGGCGGGGCTGATGGTGGTGCTGGTGGTCGGGGTCGGGCTGCTACAAATCTGGGTGCCGTTGGGGGCTTGGCTGGGGGCCGTCGTCACGACGCTGCTGGTGTATTTGCTGGCGCGGACGGGCACCACCCTTTCGGTGGAGCGGCTGATTCTGGGGGGCGTGGCCTTTAGCTCCTTTTTTGGCGCGATTCAGTCGCTGATGCTGCTGATGTCACCGGATGGGCAGATTCAGGCGGCGCTGAACTGGCTGATCGGTAGCCTCAACGGTCGCGGCTGGACGGAGGTGACGCTGGTGGGACCGGGTATTTTGGTGGCGTCGATCGCGGGGTGTTTGCTGGCGCGGCAGGTGAATCTATTGAGTCTGGGGGACGACCTGGCAACGGGATTGGGCACCTCGCTGCTGCGATCGCGCTGCCTGATTGGGGCCGTCGCTACCCTGCTGGCAGCGGGGGCGGTCAGCATTGCGGGGCTGGTCGGTTTTGTCGGTTTGATTGTGCCCCATGGGGTGCGGTTGCTGGTGGGCACGGACTATCGGCTGTTGCTGCCGTTTTCCGCTTTGGGGGGGGCATTGGTACTGTCAGGGGCAGACCTGATGGCGCGGACGGGTCCGGTGGAGTTGCCAGTCGGGGTCGTTACGGCCATGTTGGGAGCGCCCGTATTTATTTGGCTGTTGCATCGTCGTCGGACGCGGGGAGGGGTTTAGCCATGCCGTTAGAAACGCGAAATTTAGCGGGGGGCTATGGCGATCGCCCCATCGTCGCGGCGGTCAACCTGTCGCTGCAAACGGGGGAATGGCTGAGTCTGCTGGGCGCAAATGGGTCGGGCAAGTCTACCCTGCTGCGGCTGATGAGCCGCATTCTCAAACCGCAGACCGGGGTGGCCCTGCTGGATGGGCGCGACATTCACCACCTCTCGCCTACAGTGGCCGCGCAGAAATTGGCCCTGCTGCCCCAACAGCAAACGGTGCCCGAAGGATTGACGGTGTACCAACTGGTGAGCCTGGGGCGATCGCCCCATCAGCCCTGGTGGCAGTGGGAGCTGGATGCCGACGGTCGCGAACAGGTGGAGCAAGCGCTGCACTGGACGGAGATTGTCCATTATCGCGATCGCCCCGTTACGGAACTCTCGGGTGGCGAACGGCAGCGGGCCTTTCTGGCGCTGGCCCTGGCCCAAGACCCCAAGGTGCTGCTGCTGGACGAACCCACCACCTTTTTGGATTTGCATTACCAGCTTCAGCTTTTGGAACTGCTGAAACGGCTGAATCGTCAGCAAGGGCTCTCGATCATCACGGTGCTGCACGACATTAATCTGGCGGCGCGCTACAGCGATCGCCTGGCCCTGCTCCGCCAGGGTCATCTCTGGGGGGTGGGCACGCCGACGGAAATGTTGACGCCAGGGAATTTACGGGAGGTGTTTGACATCGACGTGACCCTGATGCACACCCCAGTAGGCTTGCAGATCTGCCCCCTCGCCGCCGCACAACCGTCGCAACCGGAACTCACCGCCACCTCTCCCTAAACCATCGGTTGGGTAACGCCAGGAAACCCACTAAAACCCTCTCCAAAGCTGGATTGCCATCCATTCACCCCGGCCTACAGCAACTTTTTCCAGTCTTCCTTCCTCACACACTTGCTCTTGTCCTTCTATCTAAAGCCCATGAACTCGTCATTTTTATTGAGAATTTTTCTTGTTAGTGCTGCCTTTACCGGGCTTGCCTACTGGGAACTAGGCAGATCCGCGATCGCCGCCACCACTTCTGAGGAATCGGCCCAAAATTGGTCTGAAACGGAATTTGCCAGGATTTTTAGCGATCGTCAGTCTGTCCCGGTCAAAACCGTTGTCCCCAAAGAACGTTCGATGACGCCTAAATTTGGCGACGTAGGTGACAATGGGTTGCAATCAACAGGCACCCGTGTAGAGACGCGATATATCGCGTCTCTACAACCCGCCGAGGCATTCACAGGCGCGATCGCCCCGATCGAAAATACCTCCTCTCGGCAATCCAACCCTGGTACAACGGATTCACCGCCCCTCGTCCTGACGCAATCTGATGAGGATGACGAGGAGGAGAACGCCGATTCTCCGACGACTGACGGCAGCGTGGAATATGTCGGCGACACCATCCGCCTTACCGTCACAGGCACCCGCACCCCCGTGCGCATCAACGAACTGCCTGCCACCGTCACCGTCTTCGAGCTGGAAGATATCGAGTTTTACCAGTTCCAAAACCTGCGAGATTTGCTGCGCTACGAACCCGGCGTCTCCGTGCGGGACGATCCGCGTTATGGCTTGCAGGATGTCAATATTCGCGGCTTAGAGGGCAACCGCATCCTGTTCCAACTTGACGGCATTCGCCTGCCCGAGCGGTTCGAGTTTGGCCCCTTCAACCTGGGGCGCGGCGACTTTGTCGACTTTGCCACCTTGCAAGCGATCGAGATTTTGCGCGGTCCTGCCTCGACCTTGTACGGTAGCGATGCGCTGGGCGGCGTGGTTTCGTACCGCTCCCTCGAACCCCGAGATCTGCTGGGCGACGATGATGACTTCGCCGCTGATCTATCCTCGATCTACATCAGCGAGGTTGGCGGCTTTGACAATGTGGGACGGCTGGCCCTGCGGCGGGAGGATTCCGAGGCGGTGTTTGTGATCAGTCGCCGGGATGGACGCGAGGCCGACTCCTTCGCCGATGGGGAGTTTGTCGATTCCATTGATTCAGAGGGCACGACCTTTTACGGCAACTTTGTGCAACGGCTCAGCCCCGTCAGCCACCTTAGCTTGATCGCCGAAGACCTCAGCCGCTTTACCCGCCGCGACGAAGCCGAGGGCAACCTGGGGCTGAACCTGAGCGAAGCAGAGGACATCCTCATCGATCGCACTCGCCTCAGCCTCACCTACGAATACGACGACCCCGACAGCCCCTCCTTCCTGAACGCGGCCCGCGCCCAAGTGTTTTACCAAGACGCTGCCACCAGGGAACTGTTAACCGAAACCCGCGCTTCTGGGTCCGCCTTTCGGGGACAGCCCGTAGTGCGGGAGACCGACAACGAATTCATCGCCGATAGCTATGGCGGCGAAGTGCAACTCCGTAGCGACTTTACGACGGGTAGCCTCAGCCATCGCCTGACCTACGGGCTAGACGTGTCGAGTACGTTTAATTCTCGTCCGCGCGATCGCGTCGAAACCAACCTCACCACGGGCGCATCTACTCGCAACATTCCCCCCGATGTCTTCCCGGTCAAAGACTTCCCCGATGGCGATACCCTGCGACTGGGGGTCTATGTTCAGGATGAAATTGCGATCGGGCAGTTCGACATCATCGCCGGACTGCGGTTCGACTACTACGACCTCACCACCGACCCTGACGAAGAATTTACCCGCAACGGGGCCGAATCCGTAGATCTGGACGCCTCAGCGCTGTCGCCCCGGCTTGCCGTCCTTTACCAGGCGACCCCTGAAATTTCTTTGTACGGCCAGTACGCTCGCGGCTTTCGGGCACCGCTCTACAGCGAAATCAACAGCGGCTTCACCAACCTCACCGGCTCTTTCTTCAAATACGAAACCCTGTCTAATCCCGACCTGGAACCGGAAACCAGCAACAGCTTTGAGGTCGGCGTGCGGGGCAACTTCCCCCGCTTTGACTTTGGGGTGACGGGCTTTTACAACACCTACGACAACTTTATTGAAACCTTTGTCGCAGCGGGAACGCGCTGTTTGGTGGATGTCGATCCCTGTCCGGTGTTGCCGCCCTTTCGCGGTGGCACCCAAACGGTGAACCAGTTCCAGACCCAGAACGTCGCTGAAGCCCGCATTTATGGCGTCGAGGTGAGCGGCGAATACCGTTTCAGCCCTGAAGAATACGGGTTTAGCATTTTGGGCAGTTTCGCGTTTGCCCAGGGCGACAACCTCACCGACGACGACCCCCTGGAAACCGTTGATCCCATCACGGGGGTATTGGGTCTGCGCTATCGCGCCCCCGAGGATCTGTGGCGAGCTGAATTCATCAGCACGATTGTCGGTCAGGCCCGCACCGCAGACGACTCCGATACCTTCGTCCCCGATGCCTATGCCCTGTTCGACCTGATCGGCAGCTACACCCCCACCCCCAATCTCGGCTTCAGCCTGGGCATTTACAACCTGTTCAATACTGAGTACTACGTCTATTCTGATGTGCGAAATCAACCTGAGGATGCGCCGGATATTCAGCGCTTTTCGCAACCGGGAACCAATGTGCGCCTCGGGGTAAGCTATCGCTTCTGATTACGGGGTCTGTAGAGACGCGATATATCGCGTCTCTACAATTGCGCTGTTTTCACCCCAAACCTTAAACCCTCCGCCTTGCCTAAACCGTCAACCTTATACCCATCTCACGGAGACCTGACTGATGAAAACCCGATATCTCATGCCCGGATTTGCTGTTGCTTTGGTGGGGGCGATCGCGGCCTGCTCGACTAACCCAGCCCCCGAAGCCCCAACGGCTGACACCGCTGAATCGGCCACCGAGACGGCTGCCCCAACCGAGACCGTTGATACCATCGTCGCTCTCACCGCTCTCACCGCCGACATTGTCCATACGCTGGATGCAGACAAGCTGGTGGGCATTCCCGGCAGTCCCATTTTGCGGGAGGGCGATCGCTTTGCCGGACTCGAAGTGGTCAGCGAAGGCCGCGCCGAACCTGACCTGGAGAAGATCGTTGCCCTGGAACCCGATCTCGTGCTGGGGGCCACAGGCTTCCATGACAAATCCCTCGCGCGGTTAGAAGCACTGGGCATCGAAACTCTGGCTGTCAATGTCGACGGTTGGAATGCCCTCAGAACCCTGACTGAAGACCTCGCCCAGCAAATTGGAGCCGACCCAACACCGCTGCTCGATCGCTACGACGCCTGTCTGGCCCAAGCGCCTGAAAGCTCGCCATCAGCCCTGGTGCTTGTCAGTCGTCAGCCCCTCCTTTCCCCCAACAAAGACAGTTGGGCCGGGGACTTTCTGGCACAGTTCAACATCCAAAATCTGACCGCCGAGCTGCAGGGCGAAAGCCCCTTTGATGGCTACGTCACCCTCTCTGAAGAGAAGGTGCTGACCAGTAACCCGGAAGCGCTGCTGGTGGTCGATACTGGAGAAAACCTGCTGGAGCAGCTCAAGGGCGATGCCTTTTGGGGCGACCTGCAAGCCACCCAAACTGAAGCCGTCTACACCTTCGACTATTTTGGTCTGGTCAATCCGGGCAGCATCGCCAGCATTGAGCAGACATGCGATCAGCTCAGCCAGCTCTAGTGTGAAGAACAGTAAATTATAGTTTCCTGGGTACGGTTCTCCTGCCACTCTCCAGCCCACTAGAGTATCTACACTGAGAGCATCCGTTCCCAGAAGGTAAGTCCGATGCGACTGTCAGCCAAATCGATCGCCGCGATCGCCGGTCTCAGCATTGCCACGGCAGGCGTGATTGCTATGCCCTTTCTCTCCTCATCCTTCAGTGCCGATCCGCGGCAACCCCTGAGCCGCCCCCGCTGGCAAATGCCGATGACCTGGGGACAAGGCCCCAGGCATCAAGGCGACAGGGGACCAAGTGCGATGCCCCAATCTGGGGAGCATGGGGGTCAGGGGCATCACGGGCACATGATGGAGATGATGCAGGTCCACAACGAGTTTGAATTTCTGAGCCTGATGATTCCCCACCATGAGGAAGCGATCGCCACTGCTCAGCGGGTACTGGAATCCAGCGATCGCCCCGAAATGCGCGAATTTGCCCAAGACATTATCGACGTGCAGACCGCCGAAATCGAGCAGATGCAAGACTGGCTGGCTGAGTGGTATCCCGACCAGGACACCAACCTCGCTTATACCCCAATGATGCGCGACCTCAGCCAGCTTGAAGGGGATGACCTGGATCAGACGTTTTTGGAAGACATGATCATGCACCACATGGGAGCCGTCATGATGGCGCAAAGTCTGATGAATCAAGGTCTGGTCGAGCATCAGGCAGTTCAACCTTTTGCGCAAAACATCGCCACCACCCAGCGCCAGGAAATTGGGCAGATGCAGACCTGGTTGCAAGACTGGTATGGCGTCAGCGGCATGCCTGGGCCAATGTCGGGCGGACGGCGTTAAGGCGCATCATCAATGAATTCCCAAAGTCTTGAGCCATGAGATGATCGCGTCCGCATCACCGTAATTAAACCTCATCCAGATTCAGAAGTGGAGTTTTGGCATATGAGACAACCTCACCGCCTGCGGCACCCTTCTCAAGGAGAGGTTTGATGAGACTCTGGTTCCTCTCCTTTAATCTGGTTCCTCTCCTTTTCAAGGAGAGGCTAGGTGAGGTTCTGCCCGATCACACAAAACTCCGGTTCTCATTAGACGTGGTTTAGCTAGGAGCGGTTCCCGTCGTAGGGAGTTTTTGCCGGGGCTAACAGGTCACTGATCGTAGATGGGCTGAATTATTTGTAGGATGTGTTAGCACCAGCGTAACGCCTCAAATCCCTGTGGAATGGTGCGTTACGGCTTCGCCTAACAGCACCCTACGACTGGGGATGCTTACGACTATTAGATGACAATTACTTTGGCGGCCCACGAGATGCGCAACGAGATTCAATTTATTACAAGCGGTCTCGGTTTCAGCGTGTTGAGCCAGTCTAGAATGGCCGAGGACATGCCAGATTAACGCCTGGGTATTGGCCTCCAGCATGGCCGTCATTTCATCGGCAATCAGGTAGCGAGTATGGCGGTTGAGGAAGTGAGCGATCGCGGCCAACCATCGCGATCGCCTGACTCCACGTCGCCCTCAACCAGACTCAACGCCTCCCCCGGTGCGATCCCCTGCTTTCATTTTGGGAGTGACGCGATCGCACCATGCCCCATTGCCCTGAGCCGTAAGTGACGCTGCTGGTTCTGAGCGATCGAGACGGCAGCAAACTTTTATGGAAATTGATAAAATGCCTGAATCATGATTGAGATTTTCTTGATTTATCATGCAGCTTAAGGCTTAATAAAAATAAATTTGAAAAATATTTTTGAGATGTAATGACCATTAAATTTCCGTAAAAAAGTCTTTCTTCCCTCAAGAAAGAGCCTATGCTTTCGGATACCAATTTAATTTAAAAAAAGCGAGCAAATGATTATGTAATGTCCCCAGTGTCATGGTGTGAACCTGCGCCCAGGCAAAATGGCGTTAATAGGCAGACTTTGATACCCGCAGGCAAGTTTAAAGTAATCGAATACACCCTCGATGCCTATATTTGTTGAGATGGTGGGCAGGTTGAACCAAAAATCCAGCCAGAAAATTTAGACCAGTTACGCATAGAAACTCAATAAAAGTGAGGCAGAGCCGGTGCTCAGAGCTTCCATTTACACTTGGGGGTGTGGCAATTAGGGCGATCGCCGACGTTCGTAATCGTGCTCTAGGACCACTCGGGATTTTTCATGAATCGCGCAATGACTCTAAATCGCCAAGCCCGAGGGCGCATTCTCGATTATGCTCTGGGAGCGACAATTGTCATCTTGCTCCCGATTCCTTACTCCATGTTGCTCAAAGTCGTCATTCTGCCAGTACTCCTGGGATTGATGGTAAAAGGCCTCCTACGCCTTTGGCAGGGCTATAAACCGGATGCCGTTGCCAAGCTCAGCCTGTTAGTTAGCTGGGCCGGGGCAATCCTGCTAGGTTGGTTGGGTTGGTTAGGGGGGATTGCGTTGGCAACCAGGATTCCCTGGCTGACCGGTTTGGCCCCTGGGATCGCCGTTTTCTCACTCTTTTGGGGAGTTGGGCAAGCCGTCAACCACTGCTATTTGAGTGGAGAACCTACCCCAAAGCCGCATTCTCCTCAGCCGGTCAAAGGCAATGAAGCTTAAGCGACGACAGGCCCTCTGGGGCGGTTTAGGAGCCACCGTTGCGGCGATCGTCGGGCGCAATACGCTGGAACGTCGGGCCGCCGAGGCGGAACAGGCACAGCTAGAAGCCCTCTATGATCCCCAAACGCTGGTGCAGCAGGCCTATCAGGCTGACCTGGAGACGGTGCAAAACCTGGCCCTGGGGCAAACCGATGTGCAATTGCGATCGCCCACGCTTCCTTACAATCGCGCCTGGTCAAAGGAACTCATCGTTGCCGCCAAACTCTCGACCCTGCAATACTTTCAGGGAAAGTACCAGGCCGATTACGATGGCCGCATTGACGTATTGCCCTTTTATCCAGATTCGGGATTTGCGCGATTTCAGCAGGTGGCTGCTTTCAAAGCCCTTGAGCCGGTGGAGGAGCGTATCCGCTTTGAAGTGCCCGTGGCGGCACTGACGGAGACCCTGGCAGACCCTACAGCTTTGCAACATCGACTGAACCGCACCCGCGATGCCATTGAGCAACAGGTCGAGCAGGTGGTGCAGATTAGTCAGGCGATTCCGGTGTACTTCGGCTTTTTGCTGACCTCTGACGACTATCATTTGTTGATGTTTCGGGGAACGCAACGCAAGTTTGAGATCCTGGGCGATCTGTTAACGCTGCAAGCCGCTTACTTGAAACCGTCCACCGATGAAGTTTTGGGCCATGTGCATTTAGGCTTCTACACCCTTTACTTTAAGCAACTGGCCGATGCTGTACGGGAGGCCGTGCAAGGGTTAGATCCCCATAAACCGCTGGTGATTGCTGGTCATAGCCTGGGAGGGGCTTTGGCGAATCTGGCCGCGATGGATTTGGCCCTTCATCAACCCGAGATGCAGCCTCGTCTGCATCTCTACACCTACGGCACGCCTCGGGTCGGCGATCGCCTCTTTGTCAAAAACCACAGCCAACTGCTGCCCAACCATTACCGGATTGTGAACCTAGCCGATATGGTGCCGATGACCCCCTTGAGCAATCTGCTGATTGTCAACTTTGTCCATGGTGGTGAGCCGTGGTCGTTTCTGTCGCACCATGGCGATATTGCGCCCAATCATCTCGTTGATGTCTACCGCAACGCCATTTCGCAAGAGGCTGAGATCCGGAATGACGGGCAGTTTGTGAATTTGCCGATGGTATTGGATCAGGGGTAGGGGAGAGTGATTGGGTGGGTGAGGTAGGTGGTGGGTACTGGGTTTTGGGTAAAGGGTAGGGGGAATGGAGGGAGTTTTGCAGTCAGAGGGGGCGCTGTGCTTGGGGCGGCCAGATCGGAATGAGCAAATTTTGGTGGAGGTGGTGTGGCAGGAGGTGCGCGATCGCCTGCCAAAATCTCTGCATCACACCATGCGGCTGACCTTAGAAAAGGCCGATCCCACCCTCATGGCAACGCTTCCCCGTCAGGGTAAGATCCAGCTGGCGGACGGTCGCGATCGCTCCCTTCATGCAGGGGCCACCATCGGCGATTGGTTTGACCAAGCTCCCCTTAACGGTAGATTGCTAATCGTCGGGCCAACGGGCATCGGCAAAACAACCGCGCTGCTGGAGTTGGCGGCTGAGCTCGTGCGGCGGGCCAAGCGTGACCCCGAGCAACCCATGCCGGTGCTCTTTCAGCTGTCATCTTGGCCCGTGGAGCACCAACCTTTTGAGGCTTGGCTAGAGACCGAGTTGAGAATGAAGTATGGGGTTTCTCCAAAGCTGAGCCAGCTTTGGCTGGAGACAAACACCCTGCTACCCCTGCTGGATGGTCTGGACGAGCTGTCTCCCCACCGTCAGGCCTCTGCCGTGCAGCAGGTCAACGAGTGGCTGGATAATGGGGCTGGCGCGTTGGTGGTCTGTTGTCGCCGGGAAGTGGGCGATCGCGGCCCCACGCCCCTGGCCCTAAACGGCACCCTCGAACTGCAACCCCTCACCCCGGAGCAACTTGAGCAATCCCTAAACACCCCACAACTCCATGCCCTATGGACCAAAATTCAAACATCGCCCGAGCTGCTTCACCTGCTCCAAATTCCTGTTTGGTTGAGTCTGCTCATCCTGACGAAAGATACCTTTAATATTGCAACCTGGGAGAGGTTGATTACCCCCCAAGCGCGAGAAAATTATTTGCTGGACAGCTTTATCCTGCAGCAAATTCATCAACCATTGGCAGGGGATTTTTCCGAAAGTCCAAACACTACAGAGGCGGCCTTTTCGCCTCAGCAAATCCGGCACTGGTTAGGATGGTTAGCTCGACATATTGCTGAACAACCAGAGAATGAATTCCTGATCGAAAATCTACAGCCCATTCTCCTGAGCGATCGCAGGCAAGTTATCCTGTACAGCATCTTAGGAGGGCTAATTTTTGCATCGATGGGCGGATTAGTTTTTGGGCTATTTATTGGCCTGGGTTCTGGCTTATTTGTGACTTCTATTGTTGCGACTCTGTTTGTACTCAAACGCAGAGATGATGCTATCAATACCATTGATGTTAAGCCGACGACAGTCAGCCTGATGCAGTTTATTTTTGTCCGGCAGCTTAACCCATTGCTGCTGTTCTTAGTCATTGCAGTAGGAGTGACGGCTTTTTATGCCGAGGGAGTTGGTAGCTTTATTTTTATCTTGGGGATAGTTGTATTAGTCGGCTTATTAGTAAGATTAACTATTGCTCTCCCTAGTTGGCTGATGGGCAGTTTTGTGTTCAAAATAAATCGTTTTTGGGAAGCCGATATTACAATTCGCACAGACCCTAACCAAAGCATTCAGGAAACGCAGCTTTATCTCTTGCGATCGGTCGCGATGTTTATTCCACTGCTATTGGTGCTGAAAATTACTCCGCTATTTTGGTCTGGCAAAATAGCCGGTCCAGTTCCTTTTGACTTAACTCCATTCATGCATATTTTCGGAGTGATTACCGCGATCGCGCTCTGGGCCAGCATTTTTCATAGTGCCCTGGTCTGTGCCCAACATTTAGCTCTGCGTCTAGTGCTATTTAGGGCTGGGGTGATGCCCTGGAACTATGCCCGCTTTCTCAATTTCTGTTGCGATCGCCACCTGCTTCAGCGTATCGGCGGGCGTTATCAATTTATCCATCGCCTCGTACAAGAACGGCTGGCAACCCCATAGCAGTCCTTGATTGACTGACAAAACACTCGAATGATGTCGTTTAATATCGCCGGGTGCTCTACATTTGACCTCAGCCCTAATGCTGGATTCTGCCCGCAATTTTCGCTTGTCAAAAGCTGAGTTGAGACGCAAAAATCAACATCATAACAATCAGCCCTAAACTCCGACGAAAGTAGTTAACTCCTCGAAACAGTTCTAGCCAAGCCCATGTAAAAATTGCCCCAAAAGCGAGGACATCAGTCACAATTTGGAGATTTTGGGTTAGAGGCAAAAAGCTTAATGCCGTGGCACTGAGGCCAACGAGAATGGGCAAGTTGGGTTTCTGGAAGATGGCAAAGTTCCCTTCGCCATCTTTAAAGGTGCGGTCAAACAAAGTTCTATCCATAGGATCTTTACGGGTAGTCGTGGGTGTATGAATGGAGTCGTTATCAGGCAGTGAGTCAGGTCTTGAGAGCCGAATTGAGCCGTAGTTGCAGAAGTGCGATCGCGCTCGTTTGCCAACGATTGCAACCACCGTCATTCGGGTGTACGTTTAGCAAGAAACCACACTCATCGCCTTGAAATCTTGTGCATTCAGGTCAGTATTTTCCCGATTTTGCTCCTACCTGAGAGAGAATAATGCGATTCCGCAAACCGAGTCTTTCCAGTTTGCCAATCCTTTCCACGCAGCTAGTACAGTGCGGTGTAAATTTGCACACCCTTGGCCCTCACCCTAAATCCCTCTCTCAACCTTGGGAGAGGGACTTCCAATCGGTATTGAGACTTAAGCCGTCGAGTACTAGTCCTACTCAGCGTAAACCATCAACTCATTCGCCCACTCTTCGAGAAGGCGCTTCGCGTCTAAGTAGGTGGACATCAATAAACGATGACTTAGGGTGCTGTTAGGCGAAGCCGTAACGCCCCATTCCACAGGGGTTTGAGGCGTTACGCTGGGGCTAACACATCCTACAAATAATTCAGCCTATCTACTTACACACCCTTGTATCTGAAAAATCAGAACGGTAGACTGAACTTGCCTCAATGCCATGATGTGCAACATCCCCCCCTGGCAAGATGATCAAGTATGTGCGTTTTGCCAACCCGCCAACGTTTGACATTTAAGATAATTGCAGCAGCCTTCCTCAAGCATCTCCCAGATCGCGGGTGCCTGCCGCCAATTGCAAGATCATGGGATGCCCGCCGTCCTGGTGATATTTATCAGCCCAGGCTTTGAGCAACTCGTCGAGTTCGGCTAATGCTTGCTCTCGCTGGTCTGGGGGCACGTCAAAGACTTCCAAACCGCGCAACACATCAGCCCTTTCATCGACCCAGCCCTGCATCAGCTTACTAAAGCGAGCCAAGTCATTCATCATGGTGAAGACACGCTCTTGCTTACCTTTGGGCGCGTAGTGGGTCCGCGTCAGGGCAAAAAAGGGAATCGAGAGAAACGGAATATCGACCTGAGTAACGGTGCCAGAGTGCAATAGGCGAAACTTGATGTGGTCTGAGAGGGCATCGCTCAGGGGCATTTGACGGTGAGGGGGATATTCAGCCTGGGACTTTTCGTGGAGGAATTTGATCAGGTCGAGAAACTCCAGCATGTCTAAAAAACGAGCTGGTGGCAGTCCGGCAGGCAATTGGGCGTACAAGGTGTCATGCTCCTTGGCGCTGAGATGATGACCATTCAGGCGCGACTGCCCCGGCTCCCAGGGGTATTTCTCCTGCCAGAGAAACGGTAACCCGATCAGATAATACGGTTCCTGATCGCTGAGGCTGGTGAGGGAGGTGCCTGCCGCCTTTAAAGCTTCAACTTCTTTGACGATCGCGCGGACCCGCTTCGGTTCAACATGATGTAAGAAGCTGGTTTTGCGCACGTTGTGGCCATGTTCTAAATAAGAAGAATAGATGGCCAGTTTAGCTGCCGTGTTGGCCGCTTCCAGAAACGCGCCATAGCGGTGGCCACCCAGCTTCATCACGCTGATCGCCAGGTAAAACAAAATGCGATCGGCCGAGCTGACTTTGAGGTCAGCAATGACCTGGTCATAATCGTCACTGGGCAAAGAACAATCCTGAGAAGACGTCGCGGGTTCTGTCACACTCCTGCACTCATTTTGAAGGGGTCGCTAAATGCCGCCCCGGCTGACAACCGTCTTCAGACAGTAGATCTGATCGGGTTTCACGTCTGGTTGACTAGCACTGTAGGCGGAACATGTCAGGCATTGTAGTTCGACATGCCAATATCTTTCCAGAATTCCCGTATCTTCACGCTATTCATCATGGGGCAAGTTTTACCGGAGTAGGTTAAGGGGCGATCGCCGCAGGTAGTGAGGTCGTGTCCACCACTTCAGCTTCAGTTTTGAGATAGTGATCGAGCCAGCGATGCATTTCCCAAAGCACATGCCCCACGGCCTCCCGAGACTCATAGCCATGGCCCTCTAGCGGCAATTCGACCCAGCGCACCGTGCCCCCTAATCCCCGCATCGCGCCGTAGAGCCGTTCACTTTGCAAAGGATAGGTGCCGGCATTTTCATCATTCGCGCCGTGAATCAGGAGCAACGGCTCGTTAATTTTGGCGGCATGGGTAAATGGTGACATTTCCAGATAGGTATCCTTGGCATCCCAAAAGGGACGCTGCTCGCCTTGAAACCCAAAGGGCGTCAGGGTGCGATTGTAGGCTCCGCTGTTGGCGATGCCCGCGCGAAAGAGGTCGGTATGGGCGAGCAAATTCGCCGCCGTAAACGCTCCGTAAGAGTGCCCCCCGATCGCCAGCTGATCCCGCCGACTAATGCCCCGTTCCACTAAGTAATGGGCGATCGCCTCTGCACTTTGGGTCAGTTGCTGCACGTAAGTATCGTTAGGTTTCAGGTCACCTTCCCCGATGATCGGCATGGAGGGTCCCATCACGATCGCATAGCCCTGGGTCAACAAAAAGCGGGGATCATAGGCATAGGGACGCCGAAACGCATTGGCGGCAGTCGTCACCTGGGAGGCCGCATCCCGACTTTTGAATTCTTCAGGATAGGCCCATAACAGCGTCGGCAGCGGCCCATCGGTCGCCGGATCGTGGCCTGGCGGCAGATACAGGGTGGCCGATAGCTGCACCCCATCTTGCCGCTCATATTGAATCACCTCGGGGGCGACGTCGCGGTACCAGGGACGTGGATCGGCAAAGTCGGTCAGAGCCGTTTGCTGCCCCGTGGTCAGGTCGAGTTGCCAATAGTTGGGCGGATCTTGGGGCGATTCGCGATGGGTGATGAGCTGCGTGCCCTCGGGGTTCAGCAACGCTGTGACCGTTTCATAGTAAGGATCGGCGGCCTGCCACCGGCGAGTCTTTCTCTGGGTCGTCTCATCCCACCCGCCTCAAAAGGGGGGAACCCCCCCCGGGGCCGCTCCCCCCATTTGCTGGTGCCGCTGGCGCTTGGCATCTATGCATTCGTTCCCTTGATGGCGATCTCCGCCAGATTGTTTTCCGCCGCGACGCCTGCATGGTTGCATCGGGCAGCCAGTTTTCCAGCGGGCACACCGCTGCCGGATTGCCTTCGAATACCCGATTGGCGAAGGCATCCACTTGATGAATGGGTACATTGACAATAGTTATCTCTTTCCTTATTGTATTACTTATTATACTATATTACATGACATTGTTGGAGAGATTTGCCTCCTACGATGTGTGTTGTGTATATCGTTTGCCGGTAGCTACGTTGGTCATGATCTTTGCGAGACCATCGATAAGGTCAACGTTTTAGAATACAGAATCCGCGCAAAGCAGTACATTAACTTAAACGAGGCTGTATGGATTGTTCTATCCTGATTCGTGGTAGTAAGACAAGCGCTTACTTAAAATTGTTCAGCAAGGAGGCAAAAACCACGATGAAACCAATACGAATCCATCATGTACAGATCACCGTCGCGCCGGCTGAGGTCGAACAGGCGCGGGCGTTTTACTGCGATGTGCTGGGTCTTGAGGAAGTTGAAAAGCCGGAAGCACTCAAACCGCGTGGCGGTTTCTGGTTGGCGCTGGCCGACCAGGAGATACACGTCGGTGTTGAGGACAGACAGGGGCAGAAGCCGACCAAAGCTCACAACGCCTACCAGGTCGATGACCTGAGCGCATGGCGGCAGCGGTTGGAAGCCGCCGGAATTCATATCGGTGAGTCGGTACCGATACCGGGCTTCGCACGCTTCGAGTTCCGTGACCCATTCGGCAATCGGGTCGAGATGATCCAACCGGATACTCATTCCACAAGCGATTCGTAAGGCACACGATGATTGTATTCGACGGACACAACGACACGCTGACCCATTTAAGTCGAAAAGAGAAAGACCCGGTTCAGGCCTTTATTCAGGGGACCGACAAAGGTCACGTCGATTTGCCACGCGCGCGCGCCGGAAAGCTGGCGGGGGCGTTTTTTGCCATCTTTACCCCACCCCCGGCGGAGTCGCCCGAACAGGATTCGATGTATGGTCTGGAGTTCACTGATGATGGCTACATCATGTCGGAGCGCAGTCCGATTGACCCCGACTACGCCCAACAGTTCACAGACACGATCATCACGCAGGCACGCCAGATCGAAGCGAGTGCGAACGGACAGGTGGAAATCGTCTCGGATTATGCACGGCTGCAAACCTGCATTGAAACCGACGTATTTGCTATGCTGCTGCACATGGAAGGCGCGGAAGCGATCCGCCCTGATCTGAGCAATTTACCGGATTATGTCGCGCAAGGTGTTCGCTCCATCGGGCCGGTGTGGAGCCGTCGCAACGCCTTCGGGTACGGTGTACCGTTTCGTTTTCCCGGCACGCCGGACATCGGCCCCGGCCTGACCGATGCGGGAAAGGTATTGATTCACAGGTGTAACGAACTGGGCGTGATGGTCGATCTGGCACATATCAACCTTGCGGGATTTAGGGATGTCGCTGCCATTTCGTCAGCACCGCTGGTGGTCACGCACGCCGATGTCCACGCCATTTGCCCCTCAACGCGCAACCTGACCAATGAGCAGATCGATACCATTGCGGACTCCGGCGGGGTGATCGGGGTCAACTTCGAGACGCTCAATACCCACCCGCAGTCCCGCATTGACCATGACGTGCCCGTCACACAGGTCACGGCCCACATTAATTATATCGCCCGGCGCGTCGGCGTCGATCATGTAGCGTTCGGCTCGGACTTCGACGGTGCCGACATGCCTGACTCAATTCGGGATGTGACGGGTCTGCAAAACGTGGTCGCTGCATTGGAACAGCATGGGTATTCTCATACGGATGTCGAGAAGATTACTTGCAGGAACTGGCTGCGCGTCATTGAGGCGACGTGGCAACTTTAAGTCTGTGACACGACACCTTTTGAAGCGATTCACCTGTACACCAGGCAGCCGCGTTTCTCAAGCTGTTGTGCCCATACGGCCGGTATCGTCAGGTTCGGATTCCAGCGCAGATCCAGCTTTTCCAGGCTTTTGAGCGCGAGGACGGATTCAGGCAGGCGCTCAAGTTGATTGGCACGCAAATCGAGATGGCGCAGGGCAGTTAGTTTCTGGATGGCATCCGTCAGGGTAGTAAACCGGCACCCGCGCAGCGACAGCATCCGCAGCGATGACAAGCCACGGATAGTATCCGGCAGGGTACGGATATGTGTGTTATCCAGATGCAGCTCGCGCAGATTCGTCAGTTCGCCAATGGAGTCCGGCAAGGTATCCAGCGGATTGTCATAAAGGCGCAGTTCGACCAGTGCCGCCATACACCCAAGTGCATCCGGTAATGTCACCAGGTGATTGTGGCTCACATTCAAATAGCGCAGTTGTGTCAGCCGGGCAAGTGCGTCCGGCAGTCTATCCAGATGATTATGGCTGAGGTAGAGGAAATTGGTGAGTGCGGGCAGGTCCCCGATGGCTTCCGGCAGGGTCGTTAGCTGGTTATGTCCCAGGTCCAGCATCCGTAGATTGTGCAGCTTCCCAACATGCTCAGAGAGCGATGTCAGGCGGTTATGGGACAGATTCAGCGTTTCCAGGTGTCCGAGCGTCCACAACCAATCGGGCAGGGAGACAAGCGCATTATCGTACAGGCTGAGATGGCGCACATCCGCAGCGCCGCTCACCCACTGCGGGATTGTTTTGAGTTGCTGCCCCTCTAACCGTATGGTGTTGTGCTTCATGGGCCTGTTTTCCTCCGGGTCTACTAGCCAGATCCCCTGGCAACCGACCAGGGGATGCTCTCAACTGCGGCCCTACTGCTCCACCTGCGGCACGTCGTCCAGGCTGTAGTACACCGGGATACCGCGTTCTCGTGCCAGTCGCACATCGTTATCCGCACCGGTTGATGCCCCTTCCAAACGCAGAACCGCGTCGCAGCGTTCGATCAGGCGGCTTGCCGTTGGGTGGAAGATTTCATCGTACAGCGCATCCCCGACAGTTTCACCGCCTGCTGTATGCCACACCGGGAGCGCAACCCACTCGCCAATCATCGGCAGATGCCCGGCTTTGAACAATTCATATGAAACAGACTCCAACCGGCGCAGGTTCTCCGCCATCTTTTGCGGATCATCGCCCGTTCCGCTGCGGTAGGGGCCTGCGATGAGGATCATCATGCTCCTGTCTGACATGCGTCTATCTTCTTTCTGATATATAAAATGCGAGAAATTTACAGGTTGCTTCTGCACGGAATTGCACGATATAATCGATTTCGCCCATAATAACCGCCGATTTCGTGCATTTTCAAGTTATTTCATGGATAACCATGCAGAGACTGCGAGGGGATCATGCTGGTAAGTGAGCGTCACCAATACATTCTGCAACGCCTCAAGCAAGATGGGCGCGTTGTTGCCAAAGCGATCAGTCAGGAATTAGATGTTTCCGAAGATACCATCCGGCGTGATCTGCGCGAACTGGCGAGTGAAGGCCTGCTACAGCGCGTACATGGCGGAGCGCTGCCTGCCTCACCGGCCATGGGCAACTTCGCCCAGCGCGAGACAATTCATCCCCAGGCGAAGGTCGCTATCGGACGCAAAGCCGCCAGCCTGATTCAACCGGGTCAGGTTATCATGCTGGATGGCGGCACGACGGCGGTGCAGGTCGCGCGGCATCTACCACCACAGCTAACCGCCACCATCGTCACTCACAGCCCCAGCATCGCCGTCGAACTGGTGAATCATCCCCATGTCGATGTGATTTTGATCGGTGGGCGTTTGTTCAAGCATTCGATTGTGTCGGTGGGAGCGGCGGCCATCGAAGCGATCCAGCGGGTGCGGGCAGACCTGTATTTCATGGGCGTCACAGGCATTCATCCCGAAGTCGGCCTGAGTACCGGCGACTACGAAGAAGCACGGGTTAAACATGCGCTGTCCCGGCAAGCCGCGGATACGGTGGTGCTGGCTTCGGAGGAAAAACTGGGGGCGGCCTCCCCGTATGTGATTATACCGCTTACCGCTGCCAGTGCCTTGATCGTGAACCAGACCGTGCCCGAATCCGTGCTGCTTCCCTATGCGGAGGTGGGACTCGACATCATCGTGGCGGCGTCATCGTAAAAGCTGGCTCGACCGCGATACGGATAGGATCGTCACGCACGCTGCATAAACTAACGGAGGCTCTTCACCATGACCGTACAACCCGATTGGCTGGATAAACAGGCGTATCCCTTCACCTCACATACGCTCAACCTTGACACAGGCCAGATTCACTACGCTGACGAGGGCACGGGTGAAACGGTCCTGATGGTTCATGGCACGCCCATGTGGTCGTTCTTGTATCGCCACCTGATCCATGACCTGCGCGATGACTATCGTGTTATCGCGCTGGATAAACCGGGCTTCGGGCTATCGGACAGGCCAACCGACTACGGCTACACACCTGCGGAACAGGCCGCCACACTCGCTGCTTTTATCCAGGCGCTCGACCTGCGCGACATCACGCTCGTCGTGCATGATTTTGGCGGGCCAACCGGCCTTTCCTATGCGCTGGACCACCCGCAGCACGTCAAGCGGTTGGTCCTGTTCAACACTTGGATGTGGTCGCTGCGCGGCGACTGGCCGAAGCGCCTGGTTGGTGGTTTCCTGAGCAGCCCGCTGGGGCGCATGTTGTGCCTGCGTTATAATCTGGAAGTTAACGTGATCGTGCCTGGCGCATATGGCAGGCGTTCGCGGCTGACGAAAGCCATCCACGACCAGTACCGCCGCGCCTCAGCGGATGAAACAGCGCGATGGGCGATCTGGGTCTATGCGCGGGAACTGCTGGCATCTGCCGAATGGTACGACAGCCTGTGGGCCAGGCGAGAAGCCCTGCGTGACATCCCGGCGCTGCTGTTATGGGGAATGAAGGACCCTGTTTTCACCCCATCCTATCTGGCCCGCTGGCAGACGCTTTTCCCCGATGCGAAGGCGGTGACTTTCCCGGACTCCGGTCACTTCGTTCAGGAGGAAGTACCTGATGAGGCCCTGCCTCATTTGCGGGCCTTTTTAAGCGAATAACCGCGATGTGCGACGCCCTATGACAAACACACGTTCAACAATCTCTCGCAACATGTA
>Ga0081520_100288_pt1 | contig 27468 bp, 24 predicted proteins | sample HotLakmasection1_FD_70988 | JGI IMG/M metagenome (GOLD analysis project Ga0081520, IMG submission 70988) | Hypersaline microbial mat communities from Hot Lake, Washington, USA - Section #1 (SPADES assembly) (version 2) | ecosystem: Environmental > Aquatic > Non-marine Saline and Alkaline >... | reverse complement strand
CGAGACTACCAATGCCCGGCTGGAGTCCATCGTCGCCGAGTTCAGGAAGCTGCTCTTCGGCAAGCGTTCCGAGAAGCTCGACCCCGACCAGCGCGAACTGGCGCTGGAAGACCTGGAGGTCGCTCGCGCCGAGGCGGAGACAGCCAGCGAAGCGGTCCGCCCTGAGGGCCGGCGCCCGGCGCGAAAGCGCAATCTCGGCCACCTGCCGGCGCATCTCGAGCGTATCGAGGACGTCGTCGAGCCTGAGACCACCCACTGTGCCTGCGGTTGCGGTGAAATGGTCTGCATCGGGGAGGACCGCTCCGAGCGGCTGGATGTGGTGCCGGCGAAGTTCCGGGTGATCGTCACCATCCGCCCGAAATATGCCTGCCGGATCTGCGAGCGCGGCGTGGCCCAGGCGCCCATGCCGGCGCGTCTCATCGAGGGCGCGCTGCCCACCGAAGCGCTGGTCGCCCATGTCCTGATGGCGAAGTTCTGCGATCACCAGCCGCTTTACAGGCAGGCACAGGCGTTCGCCCGGTCCGGCATTGAGATCGACCGCTCGACCCTGGCCGACTGGGTGGGGAAAGCGGCCTTCCATCTGAGGCCGGTCACTGAGCGACTGGCCGAGCACCTCAAGACGTCCAGCCATCTCTTCATGGATGAGACCACGCTGCCCGTGCTTGATCCTGGGCGCGGCAAGACGAAGACGGGGTATCTGTGGACACTGGCCAGGGACGAGCGCGGCTTCGGCGGGACCGGTCCGCCGGGCGTGGTCTATGCCTATGCGCCGGGGCGCGGGGGCAAGCATGCCGAGGATATGCTCGAAGGCTTTGCGGGCACGCTGCTGGTCGATGGCTATGGTGGGTACAACCGCCTGGCCACAGGCGACAGAAAGGGCGGCGCGCTGAAGCTCGCGCACTGCTGGGCCCATGCCAGGCGCAAGCTGAAAGAGGTCTACGACCACGATGCCTCGCCCATCGCAAAGGAAGGGCTGGACCGGATTGCTGCGCTCTACGCCATCGAGAAGGACATCCGCGGGACGTCTTCTGAAAACCGCCTCGCTGTGCGCCAGGAGAAGAGCGCGCCGCTGGTCACCGACTTCTTCGACTGGCTCCACGTCCAGCGCGCCCGTGTCTCCAGGAAATCCCGGCTCGGCGAGAAGCTTGCCTATATCGACAAGCTTCGCCATGGCCTCATACTGTTCACCGGGGACGGCCGGGTGGAGATGGATAACAACCCTGTCGAAAACCGCATCCGCCCCATCGCGCTGGGTCGCAAGAACGCCCTGTTCGCAGGCCACGATGAAGGCGCACGCAACTGGGCGACCATCGCCTCGCTGATCGAAACAGCGAAGATCAACAACGTCGAGCCCTTCGCCTGGCTCACCGCCACCCTTGAAGACATCGCCGCAGGACACCCTGCATCGCGGATCGATGAACTGCTGCCGTGGAATGCCGTTGATCCGTCAACCACCGGATGACGTGGCCCGCAAACGGCGCTTACAGAGCACAACGTCGAACATGTGGATCTTGTCGTAGCGGGCGATGATGCCGCCATCCGGGCCAATCAGCAGGCTGCGATTGGCCAGCCGCCCCTCCTCCAGTGCAACCGGCACCGAGCCGAGCAGGAGGTGAACCTTGAACTCAGCGGCCAGGGCACGAAGGGCCGCAACGCCAGGGTCATCCACCTTGCCATGCGCCTTGCCTGCCGCGCTGTCGGGGCGGATGTCCATCAGCGTGCACATCTCGGGCGTCGCGACGAGTTCCGCACCACGCCTTGCGGCTTCGCTCACGCCCTGCATGATCGCAGCGACATTTGCCGCAGGATCGGTGCCGGAGCGCATCTGCAATAGCGCGATGTTCAGTTTCCGTCCATGGGTCATGCGCACCCGCCCGTCACACGCGGCAGATCCGGTCAAGCGCAGTGTTCGTGGTTGACCGGCCTATTCCGCCGGCGTGTCCTCGGTTTCCTCGGTCTTGCGGGACGCGCCGCGGGAAACGATCGCCATCACGCCGGAATTGTCGTCAGAATCGTCACCCGAATCGGACTTCTTCCGATAGGTGCGCCGACGGGATTTCGGCTTTTCGCCATCATCCCCGGAAGACGAACGCGACGCTTTCTCATCCTTGCCGATTTCCTGCGGCTGGTCGGCACCGTCGGCATCCGCCACGACCTTCATCGGATCGTCGCTGTCCTCGGATTCGGTGTCATCGTCAGTGTCGGTGTTGCTGTCACCGGAGCGCGCACGCGAACGCCTGGACGAGCGGCGCGAGGAGGCTTTGTCGTCGCCATCACGCTTGTCGGAAGACGCATTGTCAGCCTCGGCCGTCTCGATGTCGTTCTCGTCCTCATCGCCGTCATCATCGTCATCGTCGCGAGAAGTGTCCTCGCGCGGCCTGTCCTTGGGCTGCATGGCTGCGACGATGCGGAAATAATGCTCGGCGTGCTGGAGGTAATTCTCCGCTGCCACTCGGTCGCCTGCTGACAGGGCATCACGGGCATATTGCTGGTATTTTTCACAGATCTGCTGGGCCGAGCCACGGATCTTCACGTCCGGTCCCGTGCTTTCATAGTGTCTGTTCGGGTTCTGCCCGCCTGAGCGGCGGCTACGCCCGCGATTGCGTTTCATAGTCTATCCTTCGTCAGGATGAGGAACAGGCTGATCCTGTTTTACAAGTACGAGAGGAGCGCTTCCCGTTTTCGATTCCTGTCGTGCGGTGGCCTGGAGGCGGGGATGAGTTATCACCACGCATCGCCTTCCTTTCCTAGATAAAGCCACCGCCCTCACAAACCAAGTGTTTTTTTCCCCAATCTCAGTCCGGCTGGCATCCGGTCACCACGCGTGTGCGCCCTCCATAGTCGCGCATGGTTTCGACAAGCCGGAAACCGAGACCAACCAGCAGGTCGCTGACGGCCTCGCCCTGGTCGTATCCGACCTCCAGAACGAGCCAGGTGCCCGGTCCGGCCTGCTGGCGCACAAGCGGCGCGATCTGGCGATAGGCCTCCAGACCGTCCACCCCGCCATCAAGCGCGATTCTGGGGTCGTGGTCACGCACTTCCGGTGCGAGCAGTTCGATTTCCTCGGTGCGGATATAGGGCGGATTGGAAACCACAAGGTCCGCACGGCTCAGATCCGCGCCCGCCCAGTGGCCCTTCAGCAGATTTGCGCGCGCGGCGAGCCCGGTGCGCTCGGCATTTTCCGCAGCGAGTTGAAGAGCGTCGGCCGACACATCGACACCCGTGCCGTGGGCGAGAGGGGCCTTGGACAGGATGGCGAGCAGCAGGCAGCCCGAACCCGTACCAAGATCGACAATCTCGCTGCGTTGGCCGCGGGGCAGGCGTTCGAGCGCCGCTTCCACCACCACTTCGCTGTCGCTGCGCGGGACAAGGGCGCGGCGATCCGACAACAGGTCAAGCCCGAAGAAGCGCACCGAGCCCGTCACATGGGCAAGCGGGGTCCGGTGCGCGCGCGTGCGCACCATGCCTTCGAAGCTTGCGGCATGATCGGCAGAGATTTCGCTGTCCTCGCCGCGAATGAATTCCGTCGCCGTCCAGCCGAGCAATTCCTGCAGCATCAGCCGCGCCTCCCGTCGGGGCTGTTCGACGCCGGCCTCCCGAAGCGCGAGCGTTGCCTCGATGACGAGGTCGCTGACACGCGCGGTCTCGCTCACGAGACCTGGTCCTGCATCTCGGCAAGCCGCGTGGCCTGGTCCTCGGCAATCAGCGCATCGATCACGTCTTCGAGCTTGTCGCCGGCAATGATCTTGTCGAGCGAATGCAGCGTCAGGCCGATGCGATGGTCGGTGACACGGTTTTCGGGATAATTGTAGGTGCGCACCTTTTGCGACCGGTCGCCGGAGCCCACCTGAAGCTTGCGCGCGGCGGAGCGTTCGGCATCACGCGCTTCCTTTTCCTGCTCATAGAGCCGGATCTTCAGCATGGTGAGCGCCTTTTCGCGGTTCACATGCTGGGATTTCTCCGAACTGGTCGTGACGATACCGGAGGGAAGGTGGGTTATGCGCACCGCAGAATCTGTCTTGTTCACGTGCTGGCCCCCCGCACCGGAGGAGCGATAGGTGTCGATGCGAAGGTCCTCATTCCGGATTTCGATCTCCACCTCTTCCGGCGCTGGCAGGATCGCCACAGTCGCCGCCGAAGTGTGCACGCGCCCGCCGCTTTCGGTCTCCGGCACCCGCTGGACCCGGTGCACGCCGCTTTCGAACTTCATCCGGCCGAACACGCCGTCGCCCTCGACATTGGCGATGATTTCCTTGTAGCCGCCAACTTCGCCCTCAGACACCGAGACGACATCCACGCTCCAGCCCATGAGCTGGGCGTAGCGCGAATACATGCGGAACAGGTCGCCGGCAAAGAGCGCCGCCTCATCCCCACCCGCGCCGGCGCGAATTTCGAGCACGGCGGAGGCCTTGTCGTCGATGTCCTTGGGCAGGAGGAGGAGCTGCATTTCCTCCTCGCGCGCGGGCAGAAGCCGCTTGAGCTCATGATACTCCGCCTCGGCGAGCTCGGCCATTTCGCGGTCGTCGCCCTCCATGAGGGTTTCCGCCTCTGCGAGCATTTCGCGCAGGGCAGCCAACTCACGCGCCTTTTCCGCAACGGGCTTCAGCTCGGCATGTTCCTTGGACAGCCTGACGATCTCGGTGGCGTCAGATGCTGCGCCCATGCGGGCCTCGACCTCGTCGAACCGGTCGATGACCTGTGCGAGCCGTGAATGGGGAATGTTGACCATGAAAGGCGATGTAGCGGCATTTCCAGGCTTCGGGAAGCCTCAGCCCTGCGCGGCAAGAAGCTCCATCAGCGTCACCACGCCGAGACCGATCAGTGCGAAGGACGCAAGCAGGAACAGGAGAAAACGCAGCTTCAAAATGTTCGCCGTCGCCTGCACCAGCGAGTGCAGCACGCGCAGGCCCACATAGGCCCAGGCCAGTCCGAGCCCCACCGCGCTCGTCGGCGCGATCAGGGCCAGGCTGGTAGCCAGCGCATAGAACAGGACCGGCTGCTCATGCAGGTGGTTGTAGTTCGCTCCCGAACGCAGGGCGGCTGCTGGGAGCCGGGACATGGCATCGCGCGGATTGTCCACCACCTCCTGCGGCAGCTTGCCGGCCTTCAGGAGCGGTGGCAGGCGCGTGGCCAGCATCCAGAGCATCATTGCGAAGGTCCAGAACACAAGCGCCGCGACCGGCAGCAGCGCCGTCGCCAGGGCTGCGCGCCAGTCGGCCAACTCTGCCGCCATGAGCTGCTGGGCCAGCGCCTCGAAATCCGTTTCCTGGATCATTTCCATGTCCCCTGTCTCCTTCTGGCCGCGCTCAGGGCCGCGCCGTCATCTCGCCAGCCCCGCCAGCATCCTTGAAATGGGCATCGAGGAAGGCGATGAAGGCGTCAATATCTGCCGCAACGACACCATGCCCGCCCGACCGGAGGAAATAGGCAAGCGCGTCGCCCGGTCTGTGGTCCTGCATGGCCCGTGCGCCGAGGCCCTCCTCGCCATAAAGCCTCCAGACCGGGCTGGCGCCATCTGCCCCACGAAAGGTCGAGTTCGGGTCCGACCAGACATCGCGGCGGCCATTGCCGAGCCAGACCGCACGCGGCGCGATCAGTGCAAGAAGCTGGTGCTGGTCCACGGGTATCTCGTCCAGTCGCCCGGCATAGCCGGCATATTCCGGCGCAAACCAGTAGGGATAGCCCGGCACGCCCACCACCCCGGCCAGGCGTGCGCCACCGGTCACGCCCTTCAGCCCCTCGCCGGTCTCCGACCGGTTGAGCGCCGCACCGCCAAAGCCGGACTGGTGCGAGATCGTCAACGCGATGCGCGTGTCCCAGGCCGCCGCGACAAGCACGGACTTGCCATGGCGCGAATGGCCCCAGACCGCGATGCGGGACGTGTCAGCGCGGGGCTCAAGCTCCAGATGGTCGATGATGGCCGAGAAGGCGTAGGACCAGACCATGATCGCGCCGGTGCTCCCGATCCCTTCGCTCTCGCGCAGCGCGGCGAGTTGGGCCAGCGCCTCATCCTTCCGGTCCCTGATCACATCGGACGCCTGGAAGCTCGCATAAGCGTATCCGGCATCGATGTAACGCTCGACCGGCGCCTTCACGATGTATTCCCCGAATATGCCCTCCAACATGAAGCCGGCGAAGCCGCGAAACTCGGTCCGGCTGCACGGCTTGCCGCCGGAATCGAGGATGGCGGTCGATCCGAAGACATAGCATGTCGAACCAAAGGTCTGGCCGATCAGTACCGGCATCGGGCCGCTCGCATTCCTCGGCCAGGCGATGGTGTATCGAAACACCCGCGCGCCTTCGCCCGTGCCGAGCGTGATCTCGGTCTGCTCCAGCGTCGCCTTGCCGGAGAGATAGTCCGCATCCGCCACAAGCGTCTCGCCGAAGCTGACCGCCAGCCCATCCGGCCACGGCCCGTAGACATGGGTCTCGAATTCCCGCTTCAGCGCCTCGCGCCCGGCTTCCCATTCCGCGCGCGTCGATGCGGTGATGAGCGGGCGCGCATCCGGCTTGTTGGCGGTCTCGAGGCTCGCATAGTTCAGACCCAGCATAGTGCAATTGCTGATCACGAGCAGGGTGAGAAGCGCAAGCACCGTCAGGCCCAGCCACTTCAGAATGCGCAGGATCATGGGCGGGCCCTCACGGTTTTGGTTTCGTCGGGGACAATGCGACGGTTGGCGAAGAGCGCAAGTGACTTGCGTGTGATCAACGGCATTTCAGGGACGCGCCCGCTTCTCCCGGACGCGGGAGAAGGGGCAAGGACCATGACCGCCGCACGAACCGGCTATGGAGTGCTCAAAAACGTCGCAATCACCTTCTTGGTGCCGGATTTCTCAAAATCCACGGTCAGCTTCTGCCCATCCCCGCCGACCACACGGCCATAGCCGAACTTGTCGTGGAAGACGCGCGCACCCAGCGGAAAAGCCATGTCGCCGGGGCTGGAGCCGGTTTCGATGATCCTCGCGTCGCCATCAAACGTGTAGCTCGGCTCGGACACCGTGCGGCCCTTGGCCTTGTTGGCCTGAAGGCGTTTCCAGCCGGGGGAGTTGTAGGAGGATGTGCCGAGGTCTTCCACGACGCCGCCGCCCACAGCACCGAACGCCGTGCCGAAACCGGTCGCCCCTGCGCCATAGCCGGTGTCGGAGGCCACATCCACGCTGTCCTCGGGCAGTTCATCGACAAACCGGCTCGGCAGAACGCTCTGCCAGCGTCCATAGATCTGGCGATTGGCGGCGAAACTGATGTGACACCGCTCCCGCGCCCGCGTGATGCCGACATAGGCGAGGCGCCGCTCCTCCTCGAGGCCCTTCAGCCCGTTCTCATCGATGCTCCGCTTGGAGGGAAACACCTCCTCCTCCCAGCCCGGCAGGAAGACAAGCGGCCATTCGAGGCCCTTGGCCGCGTGCAGGGTCAGGATTTGCACCTCCTCGCCGCCCGATTGCCCGCCGACATCCATGACCAGTTCGACATGCTGCAGGAAGCCTTCCAGCGTGTCGAACTCGCCCATGGCGCGAACAAGCTCCTTGAGGTTGTCGAGGCGCGACTGGGATTTCGGGCCCCGGTCCTTCTGGAGCATGTCGGTGTAGCCGCTCTCGTCGAGGATCACTTCCATCAGCTCGGTGTGCGGCATCCCGCCTGCCAGCTTGTCGCGCCAGAGATCGAGCTGGTCGATGAAGCGCATCAGGCCGGTGCGCGCGGCACCCTTCAACTCGTCGGTCTGAAGGATCATCCTGGCGAGCGTCGTCAGCGGGCGGCCATCGGCGCGGGCCATGGTCTGGAGCTTGGCAAGCGATGTGCCGCCGACGCCGCGCTTGGGCTGGTTGACCACGCGCTCGAAGGCGAGATCGTCATCAGGCGAGCGGATCAGGCGGAGGTACGCCATGGCGTCGCGGATTTCGGCGCGCTCGAAGAAGCGCGGCCCGCCAATCACGCGGTAGGGGATGCCGAGCAGGATGAGGCGTTCCTCAAACAGCCGCATCTGCCAGGAGGCACGCACGAGAATCGCGACCTCTTCATAACTGCGCTTCTCCCGCGCCCAGGCCTCGATCTCCTCGCCGATCTGTCGGGCCTCGCTCTCGCCGTCCCAGAAGCCGCGCACCTTGAGGCGCTCGCCCTTCTCACCCTCGGTCCAGAGCGTCTTGCCGAGGCGGGACTTGTTCTGATCGATCACGCTGGCCGCGGCGGCGAGAATATGCCCCGTCGAGCGGTAATTGCGTTCCAGCCGGATCACGCTCGCGCCCGGAAAATCCTTCTCGAAGCGCAGAATGTTGTCCACTTCGGCACCGCGCCAGCCATAGATCGACTGGTCGTCATCCCCGACGCAGCAGATGTTTCCGGTCCCCTGCGCCAGCAGGCGCAGCCAGAGATACTGGGCGACGTTCGTGTCCTGATACTCGTCCACGAGGATGTAGCGGAATTTCGCGTGGTAATCGGCCAGGAGGTCAGGATTCTGCTGGAAGATTCGGATCGTGTGCAGCAGCAGGTCGCCGAAATCGCAGGCGTTCAGCACGCCGAGGCGCGACTGGTAGATCTGGTAGCACTTCGCGCCGCGCCCGTCAGCAAAGGCATAAGCCTCGTCATTCGGCACCTTGTCCGGCGTCAGCGCACGGTTCTTCCAGCCATCGACCAGGCCTGCAAGAAAGCGCGGCGTCCAGCGTTTGGGGTCGATGCCCTCCGCCTCGATCACCTGCTTGCACAGGCGCACCTGGTCATCGGTATCGAGAATGGTGAAACTGGGCTTGAGCCCCGCAAGCTCGGCATGCTTGCGAAGCATCTGCGCGGAAATCGAGTGAAACGTGCCGAGCCATGACAGCCCGCCCGCATCCGGTCCGATCAGCTTCAGCGCCCTTTCGCGCATTTCGCGCGCGGCCTTGTTTGTAAAGGTCACCGTCAGGGTCTGGCTCGGCCAGGCCTTGCGCGTGCCGATGATATGGGCAAGCCGCGTCGTCAGCACTCGCGTCTTGCCCGTGCCTGCGCCCGCCAGCACGAGCAGCGGGCCTTCGGTCGTCAGCACGGCCTCGCGCTGTTCCGGGTTCAGGCCTTCGAGATAGTCGGCCTCGAGCGCGGGCGCACCGGAGGCCTTCGCCGCCGCGCGCTGGGAAATCGAGAGCTTCGGGGCCTCGCTCTCATTCTGAGGGAGGCGATTCGGATTCGATGACATGGAGCGAATATAGCAGTGCAAATGCCGGAAACACGAGAAGGGTGCCGGAATTCACACTTTTCCCGGACTGCGATCAGACGCTCACGCCCATGAATCCCAGATCAGCCGTGTCAAAATTCGCGAGATTCGGGAAAATCTCGGCGAGTTCGCCATTGTTGAGGCCAAACCAGCGCCCGAGCGTGGCGGCAAACTGGTCCACCGAAGTGGTCGGCACCGGTCGGCCGCCTGATTCCCAGTATCGCTGGCTGTCGAGATCATAATCGGCCACATCGCCGTAAATGCGACGCCCGCGCACCGGCCCGCCCATCACGAACTGGTGGCCCGCCCAGCCATGGTCGGTGCCGTCGCCATTGACGAGCAGCGTGCGCCCGAATTCCGATGCGGTGAAGGTCACGACATCATTGAAACGCCCGATCTCGTTCAGCAGCTGTGCGAAATAGACAAGACCCTCGGAAATCTGGCCGTGCAGATAGGGCATGTCCCCCGCCTGGTTGGAATGGGTGTCAAAACCGCCAATCCCGACCAGAAACACCTGACGGCTGACATTCAGCGTGTTCTGCACCGCGATCATTTCCGCCACAGTGCGCAACTGGAAGGCCAACCAGTTGCTGTCAGGCTCCGGCGTGCGAAACTCCGGGCGCAGCGCATACGCCTCCCGGAACTGCCGGTCGATCTCGACGGCACGGTTGCCCATGTCGAGAATGTCGGCGCGGAACAGGCTCGCAGGATCGACATCCAGCCCCCGCAAATGCTGGTCGAGCAGGCGCCTCGCCTCGTCGGACCCCTCATTATAGCCGAGCAGCCATTCCTCGCCGAGATAGGCAATCCCGGAAGAACCTCCCACAGGCGCGGAATACTGGCGCACCGTATCGCCGGACAGGAAGACCTGGTTGCCCGTGGTGGAAATCGCGCTGAACGCCGAGTTCTCGCTCGGCGCAGACTGCGCTGCATGGCTGGCCATCAGACCTCCCCAGCCGAACTGGGTGCCCTCCGTGCCGAGCGACATCCAGGTCGATTGCTGGTCATTGTGGGAGAAAAGCCGATCTGGAATGCGCACGCGGCCACTTTCGATCGCATCGCGCGATGCCGGCTCGATCAGCGGGCCGACATCGGTGACGATCGCCGCATTGCCGGCCTCGAACAGGCCGTGCAGTCCGGCAAGCTCACGCGGCAGGCCGAAGCCGCGTCCGCCAAAGTCAACGGCATTCTCCGGATTGAGCGTGAGGATCGCGTCGCGCGCCCGCGAGGAGCCGCCCGCCTGAGCGTCATAGCGATCGAGGAACGGCCCGCGCACATCACGCAAGGCCTGGTAGGAGGCCTCATCGGTCGGCAGGAGCGTATCGAACTGGTCCATCCCGCCATAGAGAAAGACGCAGACAATCGCCTTGTAGCCGCTGGTATCCGCCGCATGGGCGGCCCGGTTGGCCATCAGACCGAGAAGCCCGGTCCCGCCAAGCGCCGTCAGGGCACCGGAACCGCGCAGGAAGCCGCGTCGCGATAAGCGTGTCATGTCCCGATCTCCCCTCAGTCCTGGACCAGATAGGCGTCAGACGTCATCACCATGAAGATGGCGAGTTCCACCCGTCGGTTACGGAAGCGCTCACTGCGCTCCGCATCGTCGAAATCCACGGGAAGGGCCGTGACTGCCGCCACGATCCTGTCCCTCGCAACCGTGCCGAGCCGTCCGCCGGTCAGCAGCACGTCAAGATGATCGACCAGCGCCGCGGGATCCTCCACGAGGGCGAACTCCTCGGAATAGTCCGGGACAAAACTGTCAATCGCCTCGTCCACCGTTCCGGTCTGATTGCGGATGTACCCGGTGATGAAATCCATATAGCCAATGGCGCTGGCCTCGTTCACGATCTGCAATTCCGGCGCAGTCAGGCCCGCCGCACCCGTCTCGGTGCCCGGCGAGACATAGCCCGGCCGGTAGAAATTGAACACCGAGGGCGAGCGGTAGGGATGCTGGGAAAGCGATTCCACCCGGCCGGTGTTCCAGAGCCGCCATTCATTCTCCGCAGCCACCGGTGCCGCATCAAAGGCGCGCGCCCACTGCGTGAAGCGGATCACAGGCTCGCGCACCTTGCCGAACGTCTCCGGCATGTCGGCTTCAAGGTCTGCGACACTTTCGTCGAACAGCACGGAAGCCAGCGTTGCGGCGAGGTCCCCGCGCTCGCCGGTGCCGACGCTGTCGCCGTTCGGCAGGGTGAAGCGCCCTTCGTCAAAGGCCGTCGCCACGCGGCCGACATAGGCCGGATCGGGGTCTGAGGTGGTGAAACGCTGGATCAGCTGACGTGAGATGAAAGGCGCCGTGTTGGGATGATTGAAGAGCGTGTCGAGCGCGGTGTCGATGCTCTCGTCCGGTCCGGTGCCTGGCGAGATCACCGTGCCCAGAAAGCGCTTCTCATCGCCCGAATGGTTTTCCGGGAAGGCTCTCAGCGGCGTGTGCCATGAATCCTCTGCCGGCGGCCAGCTCCAGAACTCGTCCTCATCAAAGGACAGTCCGGTGAAAACGCGCGCCAGGCCCGCCACGTCAGCATTGTCATAGGTCGGGATCGGGCGGCCGTCGACGCCGGTGCGCGCTGTGCCATCGGGGTTCAGCTCCACGAGGCCGATGGTGAAGAGCTGCATGATCTCGCGGGCATAGTTCTCGTCCGGCACCTCACCCGTCTTGGGATTGTCCGGCCGGTTGCGCAGATAGGTCAGATATTGCGCCATCGCGACGGAATAGGTGACCTCCTCCAGGAGGTCGCGATAGTTCCCGAAGGCATTGCGGTTCAGAATGTCCATGTATTCGGCCACGGTCAGCGGCTGTCCGGACAGGACCGACCCCTCCGCTTCCGAGACAACGAGGATCTGCGACAGGGCTAAGGCCATGCGCTGGCGCAACTGATCATCGGCGGTGATCATGTTGTTCCAGGTCAGGGCCGACGGCCAGTACCACTCAACATCCTCGTTTCGCTGCCCCATGGCGAGCAGGCGCGGTTTCACGAGCGTGGCCGGTACGTTGAGCTGGGCCTGAAACCAGTCGGACGCATCGCGACCGACAAGTGCCTCTATCTCCTCGCCCGTCGGGCCAAAAGTCGTCCGGGTGAGGAATTCGACCGCCTCATTCTCACTGTCGATCATGGATGGTGGCGGCGGAGGGGGAGGCGGAGGCGGCGGTGGAGCGGTTCCACTGCCACCGCTTCCCCCGCCATCTGATCCGCCGCCTGTGCAGCCGCCAAGAACAACCGCAAATGCGATCAGGCTACCCGCCAGCAGGTGTGCGGCGCGCACACCGGATACACCGCAATTCATGGATACAGACCTCCCACCCAGAGATTCTTGCCATGCAAGTTTTCGTCGGTTGCGGGAAATCTACCACCACTCCCCGCCCTCGGAAATTAAACCTTTGGGCAGAGAGATTAACAGTGTGTAAGCGCCGCCTCGGACGGCGCAATCGTCTCAGGAACGGGGCGACTGCGCGCGGCGCGGGAAGGGTATCACCTGGCCACAGGTCTCCGGGACCGGATAGAGCGAGGCGAAAGGCCGGTCCGACACTTCGACGAGTTGGTAGTCGCCGAAACCGTTGAACCGCGTCGCCATGCTTGTGCCATAGGCGCCGAGATGTCCGAACTCGACATAGTCGCCTTCACACAGGGTCGCCGGAAGGGCGAGCGGGGTGCGGAACTTGTCGGTGGAATCGCAGGTCGGGCCGTAGACCGTCCAGTCGGCGGCCTCGTCGAAAACCTCTTCGCCGCTCGCCCGGAAGCTGCGCATCGGGTAGCGCCAGGCCTCGTGGACCGCGTCGTAAAGCGCGCCATAGGAGCCGTCATTCAGGTAGAGCGTGCCGTCCTTGACGAGATCGACACGGGCAAGCAGCGAGGCGGCTTCCGCCACGAGCGCACGGCCGGGCTCGCACCAGAGATCGGCGTTCTCGAGCACCATCATCTCCTCGAAAGCCTCGTCGATCGCGCTGATGAAGGCCGAGAGCGGGGGGGGCTGCATGCCCGGATAGGCCGCAGGGAAACCGCCGCCGACATCGACAATGTCAACGGTCACAGTGGCCTCTACGATGAGTTCCGACACCGCCGCCATGGCTGCACGGTAGGCATAGGGGTCCATGCACTGGCTGCCGACATGGAAGGAGACGCCGAGTTCGTCGGCATAAGCGCGGGTGGCGCGCAGGAGGCCCGGAAGCTCGTCAGCCGGGCAGCCGAACTTGCCCGAAAGCGGCAGGAGCGAGCCCTCGCCAGACACCGCGGCACGCACGACCAGTGTCAGGTCCTTTGCATGGCCCGTGGCCTCGAGGATCTTCTGCAACTCGCGCTCGGTGTCCAGCACGAAGATGCGGCAGCCGAATTCATGATAGGCGCGCGAGATTGCCCGCGGTGTCTTCACCGGATGCATGAAGGCGAGCGTCGCGTCAGGATAGCGCGTGCCGATCAGCTCCACTTCGGCCTCCGAGGCGACATCGAACCAGCGCACACCGGCCCCGTAAAGCGCATCGAGCACCCAGAGCGAGGGGTTGCACTTCACGGCATAGAGCACCTCCCCACGGAAGGCGTCCAAAAACCAGCGCGCAGCCGAGGCCGCGCGCTCTGGTCGTGCACAGATGACGGGTGCCTCCGGACGGAGGCGTGAAACAATGGACGAAGAGGTTCCTTGGCGGATCATTGCACCAACTCCCAAGTCAAAAAACCAAACCCAGGTGGCGTTAGTGCGTGCTTCCCGATTTCTCCCAGGAAGGCGTGAGGTCCGCCGTGGACTGCGCACTTAGTGTTTTTCACTGGCGCTGTAAAGGAAAAAACTGTGATGGTACCGTCATCTATTCGGATTAAGGTAGGGTCCGATCCGAGGATGCCGCAGGAGTTTTCCATCATGAGACGCCACCTTATTGCCATGTTCTCCGCCATCTGGCTCGTCGCCTGCGGTTCAGGCGACGCCGACTTGTCGCGCTTTGATGACGAGACCGTGGGCGAACCGCCCGCCCTGCCCTCTTCCGGCGCCAAGCTCGTCTTTGTCGGCTCCTCCACCGTCTCGCCCTTCTCGACCACCGTGGCCGAGCAGTTCGGTGCCGCCACCCGGTTCCGCACCCCGATTGTCGAGACCACCGGGACCGGCGGCGGCTTCAAGCTGTTCTGCGAGGGCATCGGACCGGCCACGCCGTCGGTTTCCAACGCCTCCCGCCCGATCAAGGCGACGGAAATGGCCGTCTGCGTCGAGAATGGCGTGACCGAGATCGTCGAAGTGCCGATCGGCTTCGACGGCATCGTGCTCGCCAATGCCACCGATGCGCCGACCTTCTCGCTCACCAAGTCGCAGATCTTCCAGGGCCTCGCCGCGCGCCTGCCGGACGAGAATGGCAACATGGTCGAAAATCCCAATGAGCGCTGGTCCGAAATCGCTTCCAGCCTTCCCGACCTCGAGATCAAGGTCTTCGGCCCGCCGCCGACCTCCGGCACGCGCGACGCCTTCATGGAGATCGCCATGGAACTCGGCGCGGAGGAATATGTCGAGGAGAAGGGGCTCGAGGGCGAACTCGCCGAGACCGTAGAGAAAGCCGGCACACTCCTGCGCTCCGACGGAGCCTGGATCGATGCCGGGGAGAATGACGCTTCCATCATCCAGACCCTGATCAAGAACAAGGGCGCGCTCGGCGTGCTCGGCTTCTCCTTCCTGGAACAGAATGCCGACCGCGTGAAAGCCGCGACGGTGAACGGCATCAACCCGACCTTCGAGGCCATCGCCTCGGGCGAGTACAAGGTGTCGCGCTCCATGTACATCTATGTGAAGAAGGCCAATATCGGCCTGGTGCCGGGCCTTGTGGAATTCGTCGATGAGTTCACGAGCGACGGCACCTGGGGCCCGACCGGATACCTGGTCGAAAAGGGCCTGATCCCGCTGCCGGAGGCCCGCCGCGCCGAGGTGCGTGAGAAGGCGCTCGCGCTCGAAACCATGGACAGCAAAGGCTGAGTCGATTGGCCAGCAACGCGCAGAAGGCTCAAGACACGGACGCGGACACCAAGATCGAGCGCGTCGCCTCGATCCTCTTCACCTTCATCTTCTGGGGCCTGATCGCGACGGTCATCGCCTTCATCGCCCTGTCGGAGCTTGCTCAACTCGGCCTGCGCGACGCCGTGATTGGCGGTGTGCTGATCGGACTGGCGCTCGGCTGGCTCGCTGCGACGCTGAACATCGCCCGCCGGATCGCAGGCTTTTTCGCTGGCCTGCTCGACATCGCCGGCTGGTTCAGCTGAACGCAAAGCAGCGCCGTCTGTGGCCCGGAACTTGAACCCCCCGTCAGGGTGGGGCTTGGTGGCGGAAGTGTTGCGTGCGCGGGAGGAAGACGATGAGCTGGGAATTTGTCCGGGGATGGCTCGGCGCGTTCGGTGTGACCTTTCTCATCGCCCAGCTCGTGAAGCTTTTCGGCCTGCTCGCGGAGTTGCTCGGCCCCATCGAATACCTCATGGCCATGTTTGCGGACGTCTTCCCCTGGCTGGCTGACTGGCTGAACATCACCTTCGGCTGGAGCCTGAACGGCATGGACATCATGGCCGCGAGCGTTGCGCTCTCGGCGACCTTCATCATCGTGTCCGCCATCTCCACCAGCGCGCCGATGAAGACCATCTACGTCTTCCGCTTCATGCTGATCCCCTACGCCTTCATCGTGATCGGGCTGGCCATTTTCATCCAGGTGATCACGCCCTTCTTTGAGCTTGGCGCCTTTCATGAGGGCTGCCGCAGCGCCGGCATGGGCGAGATCTATGGCAGCTCCTGCGCGGAATCCGCCCGCCAGCTGCGCTTCCTCGACACCTTCTTCGGCAATGAGGATCGCAGCCAGTTGACAGAAGCCGAGAACGCATCCGGCATCGGCCTCCTGCTCTCGCTTGTGTGGATCGCGCTCGCCCTGCCCGTGCTCGCGGTGATCATCTTCTTCTTCAAGCGCCTGCGCGTGAACAAGCTCCTGAAGCGCGTCACCCTCGCCATCGCCTCATCGGCCGCCATCATCATCGCCTCCGCCGCCTGGCAGATCTACACCACCGACATGACGGTAGAGGACGCGCTCAACGAGATGTTCGGCGGGGAGGTTTAGGGGGTGGTCGCTTTTTGGCCGACCTGAGGCATCTGAATCGTTGATCAGAGCGGCTTCAGTCAGAGCGGCTTTCTATCGGTGTCGAATAGGTCACATCCGAGCAGCACATATGGTGGGTCTCGTTCAGCGCTCACAACGTCATTCGGAAACGCACTACGCAACGGAAGCCCGCACCGACCGACCCTCGATCAAAAACGCTCGGGCCTAGGTCGCTGCATCAGGCGCAGATTCGAGCTAACATTGACCTCGTATCCGCACTTCAATCCCGAACCACATCCGACTGGACCCAACCGAATGTGTCGCCGACGAGGACTGGGAAGCGCCCATAATTTGCTGAACCGAGCACTTTGATCTCAGTCCCTGCTGGCAACTCGTCGATCAGGACCATCCATTCGGGGTCCGCCATCTCATACAGCTTGAAGCTTCCATCCGGCACCACGGTTTTCATCACCGGTAAGGACGACGCAAAGCCTTCCACAGTGACCCAGTTGCTCTCGCGGACCTCTGGCGTAAACAGGCCCGTATAAATGTTCACCGTCAGGAAAAGAATGAAGGCGGTGAACCAGCCCAGCAGAGTGGTGCCTCCCGCAAGTAGCGGTCCAATCAAGAGCCACGTTCCCTTGCGCGATTTCAACCGGGTCTGCAATCCGAGAGAATTTCCAAGATCGCGCACCCGGCGCGATACGCGCCGCCAGCCGAGAAACACCCACAAGGCTGACAAGCCCGTCGCGGCGAGTATGGCCCAGATATGGGAGCTTCCCCATTCATCGCCTTCATAGCCGTAGACATTCAGACCCCACAACCACAGGGTAACACTCATCATCAGACTGGTGACGAGGAAGCATTCGCCCATGAATTTCAGCCAGCCCATTCGTTCGGCTTTGCTGCGCGCCTTGCCAAGCCCGTGGCTGGCCAGATGCGCGACAAAGTCCCGATCCTGAGGAGTGAGGGCGCTGCCATATTCACCCTCGATCTGTGACACTGAAGCCGATTTGCGGTTTTCGAGGCTCGAGCCCCGTTCTTCTGCCTTTAGAACAGCCTCTCGCACCAGGCGCAAATGACTCAATTCGGACAAGGCCTTGTCGAGCTTCTTGGCTTCATTCTCAGCGGCCAGCTCCAGCAGTTGGCTGAGAAAAGGTATTTCTGGCCCGATGACGGGTCGTGCGCCGCCATTCGCGCCTGAGATCTGAAACCTCCTGCCGGAAATGAAGATCTGCGCATCATCGAGATCAACATGCGCGTCGAGCCGCAAAATGGCGCCATTGGCGTCAACGCGTTCAAGCGTGTGCGAATCCACCTCAACTGCCCTAGCGCTTGTGAGATTATTCCATTGCGCTGCAAGGAACTGTTTGAGCGGCTGTGGTGGCTGCGTCAGCGTCTGATGCCCGACACTTATTTCCGCATAATGCCGACGCGTAAGGCGCGTATGGATTTCTCCCTTAGCATGACATGGCTCACAGGTGGTGGAGCCGCCGCCACGGCAGCGAGAACAGGTGATCATTTTTCTTCCACCACACAAACCGCAATTGGTTCGACCGCTCCCGCCGCAGCGCCCGCAGGTTCCTGTTTGACTGCCATTAGAGGTCTTCCCGCTACCACCACAAAAACTACACCTGAACCGCCCATCCGGTCCGCAACTCGTGCACGTTCGGCCCCCCCGGCCACCGCAACCGCCGCAGGTATTTCTACCTTCCCCACCGCAACTGGAGCATTTTCTGGTGATCACCTCTGAGAAGGTCCATCCGGGAACATCCACCTGCTTGCCGCTGGTGAGGTAATCTTGTGGAGACGCGGTGAGCAGGGCCAGCACATCTTGTTCGCGCACATGGTTGCGCCGGTAATCGGCTTCCTGCTCATCAATGCTGGGCCCGCGCGCGGCATGCTTCACTTGCATTGAGGCATCTGAGGACTGCAGTTTTGCCTGCACAGTCACATCAAGCTCGACCCTATGACAGATGTGCTCGCTGAGCTTTGTACTTGAATCGTGATTTCCTGCGAGAATGCCGTCTACGTAATCCTGAATATACACGCCACCTGACCCCACAATCGTGCTCCTTGACGCAAGGGTCCTGTCTCCAAAACGCTCTGTCAATGCCAATCAGGAAATGATTGTCAAATTCTTTACAGTAGCAACAGATGTCGCTGCGCGCTACAGTATGTAGCTGAGGGTACGATTGAAAATCGACACCCTCCACAAATGAAGTGGCGGAATCCAATACCCAAGCCGGTTTTGCGACGCTCATAGTGACAGTTGTTCGTCGTCGCAGCCATTTGAGCACTTCGACCAACCGTTCATTGTCGGCGATTAGCAGCCTGATACCATTCGCTCTGACAGCCCCCTAAGCCGCCATCACCCGTTCCACCTCGTCCACGAGGTCTTTCAGGTGGAAGGGTTTGGAGAGGATTTTGGAGCCGGCGGGGGTCGGGGTGTTGGAGGCGAGGGCGACCGCCGCAAAGCCCGTGATGAAGATGATCTTCATGGCGGGGTCGAGCTCTGCACCGCGCCGGGCGAGCTCGATGCCGTCAATGCCCGGCATGACAATGTCGGTCAGCAAGAGGTCGAAAACCTCCCGCTCCAGCGCGCCGAGCGCCTGTTCGCCATCCTCGAAATCCTGCACCTCATGGCCTGCGCGCCTGAGCGAAAGGGTCAGGAATTTGCGCATCGACCGGTCGTCTTCGGCCAACAATATCTTCATGCCGGAATAGCCCCTGCCGCTATCTTTCGATTCCTTAACACATCTGCCCCCCATTGCGTAAACCGGGAATGAAGACCGCCGACAATCCCGCACCTAACTTGACCTTTTCCATCGGGCGGAAAACATGGGGGCATGCCAGACGCCAATGCCATTCCCTCCCGAGACAGCCCGCGCCGAGCGAGCGGCGCACCTGTGAACTGGCCGGCGCCCGCGCACATCCTCGCCCCCGGCCCCGGCATGCCGCGCATAGGGGTGGTCTTCGCCTCGCCACATTCCGGCAGCCATTATCCGGAATCGATCCTGTCGCGCTCGCGCCTCTCGCCGATTGTTCTCAGGCGCACCGAGGACGCCTTTGTCGACGAGCTTTTCGCCGACGCCCCCTGTTTCGGGGCTCCGCTGATCAGCGCGGAATTCGCCCGCTCCTTTGTCGATCTCAACCGCGCCGCCTGTGAGGTGGACCCGGACATGTTCCACGACGCCCCGCCGGCCTACCGCGCGCAGCGGGCCAATGAGCGCGTGCGCGCCGGTCTGGGCTGCCTGCCCCGCATCGCCTCTGGCGGGGAGGAGATCTACGACGCACCCTTGCCCTGGAGCGAAGGCCAGAACCGGCTGGAGCATGTCCATGCGGGCTATCACACGGCCTTGAAGCGCCTCGTCAGTGCCGCTCGCGTGCAGGGCGGCGGCAAGGCGGTGCTGATCGATTGCCACTCCATGCCCTCCAATGTGCGCAAGGGCACCCGGCCCGTGCCGCACATCGTGCTGGGCGACCGGTTCGGCTCGGCCTGTTCGCACCGCCTGATCGCGGCCGCCGAGCGCGCCTTCCGCGCCATGGGCTACCAGGTCGGACGCAATGCGCCCTATGCTGGTGGCTACACCACACGGACCTATGGCCTTCCGCGTGCCGGCGTTCATGCCCTGCAGATCGAGATCAACCGCGCGCTCTACATGGACGAGGCGAGCGTGACGCGGCTCGACCGGTTCGAACAGGTCAGGGCCGACATGGCCCGCGTGGTCGAGGCACTGACCTGTCCGAAACTGCTGGCGCGGCTCTGAACCGGCATGGCCGATGCGATCCTCAGCCTCGACCAGGGCACGACCTCCTCGCGCGCCATCGCCTTCTCACGCGAGGGGCGCATTCTCGCCCAGGCGCAACAGGCCTTCCCGCAGCTCTATCCGGCCGAGGACCGTGTCGAGCACGATCCGGAAGCGATCTGGCAGACAATGCTCGCCACGGCACGCGCCGCGCTTGCCGACGCCGAAGGCGCGGGCCACCGCACAGTCGGGATCGGCATCACCAACCAGCGCGAGACCGTGCTCCTCTGGGACCGGGCGACGGGCGCGCCGCTGTACAATGCGATTGTCTGGCAGGACCGGCGCACTGCGGCCACCTGCGCGCGCCTTAGGGCTGAAGGCCATGCCGGCCTGATCAGCGAGAAGACCGGCCTCGTCATCGATCCCTATTTCTCCGCCACCAAGCTTGCCTGGCTGCTTGACAACATCCCCGGTGCCCGCGCCCGCGCGGAACGGGGCGAACTCGCCGCCGGAACCGTGGACAGCTTCCTGATCTGGCGGCTGACCGGCGGGCGCGTACACGCCACCGACGCGACGAATGCGAGCCGCACAAGCCTGTTCGACATCGGTACCCAATGCTGGGACGAGGACCTGCTCAGCCTCTTCAACGTGCCGCGCGCTTGCCTCCCCGAAGTGAAGGACTCAGCGGCTGATTTCGGCACCACGGATCTGGACCTCTTCGGCCGCGCCCTTCCCATTTCCGGCGTGGCGGGTGACCAGCAGGCCGCCGCCATCGGACAGGCCTGTTTCACCCCGGGCAGCCTGAAGGCAACCTATGGCACGGGCTGCTTCGTCCTCGTCAACACGGGCAGCAACATTGCCCGCTCCGCCCACCAACTGCTCTCTACCCTCGCCTATCGACTGAACGGTGAGCCGACCTATGCGGTCGAGGGCTCGATCTTCATCGCCGGGGCTGCGGTGCAATGGCTGCGCGACGAAGTGGGCCTGCTCGCCACATCGCAGGAAACCGCCGAGCGCGCCGCCCGGGCAAGGGACGACGCGCAGGTCATCATGGTGCCGGCCTTCACCGGCATGGGCGCGCCGCACTGGTCACCGAATGCGCGCGCCGCCGTCTTTGGCATGACGCGGGGCACGGGGCCGGACGAGCTTGCCCGCGCCGCGCTCGAAGGCGTCGTCTACCAGACCCACGACCTGTTCGCCGCCATGCAGGCCGATGGCCTTGCCCTGTCTGAACTGCGCGTGGATGGCGGCATGGCGGCGAATGACTGGTTCGTGCAGCGCCTCGCCGACATTCTGGGCCGCGACGTGCTCCGCCCGCCCGTGCTCGAGACCACTGCCCTCGGCGCCGCCTGCCTCGCTGGGCTCCAGACGGGCATCTATTCAGGGCTCGATGAGATCGCCGCGCTCGCCCGCAGCGCCGAACGCTTCACGCCGGGAATGGACACGCACGACCGAGCCATCCGCCTCAAACGCTGGCAGGCCTGTGTGAGAGCAGTGCTGAGCGTGGCGGTGGAGCGGTGAATTTGCCTGAGGTGGTCCTGATTGCCGGGGCGAATGACGCGGGAAAGACAACCTTTGCCCGCCATTTTGTCCCCGGGGCCTTTCCGGATGGGATGTTCCTGAACGCCGACGAAATCCAGCACCGTAGGGTGCATGGAGCGCAGCGATATGCACCGTCCACACGCTCCACGGCGGTGCTGCGGTCAAGCCGCACGGAGGCGGAGGTGGCGGCGTCTGTGCGGAAAGAAGAGGAAGCAGGACACGGGGCGAAGTTCGCAGCGGTCAAGCCCTGGCCCGACCTTAGGGTTCCGCTTCGCTGCGACTCGATCGCAGCGTCCATCTCCTGCGCGTTGGTCCCGGCGCGAGGGTCCGAGCGACGGACCCTGCGGTTCCCGGGACCAGGTCAAGGACAGGCAAGCCGCAGGCACGCGCGGGAGGGGGCGTTTCTTTATCCCACACCCCTCGGCTCCGTGCGATACTCAGCACATGACCCGCGACGATATCCTTCGTTTCTATGCCGCGACGCCCATCTGGTTCTGGCCGGTGCTCTGGTGGAACCTCTGGCGGCTGGACGCGCTGATGGCCGCCCGCTTGGCGGCGGGCGAGAGCGTGCTGGCGGAGATTTTCACGAATGGGCGCGGGGCCTTGCGGGTGCGCTGGATCGCGCGGGCCTCGGCGCCCGAGTTCTGGCGGCATGACGGACCCGACGTGCTGGAGCTTGCCGATCTCGACGCCCATGCGCGCGGATTTGCAGCCGCCGCCTGTGGCTGGATCGCGCGCGCGGGCCTCTCTGCGCCGAGCGTCGAGGCACCGCTCCATCCCCCATTTGCGCATCTTGAGCCCGGTTAGGGGCTGCTCATTTCTGTCATCCCGGCTTTCGGCTGCGCCCCTGCCAGGATGACATTTCAGTCCAATCGCAACATTCGCCGGACCGGTCCCCATCGGTGCCGGGCGCACCTGCTGGCCTCAGAAGAAACGCTCCAGAACTCGGATCGTGTCGCCGGGCAGGACGGGGGTGTCCGGGCGCAGTTCGATACGCATTTCCTCATTGCTGTCGGCGGTCTTGATCACCACCACTTTCTGATTGGCGCGGTAGGAGAAGCCGCCGGCGGTGGCGATAGCATTCATCACTGTCAGGCCTTCCTGATACGGATACTCCGCCGGGTTCCTGACCTCGCCGAGAATGTAATAGGGGCGGAAGTTCAGAACCTCGGCCGAGACCTGCGGGCTCCGCAGGTATCCATCGCGCAACTCCGCCTCGACGGCATCCTCAAGTTCGCTGATTGTGCGGCCCGCAACGCGAATATCGCCGATCAGCGGCATTGAGATCAAGCCCGATCCGGTGACCTGGTACTCGCCTGAGAGGTCTTCTTCATTGAACACCTTCACGCGCAGTCGGTCACCTGAACCGAGTTCGTATTCCCCGACCGGGCGGCGGACCATGACGGGCTCCGCTTCGGAGGCACCCGGCAGCACCGCACCCCCGCCAGAGCCTGACTGGCAGGCCGTGACGAACAGGGCGAGCGCGCCGAGGGCGGCAAGGGCAATGGAGCGGATGGGCTGTTTCATGCTTTCAAACCTCACGTCTTGGTGGACAGGAAAGCCACCGTATCCCCTTCAAGTCTTGCCGCGGTCAGGCGGCCGGAAAAATAGGCGCCGGTATCGACATTGATCCGGCGATGGTCCCGGAACGGCTTGTCGACCGGCGTGTGGCCATGCACGACGATGACCTCGTGCGGATCGGGGGCCTTCAGGAACTCCTCGCGAATCCACATGAGATCGGTTTCCGACTGGTCCTCGAACGGCACACCGGGCCTGACCCCTGCATGAACAAAGCCATAGGGACCGATTCGGGCGGAATAGGAGAGGCGCTGCAGGAATTGCTCGTGCTCGCGCGGCAAGGCGTGAACGAATTCGGAATGCGCGCGGTGCCAGTCCTCGCTCTTGGTCATCGTCCGGGGCGGGCGCACGCCATAGGAAACGAGCGTCTCGCGTCCGCCATAGGCCGCCCAGCGGGGACCGAAATCCGGGTCGCCGAGAAAGGTCAGCATGGCGTCCTCATGATTGCCCTTCAGGCAGCACAGTTCGAAATGCGAAAGGCGGTCACCGATGAGCATGTCGATCACCTGGCGGGACTGGAAACCGCGATCGACGTAATCGCCGAGAAAGACGATGCCCGCCGGTCCGGAATGACCCCGCGTGTCTTCTTCGATGATCTGGATCAGGTTTTCGAGAAGGTCGGCGCGGCCATGAATGTCGCCGATGGCATAGATGCGCTGGCCCGGCTGGAGCGGTTCATGATGATCGCCGAACCGGACGGGCTCCGAACCCGGCAGGGGTGCCGGTGCAGGCGAATCAGAACGGCCGCTCGTGCGTTCTCGACGCAACAGCGTTCCCAGTCCTCGCGTGAAGAGGGCCCTGGCTTGACTTGCGGCACCCCGCAAGGCGGCGATCATCCGCTGCCAGACCCCTGAACCACCCTGCACAAGAATCCCCTTCCAGTCAGCATCTCGTCATGGACACCGACCGTCTCTTCTCAATGCTCGGGCATACAAAATCAAGTGTTTGCACCTCAGGGTGCGTTTCCCGGAGGGCACTCGCGCCTGACGGGAAATGGTGTGCTCAGCGCAGCAGGAACCAGATCCCGGTGCCGATCAGCGTCCAGGCAAGTGTGCAGTAGATGACGACAAAAGTGACCGTCTTCCAGAGCGGCCACTTGTCATCAGGCATTGGCGCCTCAGCCTCGCTCGCGGTCAGCCGCTCATTCGGTCGCCCGAGGGCGCCGAAGGATCCAGCCCGGTCGCGTTGCGTGCCTGATATCATGACGGTACGGTCCGTTCTGTTCATCCCGTCTCCTTCATCACACCCTCAAGGGGCATCTTTTCCGGAGGGTTAACGAGGTCGCTGGGAAATGTGGCGCGAGTGTGTTTCTTTTGGTACGCTCCTGGGGAGTGCGGACTTTCTGCGGCATGAGTGTTGCACCTCGGTCACGGTTCAGCTTCGGGGGATCGTCATGGAAACGACTGCGGAATCCAGCCGAAACTCTTTCCACCTGGCCATGGGAGTGCTGGTTTTCCTCGTTTTTCTCGCCCTTTTGGCGCTTGCCGTGCGAGAATGGCTGGTGCTCGACGCAGAATCGCGCGTCGGCAGCGCCGATCTCGACGCGGTCAGCCTGGCACAGGAGATCAGCGAAGAGGGACGTTCGGTCACGCCCGAAACACTTGTCAGTCTGGCCGAGCGCCTCGTCGAACTCGGACCCGATCATGATGACCGGGCGCGCGAATTTCTGCTCCGGGCGCTCGCGCGCGATGAGGGCCGCCCTTATGCCTGGACGCTTCTTGCATTTGTCGAGACGCGTCGTACAGGTATGTTTTCAGCCGAGGCCAGAGATGCCTTTGCCCGCTCGGTGCAGGTCTGCCCGCTCTGCGAGAAGGATTTGCTGCGCTGGCGTCTCGAATTCGTCATCACCCATTGGGACGAAGTGCCCGCCAGCATTCGCGCGGACGTGTTCCAAGGGGCTGATTTCCTGCGCTGGTGGCATCTTGACGCAGATTTCCTGCAAACCCAGAAGGAACGCGCCGCCGCCCGCGGAATACCTTTTGCCGACTATCAGCGCGCGGTGAACAGCCCGGTGCGACCGCACGAGATCACGGACTGACCTCTGCCAGAATCAAACCGCCGACAACCCCAAGGGAGCTGTCGGCGGCGGTTCATTCGAGCAATCCGTGTTAGCGCTCAGTGCACGCTGACGGGGTGAAGCGAATTCGCGCGTGCCATTTCGAAAGCGGCGTCGCGGGTCTGCACGATGGCGAGCGGTTTGCCCTCGTCGGACCAGACCGCAAAGAGTTCGTCGGGATTGTCGACTTCGCTCAGCGCCTCCGGCGCAATCAGGCGCTCGATCTCATCGGCGTCGAGCTGGCGGACATAGACCAGGTTTTCGGTCTCTCGCGTCTGTTCAATGGTCATCTTTCATCCTTCCCTTTCAGACAGGACGGCACCGGCACCCCCGGCTTCGGCAGGTGCCCGTGCCCGGTTAGGGTGAATTTGGGGCCGCTGGAAAAGAGGATCAAGGCTCGGCAACATATGGACACCAGACCGGCACAAAGCGGGCAAGAAGTGTTGAGCGCGCGCTCATGGAGTCCAGAATTCAGCCTTCCACACCGTATCGAACCCCTTAAATAGGCCCCGATGCGCGATTTTGCGAACCTTCTCGAACGCCTCGTCCTCACGCCGTCGCGCAACGCGAAAATCGCGCTGATGACCGATTATCTGCGTCGCACGCCTGATCCAGCCCGCGGCTGGGCGGTAGCGGCGATCACGAGGGATCTCGACATTCCGGCGGTGAAGCCGGGCCTGATCCGCAGCCTGATAGAAGAGCGCATGGACCCGGTGCTCTTCCACATGTCGTATGATTATGTCGGCGATTTGGCCGAGACGGTCAGTCTCACCTGGCCGGATCGTGGGCTGTCCGGTGATCCGCCACCGCTCGACCGGATCGTCGAGACCCTGATAGAGGCGCGGCGCACCGAGGCGCCGGGGCTTGTGACCACCTATCTGGACCAGTTCGACCCGACGGCACGCTGGGCGCTTCTAAAGCTCGTGACGGGCGGCTTGCGCATCGGCGTGTCGTCTCGGCTCGCAAAGCTCGCTTTGGCAGAGTTTGGGCAGTTGGATGTGCACGAGATCGAGGAGATCTGGCACGGCCTCACCCCGCCCTATACCGACCTCTTTGCCTGGCTGGAGGGGCGCGCGGACAAGCCCGAGTCCGACCTTTCGGCACCGTTTCGCCCGGTCATGCTCGCCCAGCCGCTCGTGGCGAAAAAGGACCGCGACAACCCCGACGCCGTTGATCCGGACCTGATCCGGCCCGAAACCTATGCCGCAGAGTGGAAATGGGACGGCATTCGCGTGCAACTGGCGAGCGAAAACGGCACCCGCCGCCTCTACACCCGCACCGGCGATGACATCTCCCACACCTTTCCCGATGTGATCGCGGCCATGGATTTCGACGCCGCGCTTGATGGCGAGCTTCTGGTGCGCAAGGCGGATGGCGGCGTCGCGCCTTTCAATGACCTGCAGCAGCGCCTGAACCGCAAGACCGTCACGGCGAAGCAGATGGCCGAGCGTCCCGCCTTCATCCGCGCCTATGACGCGCTGCAGATCGGTGCAGAGGATTTGCGCCGCCTGCCCTTTCGCGAAAGGCGGGACAGGCTGGAAGCCTTCGTGGCAGGGCTCGCGACCGTCCGCATCGACGTGTCGGAGCTTGTGGATTTCGACACCATCGAGGCGCTGGAGACCGCGCGCAACAATCCGCCCACGCCCGAGATTGAAGGGCTGATGCTGAAGCGCTGGGACTCGGTCTATGAGCCCGGCCGCCCGAAGGGCCCCTGGTTCAAGTGGAAGCGCGATCCGTTCCTGATCGACGCCGTGCTCATGTACGCCCAGCGCGGCCACGGCAAACGCTCAAGCTTCTATTCCGACTACACATTCGGTGTGTGGCGGGAAGCCGATGGCGCGCGCGAGCTAACGCCCGTGGGCAAGGCCTATTTCGGCTTCACTGACGAGGAGCTGAAACAACTCGACAAATTCGTGCGCGATCACACGGTCGACCGCTTCGGCCCCGTGCGCGCAGTGACGGCGACGGAGGATGAGGGCCTTGTACTGGAGGTCGCCTTCGAGGGCCTGCAACGCTCCCCTCGCCACAAATCCGGCATCAGTATGCGCTTCCCAAGGATCAACCGCATCCGCTGGGACAAGCCGACAGGGGAAGCCGACCGGATTGAGGCGTTGGAGGCGTTGTTGGAGGTTTAGTTACCAGACGTTCGATTCGCGGTGCGATCACCATCAGAAAAGGAATACTGGTAGCGTCCCGGTGCGTGGTGTAAGAACGACCTGAGGACGGTCATCGTGCTCGAATCCGTCGAGGCTGTGGTTGCTGACAACAACCAGAAGGACCTCACACGATGACCGAAGACAGATTGGCTTTGTTCGAGCTGAATGAC
>Ga0081520_100286_pt1 | contig 27595 bp, 23 predicted proteins | sample HotLakmasection1_FD_70988 | JGI IMG/M metagenome (GOLD analysis project Ga0081520, IMG submission 70988) | Hypersaline microbial mat communities from Hot Lake, Washington, USA - Section #1 (SPADES assembly) (version 2) | ecosystem: Environmental > Aquatic > Non-marine Saline and Alkaline >... | reverse complement strand
GCCCGGGCGCGTGAACACAAGGCGCGGGCGGGGGGCGCGCCCGCGGGGGGGGGCCCCCCCGCCGCGAAACAGAACCGGAAGGCGCGCGCCGCGCCACGCACCTTCCGTAATCCAATCATTGCCAGCGGCGCGCCGGCCGCCGACGGGAAGCTCGTTACTTGAGCTCGATCTTGGCGCCAGCTTCTTCGAACTTCTTCTTGATTTCTTCGGCCTCGTCCTTGGAAACACCTTCCTTGATCGGCTTCGGCGCGCTTTCGACGAGATCCTTGGCCTCTTTCAGACCAAGGCCGGACACGACTTCGCGAACGACCTTGATGACGTTGATCTTCTTGGCGCCGCCATCGACGAGGATCACGTCAAATTCGGTCTTCTCCTCGACCGCGGCAGCGTCGCCGCCGCCAACCGCCGGACCGGCCACGGCCACGGCTGCAGCAGCCTTGATGCCGCGCTCTTCGAGGAAGTCGTTGAGTTCTTTTGCTTCGAGAATGGTGAGGCCGAGCAGCTCTTCACCGAGCTTTGCGATATCCGCCATGATGTCTGACTTTCTGATTCGAGTTGAGGTTCACTGGGTTCGTGTGTGTGCGGTGGATTGACCTCAGGCCGCGGCCTGCTCTTCGATCGCCTTGATTGCGCCTGCGAGACCCTGACCCGGCGCATTGATGCGCTGGGCGATCTGGCTGGCCTGGCCCAGGAGACGGGCCACGACGGTGGCGATAAGCTCTTCGCGCGACGGCATCTTGGAGAGCGCCTCGACGCCCGCCGCATCCATCACCTGCGCATCCATGATGGCGCCGATGAGCTTCAGGTTCTGGTTCTCCTTGGAGAAATCCAGGGTCGCCTTTGCCGGCACCGTCGGATCGGGTGCATAGGCGATGGCAACCTGTCCCTTGAAGAGGTCCTGAGCCGCCTCGCCGCCCTTGCCCTCGAGGGCGAGCTTGGCGAGCCGGTTCTTGACCACTTTGAGATGCCCGCCCTGCTCTCGGAGCTTGGCGCGCAGCCCGGTCATGTCCGCAACGGTGAGGCCATCATAGTGCGCCACGACGACAGCACCGGCCTCCGCGAAGACGCCTTTCAGCATCTCGATGGCTTCGGCTTTCTGAGCCTTGTCCATGGGTTACGGTCTCCAAATATACGGCGGTCGGACCATCCGAGCCGCCCGGGGTGTGCCAGCACCGGGATCGATCCCGAAAGCCAGCGCCTGCCCAGGGCACTGCGTCGGACAGGTGCAGGGCGAAACGCCCGCACGACCTGAACCTCTGCCTCGCCCCGTCTATCACGGGAATTACGGGCGCAAACCCAACCCATGGTCTCGGACAGGAAACGGGAGACCGGCCAGGGCCGTCTCCCGTAAGAGCGCGGTGTTAACGCATGAGGATGAGGAGCGCAACCCTAAAGAATCGGAAAATGTCAAGTGCGTGCTCCGCAGCACCGGACGTCCGTTCAACTCCTGCCTGTCGCCTCAAGGGGTCGCTTTCGGGCCAGCGTCCCTTCGCGAACATTTCCGTTTCGCTGCCAACCTGCTTGAAGGCTCCGCGACAGAACAGGCCGATAAGGGTCAGAAAAGGGCGCCACGGATGGCGCCCTTCTCAGTCTCATGGTTTCCCGGGAGACCCTCAACCCGCCGCGAGCGCGTCGCTGGTATCGATCTGCACGCCCGGACCCATGGAGGACGAGATCGCGATCTTCCTGACATAGGTGCCCTTGGCGCCCGACGGACGCGCCTTGACGAGCGCATCGACAAAGGCGCGGACATTGGCCTCGATGGCGGCCTCGTCGAAACTCGTCTTGCCGACGCCGGCATGAACGATGCCCGCCTTCTCGACACGGAACTCCACGGCACCGCCCTTGGCGTCCTTGACGGCCTGGGCGACGTTCGGGGTCACGGTTCCGACCTTGGGGTTCGGCATCAGACCGCGGGGACCGAGCACCTTGCCGAGCCGTCCCACGACCGACATCATGTCCGGTGTCGCGATGACGCGGTCGAAATCCATGCGGCCATTCTGGACCTCTTCCATGAGATCCTCGGCACCGACCACTTCGGCACCGGCGGCGCGGGCCTCATCGGCCTTGGCGTCGCGCGCGAACACCGCCACGCGGACCGAACGGCCCGTGCCAGAGGGCAGATTGACCACGCCGCGTACCATCTGGTCGGCATATTTCGGATCAACACCGAGATTGACGGCGATATCGACGGTCTCGTCGAATTTCGCCCTGGCATTGTCCTTCACGATCTTCACCGCCTCGGAGATCGAATAGGCACGCGTCGCATCGACGGCGGCCCGGGCGGAGCGAATGCGCTTTCCTTCAGCCATGTCCCTACTCCGTCACTTCCAGGCCCATGGCGCGGGCCGAGCCTTCGATGATCTTGGTCGCCGCGTCGAGATCGTTGGCGTTGAGATCGTTCATCTTGGTTTCGGCAATCTCGCGGCACTGGGCGCGCGTCACCTTGCCGACGGTTTCGTGACCTGGCTTGTTGGCACCGGAGGCCGGCTTCTTGCCGAGCTTGAGGCCGGCCGCCTTTTTCAGGAGGACCGTGGCAGGCGGGCTTTTCACCTCGAAGGTAAAGGACTTGTCCTGATAATAGGCGATCACCACCGGCAGTGGCAGACCCTTCTCCATCTTCTCTGTCCTGGCGTTGAACGCCTTGCAGAACTCCATGATGTTGATGCCGCGCTGACCCAGCGCCGGACCGACCGGCGGCGAGGGGTTGGCAGCGCCAGCGGGGATCTGAAGCTTCAGATACCCGAGCAGTTTCTTGGCCATGTGACCCTTCCTTTGTATGCGCCGGAAACGTGTTTCAGTCGCCGGCAGGTTTGGGGGCGTGGTGCAGCCCGGACATGGTCTTCGCGCCCGGCACCTCCCACACTGTCTTCACCGGTCGCCCGGCGAAGTCGCGCTCTATGCTGTGGAAAGGGACCGGGAGTCAAGCGCTCAGCCCTTTTGCTGCCGCGCTTCCAGCGAGCAAATTTCAGGGAACGAGTGCCCGGGCACCGCTCACGGCAAGGATCGAGCCCGCACAATAGCTCGCCTCCTCCGAAAGCAGCCAGAGAATGGCCTTCGCCACCTCATCCGCCGATGCCGCCCGCCCGAGGGGCAGACCCGGCCCCAGGCGCTCAACCCGGTCCGGTTCGCCGCCTGAGGCATGAATATCGGTGTCGGTGATCCCGGGGCGCACCGCGTTCACCCGGATGCCCTCTCCAGCCACTTCCAGGGCGAGACCGATTGTGAAACTGTCGATCGCCCCTTTCGCGGCGGCATAATCGACATATTGCGAGGGCGAGCCGATCTTGGATGCGGTCGAGGCCACATTGACAATGGCACCGCCCTGACCGCCGTGACGCCTTGACATGCGCCGCACCGCAGCGCCCGCGCAGAGGAACGAGCCGGTCACATTCACCGCCAGCATCCTGGCGATCCGCTGGGCCGACATCTCGTCGACGCGCGCCGGGTGATCGACAATCCCTGCATTGTTGACAAGGCCGCCGAGTGTACCGAGCGCGTCAGCGGCAGCGAATATCTGCTCGACATCAGCGGCTTCGGCCACATCACCGCGCACGGCGACCGCCCGTCTGCCGGCCGCCTCGACGTCAGCGACCACCGCCTCGGCGGCTGCGGGGGCGGAGACAAAGTTGACGACCACGTCCCAGCTGCTGAGCGCCGCCAGCCTTGCCGTTGCCGCTCCGATCCCGCGCGAGGCGCCTGTGACGACGAGAACCGGCATTGGCGCACCCGGCTCCTAGGTGATCTTGTCGACCTGGTCGTATTCCAGCTCCACCGGTGTCTCGCGGCCGAAGATGGAGACCATGACCTTCAGGCGGGCATTGGCCTCGTCGACCTCTTCGACACCGCCCTCGAAGGACTGGAACGGGCCGTCATTGACGCGCACCTTCTCGCCGATCTCGAACTGGATAGTCGGGCGCGGACGCTCGGCGGCCTCCTCGGCGGTGCCGAGAATGCGGTCGACCTCGCGCTGGGGCACCGGCAGCGGCTTCTTGCCGCCATCGGCACCGAGGAAGCCCGTCACCTTGGGCGTGTCCTTGACGAGGTGGTAGACCGCGTCATTCAGCTCTGCCTTCATCAGGACATAGCCCGGAAAATAGGTTTTCTCGCGGGTGCGCTTCTTGTTGCGCACGACCTCGACGACCTCTTCGGTCGGCACTTCGAGATCCTCGATGAAACCGTCGAGCCCTTCAGTCTTCGCGCGCTCCATGATGGCGGCGGCGACCTTCTTCTCGAAATTGGAATAGGCGTGAACGATGTACCATTTTGCCTCGGCCATGGGCGAGGAACTCCTTGTTCGTGTCGTGGTTCAGTGCCGGACCGGATCAGACGCCTGAGATCAGGCGAACGCCCCAGCCGACAAGCTGGTCCACGGTGAGCAGGAAGATGGACACGATGACGGTCATGACGAGCACCATGATGGTGGCCGCCACCGTCTCCGAACGGGAGGTCCACGTCACCTTCGCACCCTCGGCACGGACCTGGCGGAAGAAGGTGAGCGGACCGACCTTCTTTTTCTTCTTCACCGCCTCGGCAGAGGCACCCTTGCCTCCGGCCTTTGCGCCGCCGGCGGGCGGTTTCGACTTGTTCTGCGCCATGGGCAGGCCCCGCGTCCTTTTAACTGCACACTGATTTTGGGGATATAGTGACCCCTGCCTAGCGCGTCATCGCCTCTTTGTGAAGAGCCTACATCCTCAGCGCGGATTCGCCTGCTGTGAATGAGGGGCTGGAAGGATTCCATGAAACGTTGCGGAAACACGAGGATGTGTCACGTCGCTGTCACCTTATTGGGCGAATGATCACGGTGGCCTATGTCAGGGGATGCTTACGGGCGCGTTGGTTACCAGTTTGAAAACGGCAGGCGTTCGTTGTGAACCGAGGCTGAGCCCGCGCTGTTCACAGAGGACCCGCGGCGTCAGCCATGTCTGCACCACATGAAGGAGTTCTGCTGATGGCGAAGCAAGCCGATGGATTCGGATCGAGCGCGGACAGCCAGTACGGGGATGTCCGCGCGGAAGTGCTGACGGAGGGAACACCTGCCCCGGTTGCGGCCGCCAGTCCGTCAGAGGTGAGGCCAAACGCAAAGGACTCCCATGCGTCGAAACTGACCAATGACCTGGTCGCGCTTGCCCAAGCCGCCAGGAGCCTGGGCGCGGATACGCCAATCACCTCCTCGGTTGCCGGTGTAACCGTCGAGGCGGGCTATGTGACCATCGACGCGAAGTCCAGCAATGGAGACGGCGAAGCCCTGCTGGCCGCCCTGAAGGCACTTGGCCTGGTTGGCGGGAGCGCGTTTGAAGGCATGGCGTCCGGCCGGCTGCCGGTGTCGAGCCTCGACGCCCTGAATGATCTGGATATCCTGCACAGCGCGGCGCCCGCTTACATGATGCGTTCGAATTCAGGCGCGGTGATCAACCAGGCCGGCCAGTCCATGGGAACCGATGTCGCGAGCAGCACCTTCAATGTGACCGGACAGGGCGTCGATGTCGGGGTCCTGTCGGACAGTTTCGACACGAGCTCCGATCCCATCGATTACGCCGCCGACATCGCCAGCGGCGACCTGCCGGCCGGCATCAACATCCTCGATGACAGCTACACCGCCGACTCCATCGACGAGGGCCGGGCCATGGCGCAACTGATCCACGACATCGCCCCTGATGCCGGACTGCTGTTTCACACCGCGTTCAATGGCGCGGCCGACTTCGCTTCGGGAATCCTCGAACTGGCCGCCGCCGGTGCGGAAATCATCGTGGATGACATCGGTTACCTGACACAGCCCTTCTTTCAGGACGGTGTCATCGCCCGCGCTGTCGATCAGGTCTTCGCTCAGGGCGTGGCCTATTTCTCCTCAGCCGGGAATGATGCGCGCCAGTCCTACGAGGCGGCCTTCTCCGGCGTCAGCGACACAGCCCTCGACGCCGTTGTCGGTCTTTCGAACCTTGGCTGGCATGATTTCGATACTGGTGCCGGGGTCGATACGCTCCAGGCCTTCACACTCGAAGATGGCGAATCGGTCCGGATTTCATTCCAATGGGACGAACCATATTTCGATTCAGCAACCGGATCGCCGGGATCGGCCAGCGATTTGGACTTCTGGGTCCTTGATGAGACAGGCACCAGTATCGTCGCCAGTGGGTTCAACGACAATATCGGCGGCGATCCGGTGGAGTTCATCACCTTCACGAACACGACCGGCTCGGCCGCGACGTTCAACATCGCCATCAGCCTCTATGACGGCCCGGCTCCGAACCTGATCAAATATATCGACTTCGACGGCGGCACATCGGATGCGGAGTATTTCACCTTTTCGGGCACGTCATTCGGCCACCCCTCGGCTGAGGGCGGACAGGGCGTCGGCGCGGCCTTCTGGGGTTCCACGCCCGCCTTCGGTGTCAACCCGCCCGAACTCGAGATATTCTCCTCGGCGGGTGGCACACCGATCCTGTTCGAGGATGACGGCACAAGGCTCGCATCGCCGGAAGTCCGCAATCGCGTCGATTTCACCGCTCCGGATGGCGGCAACACCACCTTCTTCGGAAACGATATCGGCTTTGATGCCGATTCTGACCCGAACTTCTTCGGCACATCAGCGGCGGCACCCAATGCTGCGGCGCTGGCAGCCCTCATGCTCGAAGCGAACCCGTCCGCGACACCAACCGAAATCTACACAGCCCTGCAGGACTCGGCAATCGACATTACCGAACGCGAATTTGCCGGCCCCATCGGTGTCGGTTTCGACGATGATTCCGGAGCGGGCCTGATCCAGGCCGTACCCGCGCTCAATGCGATCATTGCGCTGAACCGCACGCAGGTGCTGAGTGAAGGCTTCGAGACCGACGGAAACAGCACACGCTACACCACTTCGGCCCCTGAGTATTCCGACGGAGACGGAGACTTTTTCACCCGCACCGATGGAACCAATATCGGGTCGTCCTACGATGTCACAGGCTTTGGCGGCTCTTTCTATTTCGCCGCAATGGACCTCAACGGCGATGGCGAGGCAGCGCAACAGACTCTGAGCTTTACCGACCTCGATATCAGCGGACTATGGGATCTGTTGCTGTCAATCGACATTGCCGAGGATGATGACGGCTCCAGTGAGGACTGGGACAGAAGCGACTTCTTCCTGATCGAATACCAGATCGATGGCGGCGGCTTCCAGAATCTGTTCGCCATCGAGAATGACGGTTCGACATTCAACAGCGCGCCCTCCGTCGATACCGATTTCGACGGCAACGGCGACGGCATCGAAATCACGGACGTCTTCCAGACCTTCTTGGCGTCAATTGACGGCACCGGATCCTCACTCGACCTCCGCCTGACCTTCGCACTCGAAGCTGGCGATGAGGATCTCGCCATCGACAACATCATTGTCAGCGGCGAGGCCGCCCCCACCGGCCCCTCTGCCGGCGACATCATCATCACCGAAATCATGCAGAACCCGTCCGCCGTCTCCGATAACAGCGGCGAGTACTTCGAGGTGTATAACACCACTGGAAGCGACATAGACCTGAACGGCTGGACCATCAGCGACAATGACGGCGACAGCCACACGATCAGCGGATCCGTGATTGTTCCGGCTTCTGGTTACGCTGTCCTCGGCATCAATGGCGACACCGTCAGCAATGGCGGCGTCACGGTCGACTATGTCTACACTGGTATCACGCTGGCGAACGGGGCCGACGAGATCATTCTCACAGCGCCCGGTGCGATCGAGATCGACCGGGTGGAATATGATGGCGGGTCGGATTTCCCCGATCCGACCGGCGCGTCGATGGAACTCGACCCGAACTTCCTGAACGCCACCGACAATGACAATGGTGCAAATTGGACCGAAGCCATCCAGGCCTTTGGCGACGGCGATCTGGGCACGCCGGGCGCGGCAAACGGCGCAGGTGCAACACGCGACATTCAGATCAATGAACTGCGTGTCAACCAGACCGGCGCCGATGAGGACGAGTTCATCGAACTGTTCTCCACAGACCCCTCAACATCGCTGAACGGGCTCTGGCTGATCGGCATTGCGGGTGAAGACGATGGCGCGGGCGTCGGTGACGTCACATTCGCTTTCAACCTTTCGGCGGGCAGTTTCGATGCCGATGGTTTCTTCCTTCTTTCGGACAGCACGCTCGACACCGGCACGACGGATACCGGAGACATCCTCACCACGCTCGACCTGTCAGGCCTGCCGCAAACCTTCATGCTGGTGGACAGCTTCACAGGCACAGTGGGCGATGATCTCGACACCGATGATGACGGGACCCTCAACACCACGCCCTGGTCCTCGCGGCTCGATGATCTGAGCTTTATCGACGATGATGCCACGGCGGACGTCAATTATTCCTCCGTGGTGATCGGCCCTGACGGATCATTCACACCCGCAGGTGCCGCTGCTGATCCCGATGGCAGCGACAATTATGACCAGCTCGATTTCAGCGATCTGTCGGCCGACACGCCGGGGGCAACAAACACTCCGCCCCCGCCGGCCGCGATCACGCTGATCCACGACATTCAGGGCAATGCGTCCAACCAGGTCTCCAATCCGCACGGCTCTGCCGACAATAATGACGGCTCTCCGCTCGACGGCCAGATTGTTACCATCCGCGCCATCGTGGTCGGTGACTTCCAGAATGGCGACGCCGATAACACGCGAAATCTGAATGGCTTCTACGTCCAGGAAGAGGACGGAGACGCCGATGGCGACGCGACGACTTCAGAAGGCCTGTTTGTCTTCGACTCAGGCTTCGGCGTCGACGTGAATGTGGGTGATCTTGTTGAGGTCACCGGAACGGTGGACGAGTTCTTCGGCGAGACCCAGCTCGACACGATCACCAACGTGACCGTGATTTCGCAAGACAACCCCCTGCCAACCGCCGCCGTGATCGACCTGCCTTCGGCAGGCACCTCAACCGCACAGAACGGTGACCTTCAGGCCGATCTCGAAGCCTATGAGGGCATGCTCGTCACCTTCTCCGACACGCTGACAATCGCGGAAATGTTCCAGCTGGACCGCTTCAACGAGATCACGCTCACTGAAGGTGGCCGACCTCAGCAATTCACCCAGACCCATCTTCCCGATGTGGCTGGCTATGCCGCGCACCTCGAGGATGTCGCGTCGCGTTCCATCGTCTATGATGACGGTCAGAATGTGCAGAATGCCGACATCGGCAATCTGGACGGCTTCGCCGGCTTCAATGACGCCAATGCGCCGAACATGGGCGACACGATCACCGGCCTGACCGGCGTGCTGTCCTATAGCTGGGCCGGCAATGGCGCGTCCTCCGGCACTTATCGCGTGCGTTCCACCGAGGACGGCACCAACACCTTCACTGACACCAACACCCGTGAAACGGCCCCGGCCGATGTCGGCGGCGATCTGAAGGTGGCGAGCCTCAACGTGCTCAACTTCTTCACCACGATCGACGACAATCCGGGATCCTTCAATGGTCCGTCCAATACCGGGCCGGGCGGCACGGAAGAGCCGCGTGGCGCCGAGGATCTGAGCGTCGATGGATATGACCGACTGGACGAGTACGATCGCCAGCTTGAGAAACTGGTCACCAGCATCGTCGCCATGGATGCAGATGTTCTGGGTCTGGTGGAGATCGAGAACGATCCGAATGGCTCTGACTCGCTGCAGGCGCTCGTCGATGCCATCAATGCGGTTGTCGGTGCAGGCACCTACGACTTTGTCGATGCAGGTCCGATCCTGAATGTCGAGGGCGGTCCGACGACTGGTGACGCGATCAAGAACGCCTTCATCTACAAGACCGGCACGGTGGGCCTCAATGGTTCCCACCAATTGCTCGATGCCAGCGATGATGCCCGTTTTGACAGCGAAAACCAGCGCCCGGCGCTGGCCCAGTCGTTCATCGACCTCGCCTCCGGGGACAGCTTCACGGCCGTCGTCAACCACTTCAAGTCGAAGGGCTCGGTCTTGCCCGGAGAGGATGACATCGGCGACGGACAGGCCAATAACAACCCGACCCGCACCAAAGCCGCAGAGGCCCTGGTCGACTGGCTCGCCACCGACCCGACGGGAACGGGAGACACGAATTTCCTCATCCTCGGCGACCTCAATGCCTACGCCATGGAAGACCCGATCATGGCGATCCTGGAAGGCGCCGACGGCACGGTGGGCACAGGCGACGATTTCACCGACCTGATCCAGTATTTCGTCGGTGCGACCGCCTCGTCCTACGTGTTCGACGGCCAGACCGGAACGCTCGATTATGCCCTCGCCAATGCCGCCTTCCTGGCAAGCATCACCGGGGCCACGAACTGGACCATCAATTCCGACGAGGCCGACGCGCTCGATTACAACCTCAACTTCGGACGCGATCCGAACATCTTCGACGGCACCTCGCCCTACCGGTCATCCGACCATGACCCGATCATTGTCGGGCTTGCCTTCGATGCGAATGTGGAAGTTTTCTCCGACACGACGGCGACGACCCGCGATAGCCGGTTTGCGGCGCTCACGGACGCGATTGGCGCGGCCGTGGCGGGCAATCTGATCCAGGTGAATGACGCTGTCGCAATTGGCGACGTCGGAGATGTATCGGTGTCAGTGGATGCACTCACGATCGCGGGCGATGCGCCTTTCGACGGCGACTTCACGCTCGATGCAGGCCTCAGCTCGCTGTCACTGGCCGGTGCGAACAATGGCGGTCTGATCGGCAATTCTGGCGACAACACGCTCACGGGCAGCGACGGTGACAATCACCTGACAGGCGCAGCCGGCAATGACATCCTGCGTGGCAATGCCGGCGATGACGTCATTGATGGCGATGACGGCAACGACACCGTGTTCGGGTCGAATGGTTTCGACACCATCAATGGAGGCCGTGGCGACGATGTCCTCAATGGCGGTCCGGGGGGCGACGTGATCTCAGGCGGTGACGGCGATGACCAGCTCATCGGCGGCCAGGGCCGCGACATCCTGCGTGGCGATGCCGGCGATGACATCATTGATGGCGATGACGGCAACGACACCGTGTTCGGGTCGAATGGATTCGACACCATCAATGGAGGCCGTGGCGACGATGTCCTCAATGGCGGTCCGGGGGGTGACGTGATCTCAGGCGGTGACGGCGATGACCAACTCATCGGCGGCCAGGGCCGCGACATCCTGCGTGGCGATGACGGTGATGACGTGCTCACCGGCGGGCTCGGCGACGACGTTCTCGATGGCGGGGCCGGCGCGGACACGTTCGACCTGCGCGGCGGCGACACCGGAAATGACACGATTGTCGGTTTCGACACCAGTGACACTGTGAGCCTCACGGGCTTCGAGTACGACTTTCTGGACGATGCCCGGGCCGACTTCGTCCAGGTCGGCTCCAATGTGGTTTTCAACGGCAACGGCACCGGTGCCACCGCAGAGTTCGTGAATGTTTCCCTCGCCGACGTTCAGGCCGCCGTTGTTGTGCCGGAACTCGTGATCACAGGCACATCGGCACGAGACGAAGTCGATGGCACGACGCGCAGTGACATCATCCGCGGAATGGGTGGTAGTGACTCCATTGAGGATCGTCTGGGCGGCGATGATGTGCTGGACGGCGGGGACGGCAATGACTGGGTTGGGGTCTGGCGACAGAATGCAGCGTCATTCTCCGACGTGGACCTGATCGGGGGTGACGGTGATGACACCCTCAGGGCGAGTTGGTTCTCAGCGTTTGGTCTGTCTGTCGACATGGATGGTGGTGACGGAAACGACACTTTCCACGTCTTCTATTTCCAGAGCAGCTTTGTCAGTTCCAACAATGTCACGATCAATGCGGGAACCGGTGATGATAGCGTTTACTTGACGCACAATTCCACGATCACGATCACGCTGGGCACAGGGAGCGACCGAGTCGCGTTCAACAACTCGTCGGGAGATTCCGGCTTCTCCGGCACCATCGAAACCGTCACCATCACGGATTTCGAGACAGGCGCATCCGGCGATGTCATCGACCTCGAAGCCATGCTGGCTGACAGGCTCTCCAACTGGAACGGCGTCGACAATCCCTTCAGCACAGGCCACCTGCGCCTTATCCAGAGCGGGGCCGACACCCTCCTGCAAATCGACCATGATGGCGGCAGCAATTCCTGGAACGACCTCGTCCAGTTCCAGAACACCAATGTCGCAGACTTCACTCACGAGAATTTCGATGGCAATGCCAAAATCGTAACGCCGGAGACCTTCAGTGTCGCGCTCACCGGCCAGGAGGCCCCGGCAAGCTTCGACTTCGCAACGCTTCGCGGCCGCGATGCCGGAGAGGGCCTCGACTGGCTAGACGCTTCCGTGAGCGATATGATCGCGCCCGAGATCGTGACCGACTGGATCGCGGGGCCGGTCGAGACCCGCCAGATCGACGACGCGCCCAGAAATCAACTCGATGACTGGATCGACGTCTTACAAGCGGAGTACGAATTCATGGTCTGAAGCATATTCCGGCCAAAGCGCAACCAGCAAAGAGCCGGGTTCGCCCCCGGCTCTTTTTTGGAGGGAGATGGAGATCATCACCAATGACGATCGCCACCGGCTGCGAGTTCTGTCCAACAATATGGGAAATGGTACCGCCTCCCCGGTTTGAACGGGGGACCTCTAGATCCACAATCTAGCGCTCTAACCAACTGAGCTAAGGCGGCACGCGGACGCTCCAGATACCGAAAGCGGGGGCGCGGCGCAAGCCATGTATATGGGACCTCTCCCACCATTGCCAATGGCTGACGTCGGCGTCATCTTTGCCCTCATGCAGACGCGAGCCACCTCCGCGACCAGGACCGAAACGGACCGCCCGGTAAAGGCCGTCCGGGAGCGATTCGACATTGCCATTGTCGGGGCAGGCTTCTCCGGTCTCGGCATGGCGATGGACCTCAGGCGCGCGGGCCGCGCGGATTTCTGTCTCATCGACAAGGCCGATAATGTTGGCGGGACCTGGCGCGACAACACCTATCCGGGATGCGCCTGCGATATCCCCTCCCATCTCTACAGTTTCACCCGGGAAATGAAGCCGGACTGGTCGCGCATGTATCCGCGCCAGGCCGAAATCTGGGCCTATCAGCGCGCACTCGTGGAAAGCCATGGGCTTGAGCCGCATCTTCGCCTCGGCTGGCATGTGAAGGAGATGAACTGGGACGAGGCGGAGCGTTGCTGGACGCTCGTTTCAGCCGACGGACGGGTGATCACGGCCCGCGCGGTGGTGTGCGGGCTTGGCGGGCTGCACATTCCGCAATGGCCGCAAATTGAGGGGCTTGAGACCTTCACCGGTCCGAACTTCCACACCGCGCAGTGGGACCATTGCGTCGATCTGGCTGGCAAGCGTGTGGGCATCATCGGCACCGGTGCGAGCGCGATCCAGATTGTGCCCGAAATTGCACCGGAGGTCGGCCATCTCCAGCTGTTCCAGCGCACGCCGCCCTGGATCCTGCCCAAGGGCGACCGCGCCATGATGGGGATCGAACGCGCTGCCTTCCGTGCACTGCCACCAGTGCAACGCTTCTATCGCTGGCTGATCTACTGGCTGAACGAGGTGCGTGCCATCGCCTTCGTGAAACAGCCCGAACGCATGGACCGTGCGAAGAAACAGGCGCTGAAGCACCTCGAGAAGCAGGTCGGCGACCCCGGATTGCGCGCGAAACTGACGCCAGACTACACGATCGGCTGCAAGCGTGTCCTGATCTCGAACGATTACTATCCCGCCCTGCAGCGAGAGAATGTGAGCCTGGAGACCATCGGCATCGCAGCGGTGACCCCCACCGGCGTCACGCTTCAGGATGGTCGCGCCGTCGCCCTTGACGTGCTGATCCATGCCACCGGCTTCAAGCCTTTCGACATGGTGGACGGCCTCACCGTCACCGGCCGCGATGGCCGCAATCTCGGAGCGGAGTGGGGCGCGGCACCGAACGCCCATCGCGGGATCACCGTTTCCGGCTTTCCGAACCTCTTCTTCCTGATGGGGCCGAACACGGGGCTCGGCCACAATTCCATGATCTACATGATCGAATCAGGCGTCGCCTATGTGATGGACGCGCTGCGGAAAATGGACACGAGGGTCGCGCGCGCTTTGCACGTCAAGCCCGAGGCCCAGGCGTCGTTCGTCGCCGATGTGCGAGAGCGGCTGAAGGGCACGGTCTGGGCGTCGGGCTGCTCGTCCTGGTATCGCGGCGAGGATGGGGAAATCCCCACGCTCTGGCCGGATTTCACCTTCAACTACCGCAGGCTCACCCGCGAACTCGACGCCGAGAATTACGAATTCCTGGCATAGGCTTCGCCGCTGGGGTTGACCCGTGCGGCATAGGTCCAGGTGAAGATGGCAGCGCCGATCTGAGCGAGCGTCCAGAACAGGAGTATCCTCGGAAGGTTGAAGATGTTGTTCCAGACAAATCCAAGGCCACCGCCACCGCGGCCGCCCGGAGCCCCCCCTCGCTCGCCCCGGCCACCGGCTTGCTGACCGTCGGCCCGCCGTGCTCCGGCTTGCTGACCACCGTCACGGCTCTCTTGCGGCGACCGTTCGGCACCCGTCGCTCGCTGCGCGCCAGCTTCCCCGGAGAGTTTCTCGATGTTCCTCGCAGCGTCCTGCATGAGCCGCATGTTCTCGACGAACTTCACCCCCTTTGCAGCTTCCTGCACGGTCAGGCCTGTCAGCACCAGAATGGGCAGAGCGGAAACGAGCGCCAGGGGAAGGAAACGCCGAGCATGGCCCATGCGGCTCATATGCTGCGCGATGGAACTGATCGATGTGATGAACACAACACCGAAGAAAACCACGACGAAGCTTACAAGATTGCCAATGTCCCGTGGCTCGCCCCGTCCGGCGGGAATCTCGACCGAAAGGAAACTGGCGCCGAAAATGACAAACGCCAGCAGCCCGCTGACAAATGCGAGTGCGCGCAGCAGCCAGACAATCATCTGCCCCCGGCGAAACAGGACCGGAGAGATTCTCTCCACGGGATTGAACAGCACCGAGAACCAGTTCGCGTCCCTGATCTCTCGCTGTGCCGCCTTGAAGGCTTCACGATCCTCCGCATCGAGGCGGGCGACCTCGACAATATTGGCGTCATAGCCGGGCGTGGAGTGTTCAGCGTTGAAGGTCTCAGTTGAAGACATCGGGATCGCCCCCCTGTTCGGGCGGCCCGAAACGGTTGACGCCGGGATCGGAGGGCAGTCGGGCGACCAGCCAGCCAATGACGAAATTGGTGATGAAGAGCGCGGCGATATTGGCCGCAAAGAGAAGAAAGGTGTTCTCCAGCAAGCGGGCGTTCAGGATATTGGCTTCTACTTGTCCCGAAGCGCCTGCACCAATCGCCTCCAAAAGGTCCTCGAACGCGCTCACCAGATCGGGCGCGAACGTCAGCACTGCGCCGAACACGACGATTGTCGAAAGCACAAGGAAGCCGAGGAAGCAGAGCACAAACCAGATCGCGCCACGACCTCCATCATGTAAGCGCTTGGCGTAAACATTCAGGTACGAGATCAGGAGCAGTAACTGATAAACCCAGCTGATAATGGACGCTGCGGGGCCATCACTGACAGGAAGCAGGGAGAAGACCAGTTGCACGACAACCTGGATCGCCACCAGAATGATGATCGCCCGCCAGAACGTGCGTGGCCCGATGCGCCCGTTGGCGCTGAAATAGAGTTGTGTCGGCGACATGGTCCGGTCCGGCTCGATGATTGCTTCGACGCACAACTAGACCAGAACGAAGCCCGGTTCTAGTCGTTTATCGATAAAGCAACGATTCAGCTCGCGACCAGCGGGGGCATCGTTCTCACCGCCACGCTCAACGCCCGGTCGCATGTGACTCCCGGGCTTTCTCGAGGCAGCCTCCCTCAGGCGAACTCCACCATCACCTCGTCGGCGGCCACACTGTCGCCGGCGCTGACATTGACCGCCTTGACCGTGCCGTCGGCTTCGGCGCGGATGATGTTCTGCATCTTCATCGCCTCGACCACGAGCACCGCTTCGCCGGATTTCACCTCCTGTCCGACCTCGACATCGACCGAGACCACGAGGCCCGGCATGGGCGACATGACGAATCTGGAGAGGTCGGCGGCTTCCTTCTCCGGCAGGCGCGTGTGCAGTTCCGCGGTGAAGGGCGTGCAGACCAGGGCGCGCAGCGCCACACCGCGATGGCGCAGCATGTAGCCCTCGGTCCGGTCGGCGAATTTCACGGCAAAGGGTTCACCGTCGAGCCAGCCTTCGACAAGATGCGTGCCCGGTCGCCAGTCGGATTCGATCCGGTGCGACTGACCGTCGAGGATCACCGTCGCGCCCTCCTCGTCAATGTCGAGTTCCAGCGGATGATGGGTCTCACCAAGAATGACAACCCAGTCGCGCCGAGGCTCGGCCAGAGGCGTGATGCGTCCGGTGATCTGGCGGGCGCGCATGGAATAGACCCCGTGAATGAAGGCAGCAGCCGAAACCATCAGGCGGACCTGCTCCGGCGTCGGTTCGACACCCTTGAAGCCATCGGGAAACTCGTCCTTGATATAAGCCGTCGTGATGTCGCCGGAGCGGAAGCGTTTCTCGTCCATCACCGCGGCGATGAAGGGGATGTTGTCCTGGATGCCCTCGATGTGGAAGCGGTCGAGTGCCATGGCCTGTGTGTCGAGGGCGGTGTCGCGATCCTTGCCATGGGTGACGAGCTTGGCGATCATCGGATCGTAGAACATGGAAATCTCATCGCCCTCGCGCACGCCGCTGTCGACGCGCACCGTGCCCTCGCCCAGCGGGCCTTCCGGCGTGGCATGAAAGCGCTTCAAGCGTCCGATCGAGGGCAGGAAGTTGCGATAGGGGTCCTCGGCATAGATGCGGGTCTCCACCGCCCAGCCATTGATCGTCAGATCCTCCTGACCGATGGAAAGCTTCTCTCCAGCCGCCACGCGCAGCATCTGCTCCACCAAATCCACGCCGGTGATCATTTCGGTGACCGGATGTTCCACCTGAAGGCGCGTGTTCATCTCGAGGAAATAGAAGCTCTTGTCAGCACCAGAGGCGACAAACTCCACGGTGCCGGCGGAATCGTAGTTGACGGCCTTTGCGAGCGCCACGGCCTGCTCACCCATCTTCTTGCGGGTCGCTTCATCCAGAAGCGGCGACGGGGCCTCCTCGATGACTTTCTGGTTGCGCCGCTGGATCGAGCATTCCCGCTCGAACAGGTAGATGCAGTTGCCATGCTTGTCGCCCAGTACCTGGATCTCGACATGGCGCGGGCTCTCGATGAATTTCTCGATGAAGACGCGGTCATCGCCGAAGCTGGCCTTCGCCTCGGCCTTCACCGCCGGGAAGCCTTCCTTGACTTCCTGGTCGTCATAAGCGACGCGGATGCCTTTGCCACCGCCACCGGCCGAGGCCTTGATCATCACCGGATAGCCGATCTCGCCGGAGATCTTCACCGCCTCTTCAGTGCTCTCGATCAGGCCCATATGGCCGGGCACTGTGGAGACGCCGGCCCTTGCGGCGAATTCCTTCGACGTGATCTTGTCGCCCATGGCCTCGATGGCTTCGGGGTTCGGGCCGATGAAGGTGATCCCCTCATCCTGGAGGCGTTTGGCAAAGCCGGGGTTCTCCGACAGGAAGCCGAAGCCCGGATGCACCGCCTCGGCACCGGTCGCGCGCACGGCTTCGACGATCTTGTCCTGGACCAGATAGCTCTCGGCCGCTGGCGACCCGCCAATGTGCACCGCCTCATCTGCCATCTCCACCGCCAGCGAACCGGCATCGGCATCGGAATGGACCACGACCGTCTTCACGCCGAGGCGCTGGCAGGTGCGGATCACGCGAACGGCAATCTCGCCGCGATTGGCTATCAGGATCTTCTGGAACATGGCTCCCCCGGAACTGGACGGTTTTGTTGTCGCGACAGCGCGTTTTTCCTATTGCTAGCCGCAGTGCAGCAATCTGGCAATTTCGCCTAAGGTAAGGGGCTGATGATCAGTCCTTTCTGGCCGCAAGGCTGCGGTCGAAATCCCTGATCATCCCGGTCACGGTGACGAGATACGCCGTCGAGGTCAAAAGCACCATGAACGCTGAATGGGCGAGATTGGCGATCAGCATGGCAGCTTGCCTCCGGGAGCGCGACAGGACTGCGGAGTTTAGTGCCGTGCCCGTCACACTTCGGCAACGGTTTTGCTTTTAAGGGCGGAAACCGTCACAGAACAGGTCGATGCAATCACAAGCCCCCAGCATGCAGCGAGCCCCTGCGCTCCATCCCGGCAAGATCACGCCAGAGGCGCGTTATGGCTACATACCGGGTCTTGACGGAATTCGTGCCTTTGCCGTCCTGGTCGTGCTGATTGCGCATCTGGGCTTTGAGCACATTATTCCGGGCGGATTCGGGGTGACGGTGTTCTTCTTCATCTCGGGCTTCCTGATCACCCGGCTCCTGCTTGCCGAGACCCTCACCTCGGGCCGCATCGGCCTGAAGGATTTCTACATCCGGCGCTTCCTGCGCCTCCTGCCCGCGCTCTACGTCATGCTTGCGGTCACAGCGGCGGTGATGATCACCATGGGCGAGATGCCCGGTCTTTGGGAAACGGTCGGGGCGGTGACCTACACGACCAACATTGTCGCCATCAGCAAGTACCTGACCGGTGCGGAATGGCTCGCCCCGTGGGATCATCTCTGGTCGCTGGCGGTGGAGGAGCATTTCTACCTGCTTTTCCCCCTCCTGCTGATGGCGACGGCCAGACGACCCGCCACTGCGCTCAGGGTCTGCCTCATCCTCTGCGGGCTCGCGCTCGCCTGGCGGCTCGTCAATATCCACCTTCTCGGCTTCCCGCCCGGCTACAACTATGTCGCCACAGAAGCCCGGATGGATTCGATCCTGTGGGGCTGCGCGCTGTCGCTTTCCCTGCACGTCGCGCCGCAATGGACCGGCTGGCATCGGCTTATCGGTTGGGTCCCGATCCTCGCCGCGGGCCTTGTCCTGCTCGCCTGCTTCCTGATCCGCGACGAGGATTTCCGCCAGACCCTTCGCTATGCGCTTCAAGGTGCAAGCCTCTTCGTGCTGGTCCTGAACCTCTTTTTCTTCCGTTCTGTCGGCTGGACCACGAGCCTGCTTGAATGGCCCCCGCTCAGCTGGACGGGCCGGGTGAGCTACGGGCTCTACATCTGGCACCAGCCTGTGCTTTACTTCTCGCGGGAATATGGCGGACTGGCGGAAGGCGGCGCGGCATTCATGGCGACAGGGGTGGTGCTGAGCTTTGCACTCACCGCCCTGTCATATTACGGCGTGGAGCGTCCGCTGATCGCGCTCAGACGGCGCTTCGGCTCGCATGTGGCATCAGGCGCGCAGCGGGTCGAGGTGTCTGGCCTCGCGGCCGAAACGGGAGGGCAGGCAAAATGAGCACCGCACGGTGGGTACTCCTGGCGCTGGCAGCGATCGCGGTGATCGCGGTGGCCATGATCATCCTGCGTCCGGGCGAGAGTTCGTTTGCCGCGGATCGCGCGGACTTCACCATTGCGCAGAGTCCGGTCGAGCGCTGCATCAATTTCGGCGGCGCACTGGAGGCTCCGAATGAAGGTGACTGGGGATATCGCATCAGGGTCGAGGATTTTGCCCTGATCAAGGCGACCGGGTTCGACACGGTCCGCATCCCCGTCAAATGGTCGGCGCACGCCCGACCCGACGCGCCTTACACCATAGACGCCGCCTTCCTCGCGCGCGTCGACACCGTGGTCAACCAGGCGCTCGCGCGCGACCTGAATGTGATCATCAACGTTCACCACTATGACGAGCTTGCCACCGACCCTGCCGGTCACCTGCCACGGCTCCATGCCATCTGGGACCAGCTCTTCCTGCATTTTGCCGGTGCACCCGATGCGGTCATGTTCGAATTCCTGAACGAGCCCAATGGCGAGATGACGACCCGCAAGGTCGATGAGATGAACCGCGTGCTGCTCACGCGCGCACGTTCGCTGCATCCCGACCGCTGGATCATTGTCGGCGGATCGGGCTGGGGGCATTTCGAAGGCCTGTCGAAGTCAGACCCGCCCTATGACCGGCGCGTCATGACGACCTTCCATTTCTATGCGCCCTTCGAATTCACCCATCAGGGAGCGACCTGGCTCGACATGGACCTGCCAGCCGGGGTGGACTGGGGCGGCCCCAAGGACCGGACGGCGATCACGGAGACATTCGACGCGGTCGTCGACTGGCGCGAACGCACCGGCATGCCCGTCTTCCTTGGCGAGTTCGGTGTCTACACGGCCGCGCCTGCGGAAGCCCGGGCGCGCTGGACGTCCTTCGTCAGGGCCTCGGCGGAAGCCCGTGACATCGGCTGGTGCCACTGGGACTGGGCGACAGCCTTCCGCATCTACGACATGGAAACCGAAAGCTGGATCGCGCCGATGCGCGACGCACTGATCACGCCGCCGCCGCCAATCCGTTCACGAGACCGGGGGCCTCCTCCCTGAGGAACTTGATCAGCGCGCGCTCGGCCGGCGTCACAGCTTTGTCCCAGCCGAGCCGGCGCTTGAACCATTCGCCTTGCGCCTCGGTGATCTCGGCCGCCTTGCGATCTGCAGCCTCCCGGGCGGCCGTCCGTGCGGCTTCAGCCTTGCCGGAATCTTGGAATATCTTGTCGAAGAAGCCGCCATAATCGAAAGGCGACACGACCATTTTCACTGTGTTTGCGAGGATATCGCCGCGCTCCGACAGCCATTTCTCACGGTTCAGCGCCGCTGAGACGTCATCGGGTGTCGGATGCACGCGGGCCATGAGGTGATTGGCGATGGCGCGGGCGAAGAGATCATTCCAGGACCGGTCATTCGCGGCGCGGGCAACAGCATCATTCAGGCTGAACAGCATGTCGGCCTCTTCCTGCGTCACCCAGACAGCACCCATTCCGGCGGGCGCATAAAGGGCACGGCGCAGACGCTCGACATTGTCGGCGCTGACCCGGCCTTCCTCCCTGACAGCATCGCAGACAGCCTTCAGGGTGAAACGTGCGAGCGCGGCTGGTGCCCCGTCTGCCTTTCGAAGGAGGTTGAGAAGGAGATCGATTTCCGTGTCAGAGCAGACCCGCTTATCCCTGCGGACCTGGCCGATCACCCATTCGGCCTCCTCTTCGGTGATCCAGTTCTCGGGCGGCTGGCGGGTCAGCAGGAAATCTGTGACCGCCTCGATGAAACGCGAACGCCAGCGTCCGTCGAGCAGGATGAGCTGTTCGTTCAGTCGGAACAGCGCCTCCGCCTCGGCGCGTGAGACGATGCCATTGGCGTAGACCTCGTTGACCAGCTGCAGCGCGTCGCCGGCTGAAAGTTCGCTCGCCGATTTCAGTTTTGCAATGATCGATTCTGCACTGTCACGCGACATGGCCAGGTTCTCCTCCCTGATTCGGGAGCGATCTGATCAGCTTTCGACTTCGTTTCGGTTAATGCGTGTTTGCAGTTTTTGCAGTGTTTCAGCGGATGGTGGCGAACTGGATGAGCAGTTCGCGCAACCATTCCGGCACGCTGCCCGGCAGGAGTTCGGCGACCATGCCTTCGCGCTTCTCGGCGATATCGGACAGTTCGGCCCGATAGTAATTCATGTCCCAGTTTGGAAAGGCGCGGTCGGTCGCAATTTCACCGCCGGTCTGGACCACGCCGGAATGGCGCTCATCGGCCATGATGCGCGAATAGATGTCCATCACCTCGTCAACCGGACCTTCCAGCACCTGCATGAAGGCGCTGCCATTGAAGACCAGAAACCCCGTCAGGAAACGCTGATTGTTGTTATTGGCCGACACATCCAGAATGTCGGTGATGTCACGGTCGCTGAGACCGGGGCGCGCTGTGGAGGCGTAGACGAGGCGGTATAGAGGTGTCGCTGCAGGCATGGTCATTCTCGGCGCCACACCATTTCCGCGTCTGGCCCGTTTCGGCAAGCACTTGCATCCCTGACGAGAGACCGAGAGGCAGGGTGCGCCAGCAAGGGTTGTGGCAGCGACCGCCCGCGCCGTCTCAGCCGATCATGTCGCCCGGATTGGGGCAGCTCTCCTTGCCGCGCTCGATCCGTGTGGTGAGGAACACGCCGGGGGCTCCCTGCGTGGAGAAGAACGCATAGCCATCGCCACGCCGTAGCGCGCGAAAACAGGCCGGCTCAGGATCGCTGTCAGGCGGATAGGAAAAGCAGGCCACCCCGCCCTCCTCGATCCGGAGCTGGCCGTTCTGCGAATACGGTGCCATCCCATCAGGCACCTCGACGCGGAACACGGTGCGTCCCGACGGCTCGATACACTCATCCCAGCGGAAATTTGCCGCCGTCTCGATGCCATACATATGAATGCCGAAGAGTTCCGCTCGCATTTCGTCCGAACTCAGCGGTGCGGATTGTGCCCGCGCCTCGAGCCCGAGGCACGTGACCCAGAGGCCAAGCCATGCAAGCTTGCAAATCATCAGCGTTTCCTGCTTCCCAATCCCTGGGCAATCCACTATAGCCGCGCGCCATTTCAATTTCACCACCCGGAGTGCATGACATGTCAGCCGACAGCGCCACCAACAAGAAAGCCGAACTGCTCTCGACCACGATCGAGCATTTCGACATCACCACATTCGATGGCCGTCCGCTAATCGATGCCTGGGAGAAGATGAGCTTCACCTCGCGCGATGCCGCCCGCGCCGCGCGCATCCTCAACATGACGCTCGAGGATCCTGAAGCCACCGCCTTCCTGACGCTGGCAGGTTCCACATCGGCTGGCGGCTGCATGCATGTCTGGCGCGATATGGTGCGCTACAACATGACCGACGCGATCATCGCCACGGGCGCTTCCATTGTCGACATGGATTTCTTCGAGGCGCTCGGCTTCAAGCACTATCAAGCCAAGGAAATCCCCGACGACCGTGTGCTGCGCGATCTCTATATCGACCGCATCTATGACACCTATATCGACGAGGAAGAACTGCAGGCCTGCGACGCGACGATCTATGAGATCGCCAACGCACTGGAGCCGCGCCCTTATTCCTCGCGCGAGTTCATCCACGAGATGGGCAAGTGGCTCGCGGCAGGAAACGCGAAGAAGGAAGGCTCCCTGATCCAGGAGGCCTATGAAAAGGGTGTGCCGATCTTCTGCCCGGCCTTTGTCGACTCATCCGCCGGTTTCGGCCTCGTCAAGCACCAGGTTGAGCGCATGAAGGCGGGCAAGCCCTATCTCGTGATCGACGCCATTGCCGATTTCCGCGAGCTGACCGACATCAAGATGCAGGCCGGTGCCTCGGGCCTGTTCATGATCGGCGGCGGCGTGCCGAAGAATTTCGTGCAGGACACGGTGGTGTGCGCCGAAATTCTTGGCGAGGAAGTCGAGATGCACAAATACGCCGTGCAGATCACGGTTGCCGATGTGCGCGACGGGGCGTGCTCCTCCTCGACGCTTCAGGAAGCCTGCTCCTGGGGCAAGGTGGATGTCGCCTATGAGCAAATGGTCTTCGCCGAAGCCTCATCGGTCGCTCCGGTCATCGTCTCTGACGCTTACCATCGCGGTGCCTGGAAGACCCGCAAGCACCACCGCTGGGCCGACATGCTTCAGGAAAAATAGACCGCCCGCCCCACAATTATTTCAGTTTTATGACAGCTCTTGCCCTTGCGGTGAGGGCTGTCATTTCGTATCCGGCCCGCTCACTTTTCCAGACATCGACCGACAAGGAGGTCCCCGACGGCACGATGGCCTATGACACGCCCCGCGATCACCAGAACGAAGCGCCCGACCATTTCATTTCTGTGGATGGGGAGGAATATGCAGGCCGGCACCTGATCATCGATCTGCACGGTGCCTCACACCTGAATGATGCTGAGCGTATCGAACGGGCCTTCCGGGACTGCGTGGAAGCCTGTGGGGCGACGCTGCTGCACATCCACACCCATGTCTTCACGCCCTATGGAGGGGTGTCGGGTGTCGCTGTGCTCGCCGAAAGTCACATCTCGATCCACACCTGGCCGGAGCGGGACTATGCCGCGCTCGATGTCTTCATGTGCGGCGCGGCCGAGCCTCGCAAGGCAATCCCGATCCTTCGGAAAGCCTTTTCGCCCGACCGTGTCGAGGTGAATGACCTTCTGCGTGGCGGGGAATGAACTCGCCCTTCCTGGTGCGCGAGGCGGACGGGCTCTGGTTTGCCGAGGCGCCCTTTGCGGGCATGTCGACACGTCTGCGTATTGATGAACTCATCCATCATGAGCGGGGCGATCAGGACGTACTGGTCTTCGAGACCACGGCCTTCGCTCGCGTTCTGGCGCTGGATGGCGTGATCCAGGTCACTTCCGGGGACGAGTACATCTATCATGAGACCATGGCCCATACGCCTTTCATTGCGCGCGGGCGATCGGGACGCGTCCTGATCATTGGCGGCGGTGATGGTGGCATCGCCCGCGAGGTTCTGCGCCAGCCGGGGCTTGATTCGCTTACCATGGTCGAGATCGACGCAGGTGTGATCGAAACCTGCCGCAACCATATGCCGGGAATTGCCGCAGGTGCCTTCGATGATCCTCGTCTCGAACTGATCATAGGTGACGGTGCAGAATTCGTTACCGAGGCTGCACCGCACAGTTTCGATGTGATCATCGTCGATTCCACCGACCCAGCAGGACCCGGCGCAGTGCTGTTCACCACGGCTTTCTACAAGGCGTGTCGAAGGGTGCTGAGGCCTGATGGTATCATGATCAGCCAGAACGGCATGCCGCTGCTCCAGTCGGGCGAGGTCGCCAGTGCCTTCGGAAACCTGCGTTCGGCCTTCGGTGATGACAGGGTCTCAGCCTGCTCCATCACGGTGCCGAGCTATACCGGCGGCCCGATGCTCCTCGGCCTCTCATCAGCTGAAGATTTCAGAATGCCGGGCCGGGAAACCCTGCTGGTCCGCGCCAAAGCACTGCCATCGACAATGAAATTCCTGACCGCAGAAAGCCTTCCAGGCGCGCTCGCGCTTGCCCCGGAGCACCTTGCCATCGTCAGGGGAACTTGAAACCACCGCATCCCGGCCTTGGCGCTGCCGCCGGACTGGGCCATGTTTGGTCCCGATGAAACGCCTTCTGCTCGCCTTGCTCCTGCTCGTCCACACCGCCAGCGCCACCGCGCAGGTGCGCAGCCAGGACTATATTCGCGACCTTGTCGAACTCGCCGGCATCCTCGGAGGGGCGCATGCCATCCGCGTCGCCTGCAATGGGCGCGGCGACCAGTACTGGCGCGAGCGCATGTCGGGCCTGCTTGCGCTGGAAGCACCGGAACAATCGCCGCTCCGGCGGTCCATGGTTGATGCCTTCAACCGGACGTTCAGTTTCGAAAGCGAAAGGCGGCTCGTCTGCGACAGCGAGGCGGGCGACGGCGAAGCGGCCTATGCCGCGCAGGGACGCATCATCGCAGACCGCATCGCTGCGCGGCTCCTGCCGAAGCGGCCCGCCAGCCAGAGGCAATAAGGACAACAGGATCGCCCGGGAGGACCACATGAAACGCCTGATCACCGCCGCCCTCAGCCTTGCGCTCTCACTGAGCCCGCTCGCCGGAGCGCAAGAGGCCAATGAGCCGGACTTTGCGACCGGCAATGGTGCCGGCGACCGCATCGTGCCGGACAAGCCCTTCGCCTCGCGCTCGGTCGTGGTCGCCCCGAACGGTGCCGCCGCAACAGCGCACCCGCTGGCCACACAGGTCGCGATCGACGTCCTGAAGCAGGGCGGCTCAGCGATTGATGCCGCCATCGCTGCGAACGCCATGCTGGGCCTGATCGAGCCGACGGGCAACGGGCTTGGCGGCGACATCTTCGTTCTGGTCTGGGACCCGAAGAGCGAGACGCTCTACGGTTATAATGGCTCTGGCCGCTCACCCATGGGCGCGACACTGGAGGACGTTCAGGCGGTGGCCGATGAATGGCGCGACGGCGAGAGCATACCGCCCTATGGCAGCTGGCCGGTCACTGTGCCCGGAACCGCCGATGGCTGGTTTGCGCTGCACGAGAAATTCGGCAAGCTGCCCATGGCCGAAATCCTCGCCCAGCCCATCCACTATGCCGAGAACGGCGCGCCGGTGACCGAAGTCATCGCCTGGTACTGGAACCTTTCGCGCAATCGCTTCGAGCAGGTGCATGAAGAGGGCATGCTCGAGGAGATCGAGAATGCGCGCGAGACCTTCTTTCCGGGCGGCCGCGCGCCTCAGGAGGGCGAGCTTTTCCTCAATCCCGACCTCGCCAAGACCTTTCGCATCCTCGCCAGCGAAGGCCGTGACGGTTTCTACAAGGGCGAGATTGCCCGCTCCATCGACGCCTACATGAAGCGCATCGGCGGGCCGCTGCGCTATGAGGACATGGCGGCCCACAAGGGTGAATGGGTCGAGCCGGTCTGTGTGTATTATCGCGAGGCAAGGGTCTGCGGCCTGCCGCCGAACACGCAGGGCGTTGCCACGGTCCAGATGCTGCAGATGCTCGAATCTTTCCCCATGGCGGACTACGGCTATGGCAGCGCCGATTCCATCATGGCGCAGGTCGAGACCAAGCGGCTCGCCTTTGCCGACCGGGCGCGGCTCTATGCCGATCCGGACTATTCCGGACTCTCTCCCCTCGCCTTCGTCGATCCCATGTATGCCAGGCATCGGGCCGGCTTCATCGATCTCGAACAGGCCATGGAGGATCCCTATGCCGGCGACCTGCCGGATTTCGATAGCAGCGCGATGGGGCCCTACCCGTCGGACCCGCAATCGGTTGAACCGACCGGACGGCTGAAGGTCGAAACCTCGCTTGAACCCTTCACGCCGGAAGCCATCATCGAAGCTGATGACAAGCTGGAGGACGGTGACACGACCTATCTCTCCGTCGCCGACAAGGACGGCATGATGGTGTCGCTCATCCAGTCGAACTATCGCGGCATGGGCTCGGGCCTCGTTCCAGACGGCACCGGCTTCATGCTGCAGGACCGCGGCGAGCTCTTCTCCCTCGACCCCCAGCATCCGAACGTCTTCGAGCCCGGCAAGCGGCCTTTCCACACCATCATTCCGGGCTTTGCCTTCAGGCAGGACATGCCGGGCTGCCAGGTCCGCGCCGAGCCCATCGAGCAGGCCTGCCCCCATGAGCCCTGGCTCGCCTTCGGTGTCATGGGCGGCGGCATGCAGCCCCAGGGCCAGACCCAGATCATCCTCAACCTCATCGACCATGGCATGAACCTGCAGGAAGCCGGCGACGCGGCGCGCTGGCGCCATGATGGCGGCGGCGAGCCCACTGACCGCGCGGAATGCCTTGCCGCCGGAGAGACGCCCGAGGACTGCCCATCCAAGGCTGGGGTCATACGTGTCGAAAGCGGCATTTCGGCTGAAACCCGCGCCGAGCTTGAGGCGCGCGGCTATGAGGTCCGCGACGGCCGCGCAGGCTTCGGCGGCTACCAGGCCGTCATGCGCGACTTCCGAACCGGCACATGGCACGCCGCAACGGAGTACAGGAAGGACGGCGCAGCTGGGGGGTATTGAGTATTACTAATGCTCCAACGCGTTGCACCGCAGCATAAAAAGTGATTGCCCCCCCGCAATCTTATGAGAGTCTGAATCAAAACGTTCGTCAATGAAATCAGGCTCTTGCAAGCCTTCGCGTTGCGATACGGATATGGGCGATGAAGAGCCAGGCGATGGCGCTTTCGAGGTGTGTTTCCCAGTCCT
>Ga0081520_100285_pt1 | contig 27701 bp, 28 predicted proteins | sample HotLakmasection1_FD_70988 | JGI IMG/M metagenome (GOLD analysis project Ga0081520, IMG submission 70988) | Hypersaline microbial mat communities from Hot Lake, Washington, USA - Section #1 (SPADES assembly) (version 2) | ecosystem: Environmental > Aquatic > Non-marine Saline and Alkaline >... | reverse complement strand
CGTTTTAGGAGGCTATATAACAAGTCTTTTACAGTCTGACCAAAATTGAATCACACATTAAAAACGCCCTTCTGCAGAGAAGGGCGAGGCGCAAGCAGTTCGTTAATTCAACCTCTTCTGAAAGGAGAAAGGTTACCCCTATCTTTTGAGAGGCTGTGTTTAACAAGGGGTTTAAGCGGCTTGCGCCTCACTGGTTTATTAATGACAAGGTCAAATTGAAAGGGGATTAGCCTGACTCCTGACCCAAACTATCAACCCTTACAAAAATTCATCCGGAGCATTGCGGTGACGCACGACCTGCTGGATGAGCAAAAGCGCAATAATGACACCAATCAATCCAGCGGCGATCGCATGCACCAGAGCCTGAATCGCCAACATATTGGAAGGGGAAACCAGCGCCCCCTGGGCAGCGGTCTGATTCGGCATTACGACCGTGGCCCCCTGCGGTACTGTGAGCATCCGAATCGTCAATTTACTGACCTGACTTAAGGCGATCGCCACTGCTAGCACCATGACGGTGAGGTTGGTGAGCAACCCGATCTGCAGCGATCGCTTCACCCCAGACTTAGAAGGCCGAGACTCTGGAACTCTTAACCGAGCCGCCATGCGGGTATAGCGGAAGCTCCAATAAGTGCTGAAAACGAGAAATCCCAGACATAAAATGGCCAGTACTAGCCCGACCGAAAACAGATTTCCCGTCCACTGCCCGAGCCGGGAAACGACCGACAGCAGCACTACCAAGAGGGGAATCAACCCCAGGAACACCTGCAACCAAAAACCCACCCACCCTAACTGCTGACAGTTGCGGGCAATTTGCTCGGGGGTGGGATTGCCTGAACCAACCTTAAAAATGTTAACCATTGCCTAAAAGACAGAGTAAATTCCGCAGTGATGAGAACGGCGGGATGAATTTCTAAAAGCCCCTTTCCCTGAATTAAGGGTCTTTTTTTGAACCTGCCCAGACTTTAGAGCAGGAACCTATGAAACTGATATGAACGGCAGCGCTAGACCGTAACGACATCCCGTAAAGCGAGTTGACCTGGCGATCCGCACGTATCATCCGTTAGCTTCCCTACTGAGGGGGCAAGTCTAACAGCTTGAAAAGGCGGTTATTTCGACGCTCAAAAACTGCCCTTAAGCCGGTAAACTTCTGCGAATATCTAGGGCTGAGAACAGTAGAGCGATGCCGTTAAACAACACACTAATGCCCACATAAAGGCCAATCAACCACAGCGCACTAGAGGGCCAACTGTTCAATACTAAAATTCCTAAAATCAGCGTCACAATGCCGTTGAGCACCACCAACCAGGACAGACGCAGTCCGGCTTTTTGGGTGATTCCCATAATGATACCGAAGATGCCCTCGGTAACAAATAAAACTCCGAAAGTCAGGGTCAGAATGGCCACTGCCGCCGCAAGATTGAGCAGAATATAAATGCCGGAAATGATATAAAGCAGCCCGACAATCAAATTTAGCCAAAACCCTCTGACGGGTTTGGACATAAATGACTGCACCACCATGACGACACCACTAATCAGGGCAAACCAACCCATCATCGCCACAAAAAAGGCTGAAGCATACATCGGCGCGAGTAGGGCTAAAACGCCGAGAATGATCAGGATAATGCTGAGGAAAATAGTCCAGCCAATTGCTTTTCTGACGGTAGTGTTCGACTGATTCTCAATGGACATCTGGATCACCTCGTCCTTATCTTTAATGGAATGTCACTGAATTAAGGCTGGTGGGCAGTGCCCACCCTACGGCATATCAAGGCTTTCGCGATTTGCGAGGAGTGATTTCAGCTTATTTCAGTGACATTCATCTTTAGTGCCCTAGCTTAAAGTTGATTTCTATGATGCTGATATGAAAGCAAAGAAAGTTTGGAGTAGTTCGCCATCGGTTATGCCAATTGTCGACCACGCGATCGCGCTCCCCCAAATGATCATTGATGAGTGGCAAAAGGGCAGCCGGTTCCGGAACCCAATCCCTGTCGGGGTGACCCAAACATTGCGGTCACTCCCTGAGAAACCGGGTGTCTGAACGGGGAGAAACACCCCGGCCAGGTATCGTCATCCCGAGCAGATTGGCCCTACTGCCCCTGCTGATAGCGTTGGCGCATCGTTTTGGTCATCTGCTTCCAACGCCGTTTGGTGTTTTGATGGGCATGGGCATCTTGCCGTTGTGCGACCCACTGTTGTTCGCGCTGGAGCTTTTGGTAACTCTGCAACCGTTTGGGGCTGAGCTGGCCAGCGGCGATCGCCCCTTGCACCGCACACCCTGGCTCGCGGTCATGCTGACAGTCCCGAAACTTGCAGTGCTCCGCTAAAGCGGCGATATCGCCAAAGGTTTCCTGCAAGCCCGTCCCCGCCTGCCAGAGCTGCAACTCTCGCATGCCCGGCGTATCGATCAGCAACGCCCCCGATGGCAGCCGCAACAACTGACGGTGGGTGGTCGTGTGCCGTCCCCGACTATCATCGGCGCGCACGCCTTGGGTCGACTGTTGAGCTTGCCCCAGCCAATAGTTGGTCAGGGTCGACTTCCCCACTCCCGATGAACCCAAGAGCGCTACGGTTTTACCGGGCTGAAAGTAAGCATCGAGCTGGTTCAGGCCTTGCCCGGTCGCCGCACTGATGGGATGAATGGGCACCCCGATCGCAACGGCTGACACCTGGGCGATCGCCGCATCTAAGTCAGCACAGACATCGGCCTTGTTGAGCACAATGACCGGCTTGGCCCCACTATCCCAAGCGGTCACCAGATACCGCTCAATGCGCCGCAGGTTAAAGTCTCCATCCAACCCCGACATCAGCAACACCGCATCCACATTGGCAGCCACCACTTGCCCTTGGGTTACTGCCCCTGCCGCCTTTCGCACAAACTGACTCGTGCGCGGCAAAACCTCATGAATGGTCGCCAACGGGTCTTGCCCCTGGGACTCCACGACCACCCAATCACCCACCGCTGGCAACCTCAAGGCATCGGCGGTTTGATGTCGAAAATGCCCGGTCAACTGTGCAGAAGCTTCACCGGCTGCCGTATAAATCTGATAGCTCCCGCGATGCTCTGACACCACGCGAGCCGCGACAAACCCCATTTTAGCAAAAGGGGCCAACACCAAATCTGAGCTGCTGCCTGGGCACCAGCCGTAATCTATTAAAGTCAATGTCTTGTCCTCAAAAAACCAATTGCCGAGCAAGGTTCTGAGGGGTTAGATGAAAATCTTGCAAAAAGCTGCCGCCTCTGACCTTGCCGATTAAACGAAACGTTGGGTTGGGTTGGGTTGTTTACCGACTCGGCCATAGGGCATCTCCTAAGTAGCTAGGCACAATTAAATATAAAACGTTCTAGTGGGTAATCTCTGGCTTGACTGCGCGCCTCCATGCCTTCAATGACGGTCATGGCCGGTCATATTCGTTATCAAACATCTGTCCGGCGATTTCGTGACCTTTCAACTGCCGCCATTGAGTTTCAATCGGATTCATCTCCGCACAATAGGGCGGTAGGAAGAAGATGAATAGCCCCTGCTCCTGCCACCGAGGCCACTGCTGCTGGACCAAGCGACTGGTGTGCAGGGAGCCGTTATCCTGCTGCACAATCACGGTGATGCGCCCCGTCTCAGCCAAGGTCTGTGAGGCCTTCTGAGCCACCCAATCCATCACCTCGATATAGCTCTGCCCCTGAAAGCCGCCTTGAGCCAGGGCATACTCGAACCCCGCTCCCGGTTGCCACAATCCCAAGATACTAATCCGCCGACCGTGGCGAGTGGGCGTTTGCTCCATGCGCTTCTGCTCGCCTATCGGACTATAGCGATAGCTGACCGGACTCCAGAGGCAAAATCCCGCTTCATCCAGGTATTTGATATCGACCAAACCCTCTTCAGCTGCCAGCACCAGGGTCTCTAAATCTGCCTGTTTGAGCGCTTTCTTGGCGGGGTCTTGCTTCCGTTGATGGCTGTGTCGAGTCCGTTTCCACCGATATCTTGTTTTTGAGCAATCGGCGTAATCGGTCACTACTCAAGTCCACCAAGCGCTCCCGTTTCAGCTTTTGAGCTAATTGGGCACTGTTATCGGTGCGAGGCTCTTCATCCAAACACGCCGTCAAATAGTCCAGATCGGACGGCTGCTACTTCGGTTTCGCACCCCGTCCGGGGGCTTCCCACAGTCCGCCCAAGCCATCGCTCTCCCACCGTCTGAGAGTTGCCCTAACCGTATGTTGATGACATTGAAAGATCTCAGCGATAGCCGGCACGTTCAGTCCTTGAGCATTCAACCGCAGCATGTGGGCTCGGTCACGGGTCCGATAAGGAACCGTCTGAGCCTCCCGAAGTTCGCTCAACGTACGGTCTTCTTCCTCGGTCAAGATGATGCGTAATGGGGCAGGCATTTGAGGGCACTCTAGCGACCTTACTATTTTACATTTAATTCAAACTGCCTACTTAACGAGCTAGCCTTTGCGCTAGCCCGCACCAGTTCTGAAAAGCCGACCGACATGAGGGCCTGCCCAGCCTTCACTCTGCCGACAGAAAGAAACTTTGAAATTTAGCGCCAGCTCAAAAGCTCAATTGAGTTGCAGGCAGCAAAGTAAATGATGAATTTCTGGGCGCAGTCTTCCCTGCACTCTACATGGCCCTGCTCGGAACCTACGTGTCAGGGGGTTAAGCCCTGTAGGAATACGACCTCTTCAGAAACCTTCAAGAACTTAATCTGGGTTGTTGAGGGCGATCGCGCACGTATTTCGGGGCGGCTGACCTGCATTCTCAACCTTTGACAAACGCTGGCTCACGAACGTCGGGGACAAGTTGATCTAAGTCAGTTTGACAGGCTGAATTCGCTCTCTCTGCAAACCTCTCTCCCAAAAGGAGAAAGGCTTCAAACCCTGATTTTTCCCTTTGCAAAGATGAGGAACTCAACCCAGAATCCGAGGCTGGGGCTGTTCATCGAACTCACGTTGATCTACATCCTGTTCTACTTCAAATGCCATCCCCATTTGACTTCGCCGATCTGCTGTTATCAAACATGGTGCTGATCGATGGGATGAGGGTCCTCTGGCATCACCAGGCGATCGCCTAAGCGACAAGATTCGTTCTCTAAAACTCGACAGGCGTGCGGGCGGGAGTAGGTTTGGGCGAAGCCGGAGTAGTCCCGTTGACGGATGCTTCCTCGTCCATGGTGAGGGTGTTGTCTCGCAATTGAGCCACCGCAATGGGGATATCCGCGCCGTTGATGACTGCTCCCAACAAGCGGATGTCTTCCTTCTCTTCGAGCTGCTCCAGCATGGCTTTGATAATCGGCTTTTGGGTCACGCCGGGGCGTGCTACTATCACCATGCCATCGGTACGCGGCTCCAGCAACATGGCATCATTGCTGCCAGTAAAATGCGGGGCGTCAAAGATGACAAAATCAAACCGGGACTGAATATCCTGCAAGAAGCGTCGCATCTCACTAGCGTCGAAAATCGCTGTGGGGTTGCGTTGGGGGCCGACACTCGGAGTGATATACAGGTTGGCGACAGTGGGCACCATCCGAATCGGATCAGACAGCCGTCCGCTGTAATATTGCAAAGGTTCAGTGACCGAATCGGCGTCGGGCTGCACGTCTAAACGCCAGGCCTGAGACGGATTCCGTAAATCCATTTCCACAATCAACGTGCGCCGCCCCGCCCGCGCTGAGGCAATTCCCAGGTTATAAGCGGTGGTGGTTTTGCCCTCTTGGGCGATCGCGCTCGTGATCAATACAGTTTTTGGTACCCGCCCGTTGTTAATCTCTGCGCCGGAAATTTGTAGATTGCTCCGCAACCTTTCATAAATGTCATTGCAGGGATGATTAGCGTCGATAATGAGCACCGGCTCACCCTGCCGGGGATGAACCTCAGGGACCAGTCCCAACAAGGGAATATCTTGATCTTCGAAAAGCTTGTCCAGATCTTCGAAAATGCGGATGGTCGGATCCAGCATATCCAACAAGAAAACGAGACCGCCCCCGAGACCAAGGCCCACAATTCCCCCCAATAGCAGGACCAAAATTGGGGACATCGCTTCGACCGGCACCACTTGCGTCGCCGGAGGACTAGCCACCGACAGGCTACTGACGGTTTCGGCCTCTGCTGCTTGGGCGTCAATCCGCTTGGCTTGCACCTGGTCGTACAGTGCCCGCTTCAGGGCGACTTGCTGCGCCAGGCGATCGCGCTCAAGCTGCTTGTTGGGCAGGCGCGTATAGGCTTCCCGGAGTTGCTGTTCGGACTGGGCAAGGACTTGTTGTTGCGTGATCAACGCATCCCGCTGGGTTTTCAGACCGACCAATTGGTTGGCGAGGGCAGCCCTCGCGGGGTCCAAGTTGCTATTTTGGCGAATCACTTCAGCACTCGGAATCGCCGCAAAGCGTCCCCCCCCGCCAATGATTTCGCCGGCGCGCTCACGCAACTGTTGATCATACACTGCCAAATTATTTTGCAGTTCCACCATGGTGGGGTGGGCCGGTCGCAAATCTTGAGATAGCATTTTGAGCTGCGATTCGGCCTGATAAATGTTGGCGCGCAGTTGCTGCAAGATTGGGTCGGCACTCAAGGCCGACGAGGCATAGGCCCCCTCTGGCGAGAGCCCGAGTTGGCCCTGTAGACTCTGCATTTGGGCGTCAAGCCCGGCCAGGGTGATGAGATTTTGCCGCCGCTGATTTTGGCTGGACGAAATTTCTGCTAGCAAACTGCCGTCCAGTGCGGCTTGAATGGCCGGACCTTCGAGGCGATCGTAGGCTTCTAACGCTTGTTCGGCCTCCCTCAGTTCCGCTTCGATCGCGGGCAAGCGCTCATCCAGAGCGGACACAATCGTGCCTAGCCGGGCGCGGTTGGTAACGCGGCTGAGTTCCACCATGCCCTGAAATAAAACCGATAAAACCGCTTCGGCTGCTTCGGGTTGATCCGCTACATAGTCGACGTTAACGCTTTGCAGCACGTTGCCCCCGCCGCCCTCTTCGCCCCCAGAGGTATTGATTTTGATCGTCGTATTGTTGCGAATTTGTTGAGGCGTCACTTCCAGACCGCCCGCGTTTAACTGCTCAGCCACTCGTTGGAGCAAAATATCGGCCAGCAAAAAGTCTTCGGTAATGATGCCTTGCCCCTGTTGTTGCAGCTCAACCCCGGTGGTGGTGAAGGAAACGACAGGAGCGTTTTGCACCAAGACCCCGGCAGAGCGGTACTGTTCCTCTGGTGGCGGCTGAATGGCGAAGACGCTTGAGACGCCCAGGGTGCCTAAAAACGCGGCTAAAGCCACCCATTTGTAGCGGTTGAGGGCTAAACCATATCGTTTTAAGAGGGGCATTACCATGGCAGAACCAGTTTGTAGTGTTCAAAGAACAGTGAGGGACAGGAGGGAAGGCAATTTTGGGGAGTAAAGTTGAGCGCTGTTAAGGACCAAACAAGTTACTGGCCGAGTCCGCCAGTTGATCAAAAAATAGGAGAAAGCCGAGGACATCCCGAAAGGGCTGAGTAAAGGTATTTAAGGTATAAGTTAGCTTAGCGAGCAGGGAACGGTTAACGACGATGACGTCGTTTTGTTGCAAAGGTGGATTTTCATCGGGAATCCCTCTAAACGCTTCGTTGCCGTCAAGGGTGATGGTGATCGCCCGACCCGCTTCTTCTTCGAATCGCACTAGGGCAATCTCGCCCAGATTTGAGGTATCAGGATTCACACCGGCTCGGACTAGGGCATCTGCAAAGCGACTGCCATTGGGCAAGTCGATGGCTGAGAGCGCCCCGGCATTCCCATAATTCAACAACCGCACAGTGATTGTCGGCGTCGCCAGGGTAGACCGCGAGACGAGTTCGCGATCGTATTCATCCAGGGCTGATGGATCGAGTCGACTGACCAAAATCACATCGCCGTCTTGCAGGCCGATATTGGGAATCTCTTGACCTTCTTTAAGCGGGGTGAACAAGTCAATGGCGCGCTCTAGCAGCTGCCCGTCGGGCAACCGCCGCTGCACGAGGACCGATCGCAAATCGGCAGCGTTAGTGGTGCCCCCTGCTGACAGCAAGGCCGCTGCAATTTGTGGAGCACCGAGCGGATAGAAACCAGGGCGCACCACTTCGCCCAAAATTGTCACTTCAACCCCTCGCTGGGCCACCAGGGTCATACTCACATCTGGACTGATGACATATTGGTCAAAAATCTGTGCAATCAGACTTTCGGCCTCACTGATGGTTAAGCCACTAAAAGAGACGACCCCTTCCAACGGCACCACTACGTTGCCCTGAATATCTAACGTGGCCTGAAAACTCAGATCAGGAAATTGACGCACATTGACAAAGAAAGAATCGCCGGGGCCCAGACGGTAAGTGGCAAAGTCAGGGGCCTGTTGACGTCCGAGGACGCTATCGATGAAGGGATCAACCCCCGGCTCGGGCATTGGTTGGGGGGGGGCCGTTTCCGTGGGTAGCGGTAGCGGGGCCACGTAGTCGGGGTCTGGAGTAAAGCCTGAGGAATCATTGGGGGCCGCTTCTGGTTTGGCGGTCGGCACCGTTTGACTGGTCTGAGGAGCTGGTGCCACAGGGGACTCTACGGAGTCGCCGGAAGGGATCGCCAAGGGCTGACCAGAAGTAGTCTGATGCTGCCGCAAGTAATCAACCGCTGCCCGTTGCCAGCCAGTGGGGATGGTTTCAGCATCCTGCCAAGATGCCCGAGTCGCCGCGATCGCCCCCGCGGCTCCGACCAGTATTAGCGCTGTGGAGAGGGCTCCAGCGCTAGCCCAGCGTTGGCATTTGAGCCAACCAATTTGTCGATTCCTATCGTTTGCAGCCATCCTTATCACGTTCGCACTAAAGAATCTTGCCAAAACTCACTATCACCGAGGCTATGGCCTATTTAATCACACTGCCCTTTGCTCACCTTTTTCAGCTTGATGGGTAGAAGTCGGGACAGTCTGGAGCATAGTTTACGGAAACAACATTAACGAGTCCCTTATGGTCGCCTCCTGGCGGGTATTACCGTCTCTGGGCGTGGCACTAGCGCTGGCAGCGACCCAATCCGCCGCTTAGTTAAAACCGTCGCTATCTGATGGTTACAGCCTTGGACCAAGAGTCTACTGATTCTGCATTTCGCAGTCTGCCATAGCAATTGAGCGTTAACTCGGCACCCGGCTTTATTCGTCACTAAAGTTATTCGCCCCTGAAAGTAGAAGTCAGTAAGCCCTGCTGAACGGCCTCAGCGATCGCCGTCACGGTTTCCGTGTGGGGGCGAATGTTGCCCACCGGCTCAATCGGGAATAACACACTGACGGCAACCCAGGGCATGCGTTCCCGCTGTCGCCACTGTTGCAACTGATCGGCCCAAAACCACTTGCCCGGCGCAAAGTGGCCCCGCGTGGGCCAGGCATACCACTGCATGACCGCAAAGGTATCGCGTTCACTCACACCCCGAAAATAACGGGTCGTCACCGACACCGATGGAGCTTGCCCATTTGCGCCAGTCGTAAAGCGCACCGTGTGGCGATCAGCAACCTGCCAGCTCTGTGCCCCCCGCAAATCGACCCATTCCACCTCAGGCTGCTGATCACCGGACCTTTGAGGTCGCATGAGCAGCGCAAAGGATTCCCCCTCCGTTTCCGAACTGCCGAGGCGGCGATACTCCGTCAGGCTCCAGCGATCGCCGCCGATGGGCACCTCTTGGTGGTAGATCGATTGCCAACCGTCGACTTCCAGCGGAGTTTCTAACAGCGATCGCACCGCCTTGATATGGGGCACAGGCAACTCTGTACTCCAGGGCCACTGGCCACTGAGATAGCTAGGCATGGCGGCCATCGCCACCAGAGCGGCTAAGACAATAATCAGCCCCCACTGCACGACGGAGCGCTGTTTGGGCATGGGTTGAGTCGCGTCTGACATAGGGGAGCTTTCCTGAAAATGAAGGACAGTTAAACCGAGGCGTCGGGCTTAATGTTGAGCGCCAGTCGCGGCGGCACATATTGCTGAATCAGTCGCAGGATGAAGATCAGCGAGAGCAGCATCAGGGCGGAATACAGATCGCCGCCCCAACTTTCGTGGAGCCAGACGAATCCGGCTTCGTTGCCGGTGCCGTGAAAGTAGCTCAGGATGGCGTTACGGATGATGTTGCCCGTCACGCTCACGCCCACAGTGGCCGCAAGAAAAACTCCAGTTCGGAAACGCGATCGCCAGACGTCGTTCCAGTAAATCAGCATCAGCGCTACGTAGAGACTGGTAAATAGCATCTTGAGGCCAGCACAGTGGGGCGCGACCTCAACCATCTGATCGTTGACCCGGAGATAAATTTGGTCCACCGTAACGTCGATACCGGCTTGCATCAGCAAAAAGCCGGCCACGCTGGCGATGAAATGCTGCAGCGGCAGGATATAGGGCTCAATTAAATAAGGCAATTGGCTAGGGGTTGCGAATGCCACCAACGCCAGCGGAAAGCCCATCAACTTCAGCCCTGGCCAACCCTTGAGGGTGAGACATAGACCCGCCAGCATCAAGGGCAAAGAAATATTCATCCAATCGGGTAGCTGACTGAGGTAGAGGGCGCTGGCCAGGGCGATCAGTCCCATCCCGGTGGGCCGCCATTGATCCGGCTGGGCTTGCCACTGGGGCCGCAACCCCCAGGCTATATACGCCGCAAACGGAATGCCAATCAGGCCGTGGCTAAAGTACTCATGCTGAATGCTGATGGATTTGTTAAGCCAGCCATCGACCCAGTGCAGTAGCAACGGACCGTACATCGCCGCCAGCAGGCCCAGCAGAGCGATCGACAACGGCGACAACGAAAACCGATTTTTAATTGAGGAAGTGCTAAGAGCCATGGGTTTATTGAATGGGTAGAGCAGTTAGCGATTCGGTCGTCACGGCATCCTGATTCATCGCTTGGGCGATCGCGTCGACGACCCAGTCGGCTTGCGCAATCGTCATGCCGGGATACATGGGCAGAGACAAGATCTCTTGACTGAGCGCCTCCGAGACGGGGAAAGCCCCCGGCTGGTAACCCAAGAACTGGAAGGCGGGTTGCAGGTGACAGGGCACTGGATAATGAATGCCACTCTGGATCTGATTTTCTTGCAGCACTAACTGCAGTGCCGTGCGGTCAATGGGGCAGTCACTGGTCACCCTCACCACATAGAGATGATAGACATGACCCTGGCCACTGTCATTACGGATGGGAATCAGACCAAACTCCCGCAGCGAGGCAAATCGTTCGTCGTAGTGTTGGGCGATCTGATTCCGGGCCCGGTTCCAATCGGGCAGCAAGGGTAGCTTTAGACCCAGCACCGAAGCCTGGAGCGTATCAAGGCGGCTATTGGTGCCCTTGGGTTCAGTATGGAAGTATTTGCGTACGGCCCCATAATTGCGCAGCGATCGCGTGGTTTGAGCCACGAGCGCTTCCTGGGTTAGCAGCATGCCCCCATCGCCGATCGCCCCCAGGTTCTTACTGGGGTAAAAGCTGAACGCCGCCGCCGTGCCGACGCTGCCAGCGGTCATGCCTTCGCGCGCTGCCAGGTGGGCCTGGGCCGCATCTTCAAAAATCAGCAGATCGTGACGCTCAGCGAGGGCCTTGAGGCCGCTTGGCGAAACCATTTGACCGTAGAGGTGCACGGGCAAGATGGCGCGGGTTTGGGGGGTAATGGCGGCCTCAGCAGCGGCCAGATCAATTAAAGCGGTGTCGCGATCGCAATCGACAAAGACCGGGGTGGCACCGCTGCGCAAAATGCCGATGAGGGTCGCTACAAATGTATTGGCTGGCAGCAAGACTTCATCCCCTTCACCGATGCCACAGGCAGCGAGCCCGAGGGCGATCGCATCCGTGCCACAGCCGACCCCGACCCCGTATTTGGCCCCCGAGGCTGCCGCAAACGCCGTTTCCAACGCTTGCACAGCTTGGCCTAAAACAAAATCACCTCGATTTAAAACTGCGGCTAAGGCAGCTTGAATCTGGTCTTGAATCTGGTCGTGTTGCCAGGAAAGATCAACAAAAGGAACGGCTTGGGGGGATTTAGTCATAGGATTATCAGCGTTAGAGGGCAAACAAATGAATAAAAAGGGACTTAAATAGGGCAATCAATTGAATAGCGTGCCAAATATGCGAAGCTGATCCAGCAGTCTGACCACTGTTAAGGGATAAATCAAAGACCGTTGCGGTCAACGCGCCATCATCGGGACTAGTCAGTCAGCGCTTGTTCTGATGCTAGTCAGCGTTACCAAGGGCATGGCCTCCTGTCATAATGGTTCGCAGTTTTATTACAGAATCCGACGGTTTCTTGATGAAGTCTCCATAAACATCTGAGGAGGTTGTTCATCAATAAGCTAGCTCTAGGGTGCCCGCAATGGCCCCACTTGCAACAGCTTGAAAGTGTTTTCTCTGAGGGTAGTGCCGCCATGGATTTCAATACCGCACGTCGGTTTGTACTCGCGCAAACGCTGATGCCCGTTGCCGGTCAGACATCGTTTATTGACTGTCTGCGTCAAGGTAAAGCCCCCGTGCCCGGACAGGTTACCTCGCTGTTGCTAGCCCTCAAAGCCTTGTCCCAAGCCCTCCAAAACGAGCCGACCATTGAGCGATCGCTCGGCCACGCCCTGTTCATCCTGACCTACGAGAGCCGACAACTCTATCTCCAAGGGCAGCAACAGCAAGTTGAGTGGCCTCCACTCCTCGACGAAGACCTGACGCGCATTGCCACGGCGGTGCGTCGAATCTGGGCTGATCAAGCGGAATGAGAGATGAAGATAGGCCCTGGATAGGGGCTCAATGCCGCACTTTAAATTCTGTCTGCCGCTCTGTCTGCCGCTGTAAACCCTGGACCTCAACGATCGAGTGCGGCTACAACTCCAGCCTGAAGACATAAAAAGGATGCAGTGATGAACTGCATCCTTTTTAGTAGCTCAGTATTTGAGCGAATATGAACTGGTCTCAGTTTACTTGTTGGGCTGAGGAGTCATCCGCAGGTAGGGCTTGATTTCGGTTACACCCTTGGGGAACTTTTGCTTCGCTTCTTCAGTCGGAATCTTGGGCGAAACGACTACATCTTCGCCATCCTTCCAGTTGACGGGGGTGGCAACGCTGTAGTTGTCAGTCAGTTGCAGGGAGTCCAACACTCGCAGGATTTCCTGGAAGTTACGGCCCGTGCTGGGGGGATAGGTGATGGTCAACCGCAGCTTACGGTTGGGATCGATCAAAAATACCGTCCGCACCGTCACTTTCGCATCGGCATTGGGGTGAATCATGCCGTACAGGTCAGAGACCTTCTTGTCATCGTCCGCAATGATGGGATAGTTCACCCCGGTGCCCTGGGTTTCTTCGATGTCGCCAATCCAACCCTGGTGAGACTCAACGCCATCGACGCTCAGCGCGATGACTTTGGCGTTGCGCTTTTCAAATTCGCCCTTGAGCTTGGCGACTTCACCCAACTCAGTCGTGCAAACCGGAGTGTAGTCAGCCGGGTGCGAAAAGAGCACGACCCAGCTATCGCCAGCCCAGTCATAAAAGTTAATTTCACCCTCGGAGGTTTTTTGAGTGAAATTAGGTACGGTATCGCCTAATTGCAGCGTCATAAGCAACTCTCTGTGAATCTGAAAGGTCAATAAAGGCGTGGCCCAGAGGACCACGTTTGTTATCTTGCCACAAACCCCGGTATTCCGGTCGGGCTTTAGAGGATTAATTTAAGAAATGATTTTTATCGGGGGGCACCGCCGCCGCGATCGCGTCCCAACTGTACCCCATAAAGACCGCAGTCAGGGGCTTTTACTGATATCTCGCCGGAGCCACTAGCCGTCACTCTAGCAGGCACTGGTACCACCGAGGGTGTCAATAAACGTGGACATTAGGGAGTGACTTGACCGCTTCCCCGGCGGCGGCATCTAGCAGCCACCACAGTTCACCCTTGGGGCGGATGGTACGCGAGGGAAAGGCCAGATCGCTCCCATCAGGGGAGAAAACTGCTTTGAGCGCAGGCTGTTTGTTGCTGCCCGACACCAAAAACAGGACGCAACGGCTTTGATTAACCAGGGAAGCGGTGAGGGTGAGGCGCGGTTCGCCCGCTTTTTCGCCTACGGTGACGAGGCGATCGCTGACCGTCACCGCCGCCGTATGGGGAAATAGCGACAGGGTGTGCCCATCATCGCCCATGCCCAACAGCACAATATCGAAGGTGGGCTGATATCCCAAAATATCCTGGAGCAGATCCTCATAAATTTTGGCGGCAGCGGCGGGCTGTTCTAAGTGCGTCGGCATGATGTGGATCTGGGTAGCGGGAATCGGCACCTGGTCTAACCAGGCGGCCTTCGCCATACCCGCGTTGCTGTCAGGATGATCGACTGGCACGTAGCGTTCATCGCCCCAAAAAATGTGCAGAGATGACCAGGGCAAATCGGCTTTGGCTAGTGCTTCATACAGCGGCTTGGGCGTGCTGCCTCCCGCCAGGGCAATCGCGCAGGTGCCTCGCTCGGCGACGGCATTCAGAATGCGAGCTTGTACCAGTTCGAGCGATCGCCCCACTAAGGCGACGCGATCGGGATAAATTTCAATTTGCGCAGAGGTCATGACGATCAGCAATAAACATCGGGGCGTTCGGTTGCAGCGTAAACGATTTTCTACCGCTGATGAGATTGCTTAAGCTTTACTTCTAGAGTGCGTGTGAATCGTTTAAGGATGGGCCTGTGATTTCAGTTGTGTTGCCTTGTGTTAATGAAGTTCGCCACGGTTACTTGCCCAAGATTATTGATAATTTACAAGCGCAAGCGGGGGATAAAGAACTCATTGCCGTCGTCAGCCCCAGTACTGATGAGACGCTGGCATTGCTACAGGCGGCTCCCCAATTTCGCGTCATTGAGGCTACCGCCCAAAACCGGGCCCAACGGCTCAACATCGGGATTCAGGTCAGTCAGGGAGAGATCGTGTTGCTGCATCATCCGGCGACTTTGTTGCCGACGCAGACAGCGCTGCTCCAGATTGAGCAAGCCTTTCAAAATCCGGCTGTCCTGTGGAGCGGCTTTTGCCATCAGTTTGATCTCGACCATTGGCTACTGCGCTACACCTCCTGGTACTCTTCGTGGGTGCGGCCTCGCTGGGGGCAGATTTTGTATCTAGATCATTGTTTGGCGGTGCGGCGATCGCTGCTCACCGACATCGGCGGCGTCCCGGATATGGATATTTTTGAAGACACCGTTTTGAGCCAGCGATTAAGGACATACGGAGCCCCCTTGATGCTGCCCAGCCGGGTCGTCACGTCGGCCCGTCGTTATCGCAGTCGCGGCATCTATCGGCAAGCGCTGCTCAATCAGATGATCAAAGTGATGTATCACCTCCATCTCGATCCACAGTGGATAAACCGCCTGTATGAGCAAACAGTTCAGATCAATGTCACTTACTCCAACACTCTGTCCCAATCGGGCGCTTCTGATGCCAACGATTAGCCCAGCGATAAGGCGGCGCAATACTGCTGCACCAGGATATCAATGCCGGTGATCGCCGTTCCCACGACGACGGCAAAAGCCCCCCGATCGAGGGCTTGACGGGCCGCTGCAGGCGAGGCGATGCCCCCTTCACAAATACAGGGCACGTCGAACTTACCAACCAGGTCACTCAACAGCTCAAAGCCCGGTGGTTTACAGGTTTGCGTGTCTGGAGTGTAGCCATAGAGGGTGGTGCCCAGCACCTCGACCCCCGCCGCAACTGCTGCCTGCGCCGAAGCCAGCGTGTCGATATCAGCCATGACTGGCTGGCGTAACTCTGTGTGAATTTGATGGACCAGATCGGCCAATGTTTCATCACCGGGTCGAGGGCGCTGAGTCGCATCGATCGCAATCACATCCGCCCCCGCCTCGGCGACCGCCTGGGCATGGTGAAACTGAGGCGTAATGTACACCTCAGAACCGGGGATGACTTGTTTCCACAAACCGATGATGGGCACTGAGACGCGCTGGCGAACGGCGGCAATGTGCTCGGGACTGTCGATACGAACCGCGATCGCCCCGCGTTTGACCGCCGCCGCCGCGATCGCGGCAATGATATCCGGATGGTGCAGCGGCGAATCTACCGGAGCCTGACAAGAAACGATCAGGCCAGCTCTGAGTGGATTAAGCATAGGGTCAAAGGTCATTAGGGAGATTTACCGGAGAAATCATACTCTCAAGTAGGGGCGCAATGCCTACGCCCTTGAGCAGTCACCATGATTACAGGTAATTTCATTTACAAAAGGGCTATTTCTAGGGCAATGGCCCCTGCCGCGATCGCGATGGCATCCAGTTCTTCGCCGGTCGAACACCCCGCCAGCCGCTTGCGCATCAACTGTTTCATAGCAATGTCCCCCACGGCTAGACACAGGCTGGGCCAGTACTCAGGTCTGGCATGGCCAGATGCTCCAAATTCACCTGCCAGAGATTGGTTTTCTTAATGTTGGCACCCTTGAGTTGGGCATGGTCGAGACGGGCTTCGGCCATATTCGCGTGGAACAAATTGGCATCTTCTAAACAAGCGTGGCTCAAATCCGCCATGCGTAAGACCGCCTCGCGCAGATCTGCCTCAGCCAGATTGGCTTTTTGCAAACTCGCTCGATAGAGGTTAGTGCCGACACAACTGGCCCGGTGCAGCTTGGTGCCTTGCATCATGGCCCCCATCAGGCTAGCCCCACTGAGATTGGCTCCCGACAAATCCGCCCCACTCAGGTTGGCATAGTAAAAAGTGGACCCCATCAGATTCGCATCGGGCATCATCGCCTCGCGCAAATCGACTTCGTAGAAATTAGCCTCGGCGAGATCGGCCTCCCGCAACGTGGCTTCTCGTAAATCGGCGCGATACAAATGGGCGTAGCGCAGATTGGCCTGGGTCAAATTGGCGGTGTAAAGCGTTGTTTTATAAAAATCGGCGTAGCGCAGATTGGCTGCTGTCAGGTCCGTCATGCACATATCCGCCCGGTAAAGACTGGCTTTTTCAAAATTGCACCGGCAGAACTGAGTATCCCGCAGGTTGGCTTCATAAAAGTTGGTGCCCGACAAGTCAGCCCCGCTCAGATTATGCCGGCTGAGGTCAGCCCCTTGTAAATCGGGCTGCAAGCCAGGATTTTCGCCGCGCCATTGATTCCAGATCTCGACGCCTTGTTTGATGAGATTGAGTTGAAATTCGCTAGCCATGTGTGTCAGTGCCCCCCAAAGCAAGACTCTCAGACATTAATCCCTGGCAGATAGAGCTTGCTAAGGATGCAGAATCGGGACTCATGTACTTCCAACCTGGTCACCAGGGACATCTGCGGAGCGGTGGCGGGTCACCAGCCTTGAGCGTCAAGGTGACAAGGCGGTGATCATTCCCGATCGCCCATTCTTAGGAATGAGAATTGAATAAGTTGGGATAGCCGTCTCGGCTGTCCCCAGGCAGGCAAGATGCCTGCCCTAACAATTTGGTGTTATTTGATCCTCATTCCTTAGCATTCCCAGCCAGCGCTCAACGTTGCGAAGGGGTGACAGATTGATGCGATCGCCCAGCCACCGACTCATCAGAGCACCGGAATCCAGCGCTAGACCAATTTTGCTGGCCCATGCGACCGTGCCTGCACCGGGGGGCACGACTGTCCGCCCCCACCGCGCTGCCCTTGTAGTCACTTGTCAGAAAACCGGCATGACGCCGCGATCGCCCTCAATACCGCTCGGTATAAATGACATTTTCCCGCAGCACTTCCTCTTGCTTCCCGGAGTCATCAAACCGCACCACCACCAGACTGGTCGAATCCAGGCGGTATTCAAAATTGCCATTGCTGATGATGTAGCCGCCGCCCACCGCTTCCACCTCTGGGGCCGTCACGACTTGTTCGGTCCCGGTTTCTTGAGAGAGATAGGTCCGCTGTCCACGCGCTTTACAGACGTAGATGGTGTTGCTGGGGGTGACAAAGTACGACTCGATCGCCTTCAGGCCGCCGCAGGTTTCATCCAGCGATCGCTTGAGCACATCGCTGGGGGGTTGGTTTACCACATTGGCAGGGGTGGTATCGGCCACCGCTGCCAATGCGGGCACGGCAATGTCTAACAAATCACTGCGCACCCAGCCCACCGTCGAGCCTTGTGGAAAGGTGACGTAGTACCAGGTGTAGCCGTCGGCATCCGCTTCAGAACGACCGAGCACGACCGAATCGCCCACACGGGCATAGCCGATCGCTTCGGCCTCTGGGGACGGCTGCGATCGCACATTCACCTGCGCCTCGGCATCATCGGCGGTAATGGTGGCGGTTTGGGGAGTGGGGGAGCCGTCACGATTTGCTGCCGCCGCTCTGGAAGCGTCATTGGTCTGGGCCGCAGCATTGCGAGCCGCCACCGGAACGTTGGGATCAGGAGCCTGGGCCGCTGTCGGGGTGGCGGTTTCCGGGCTCTCTGCGAGGCCGGGAGCGTCGGTAGCCGCATCCGGCTTTTGGCGGCAGGTACTCACCATCGCCAACACCAACACTAAAAATACGCTGCCGGTCACTATGCGCGATCGCATCTCGTCTCACACCTTGGGGGTCGCCCCAATGAGGGTCTGTCTACTGAGTCTCCCATCGACCACCCTGGTGGACTGGTCGCGATCGCTCAGGCGACCTTCAGGGTTGATCAGTCCTCAAAATGTAGCCCATATCGTCAATTGTGAGCGGCGTTTCCGGAAAATCTTGCCGCGTCAATTGCTGCACCAGGGTCACGCTGGCAAACCCCTGATCGATATAGGGCACGCCGTTCTGGTCGAGCGCCACGGGAATCAGCCGCCCCCTGAGGAAATCGCCCTCCTCGCCCAACTCCACCTGCAAAATCATCGACAACCCCAGAGGCCCAACGGTAGAGAGGGTGCGATAGCCCAAAAAGTTGCCTAAAGAGTAGGCGATCAGCTTGTCCTGATACAGCTCTACGGCGCGGGGCACATGGGGACCATGCCCCAAAATCAGGTCGGCTCCAGCATCAACCATGGCGCGCGAAAACTGCACCATATTGCCCCGATTTTCCGAAAAGAAATATTCCGTCTGATTGCGGACCCGCAGCGCATCCGTGCCCTCAGCTCCCGCATGAACCGAAATCACGACCATATCGGCCTCGGCCTGCGCCTGTTGCACCAATGCTTGCGCAGCGGGCAAATCGTTCATGTCGTTGTGGTCAGGCCAGTAGCTAAAACCCATAAAGGCGATCGTATAGCCATTGGCTTTGACCTTGACAATCTCCCCTTTGCGGCCCACCGCGTGCATGCCCGATTGTTGAATATTGGCAATGGTGTCATCAAAGCCGGGATCACCAAAATCAAAGGAATGGTTGTTGGCGACGCTGAGCACGTCAAACCCCGCTGACTTCAGCACGTCGGTCCAGGCGGGTGGCGTCCGAAACGCAAAGGTCATGCCCTGCCCCACGTTTTTGGCCGTGTAGGGATAGGCGGTGAGGGTGCTTTCAAAGTTACCAAAGACCAGATCAACCTCCCCCATGAACATCTTGACGCTGTTGAACAGGTAGTTGGGGTCGCGAGGCAGGCGATAGTCGGGAAAGTCCGTGCCGGGAATGACATCCCCCACGGCCTTGATTTGCACCGCCACCGGGGTTGCCATCGGCATCGCCAAAGCACTCGCCCCCACGTTGAGGCTGCTGGCGGAGGTGATCGGCTCTACCAGCGAGTTAGCAGGCATCGGCGGCAGAGAGATTGGAAACTTTAACGCGCCTTCTAAGTCTCTGGCCGGGTCGACTAGCGTCGCGGTCGGTGAGCTGAGCGCCGGTTCCAGGACGGGAGCGGCATTCTCAGGGGCAGACCCCAAGGATTGCCCTACCCGCGATCGCCCCCACTCAAGACCGACAGAGGCCAGGGTGCCCAACCCAAAACTCGCACAGGTTATCGCGATCGCCCCCGCGATCAGGCGGCGACGGCGATACCGCCGCTGGCGGGCATGGGTCCGCTGTTGCCAGGTCAACTTTTTGATATTCGCCGTCGGCGGGGTCGCTAGGGGCAACGCTGGAGCCGGTGAGGCAGCAGGGTCGGGCGTAGCAGCGGGGGCGCTTGAGGGCATCGGGATCGGCGGTTTAGCCGGTGAAGTTGGCACCGGGGGCAGCAAGAGCCGGGGCGCTGGCGACTGTTCGATCAGCGCATGATGAATGAGCCGACTTCCGGTATTCTCGTCAGGCGTGAACACATAGACATCCCAATATTGAGGACCAGACAGGGCCTTGAGCGCTTGCTCAAAGCGGGGTAACAGATCCCCAATGCGATACAGATGGGCCACTGGCAGGTGAATGTGTAGCAACGGGGGCTGTCCCTCAACCCGCAGCGGCGGCTCCAGCGCGATCGCGGTGTTGAGGTAAGCAGCGATTGCTGGACAGTCCTGCAGTTGGCCCACGGCGGGCGGCAAGGCGTCGGTCACAGGGTGCATGCAACTATCGAGGTCACGAAGTGAATCAAATTGATGGGCTCAAGCACCTCGCTAGCCAACGAGCGCGTTGGCCCAATTGCTGAAAACACTGAGTCAAACTGGGCGTCTAAACCGCTCAGCCAGCCGCCCAGCGGCTGGCCCTAACTGGGTTGACGACGGTGATCGGCGGCGCTTGGGCACTAAATCAATCCTTGAGACGATAGCAGAAACTTCCCTAACTGGACCAAATTAATGGAAATAAACGTAACCAAAAAAATTGTGACGATGACGTTAAAAGCGTTGCGAAAGAAGTTGACCATTGATTTTTATTCACCGAATCACTGTCTTACCCTGGATTCACCGGGCACCGGCGCACCGGCCTTAACCCAGCGATCGCCATCCAGACCAGCAGCATTGACGCCCCCTATTTTGGGCGATCGCCGCCGCTCCTGGCAGCAATTTCATATATTCCATAGCTTTGGTTAACATCCCATAACGACTGACGGCGGCGGCCATCCTCCCCCGGATGGATTCCCCACCCCAAACCATCGCCCGCCCAGCTTACCGCCCGGTCAAATCTGACGCCGATGGCTCCACCGCGCCAGGAGCAAACCGCTGCCACAGGGCCGGGGGCGGCATCAAAAATTCGTAAGCCCCCGCCGCACTGCCAGGAGCCGCCGTCAGCACAATGTCAAACGACACTGAAACTCGCGGTTCCTCCGTATGGTTGAAGGTCACCCCGTGCCGCTGTCTAGCGGGAAAGATCATCAACCGGCCCTCCACCGGGGGATACATAGCGTGATCTTGATTGAACGGAGTCCACTGGGCAATGATGTCGGTGTTTTCGCTCCCCAAGCCAGGGCTCACCTCGTTTTGCCGCGCATCATCAATAAACGTCAGACACCCGGACTCGTCACTGCCAGATTGCGGCACCGAGACGTAATACACCGCACTGACATGAGCCGTGTTGTGACAGTGCACCCCCACTTCCTGCTGATGGCGAGACACAATCGGCCACGCCCGCTGAATGTAAAGCTCGACTTTGGTGAGATCGATACCCAGTGCCTGAAGATACTTCACCACATGGGTTTCGACCTGCTCCACTAGCCAGCGAAAGCGGGGATCAGCATGTACCTGATGGACCCCATGCAGATCTCCCGTCCACGCCATTTCTGGAAAGTTGCGCCGCTCTTGGACGGCGGCTTCAAGCTGCAAAATGGTGGTCAACAGTGCCTGCTGATGCGGGGCCGCATCGGGCAAGTCGGCGTAGTAAATCGCGAGGGGAAACCAGGTATCAATCGGCATGGACAGACTATCTTTCCAAAGCTTTTGGATTGTACGGGACGATCGCTGCGCTGACCAGCAGTCAAACTGTGGGAATATCCTCAATCGTCAAGCTTGCCGAGGAACTTGCCAAGCCCTTACCAGCAACGTCAAAGTGCCTTGCCGCTCATGATGGCGGCTCTTGGGCGATCGCCGGTAACGTGCCCCTGCAAGTAAAGTAGATGGGCTTAATTATTTGTCGGATGTGTTAGCGCCAGCGTAACGCATCAAATCCCTGTGGCATGGTGCGTTACGGCTTCGCCTAACAGCACCCTACAACATTGTTTGTTGATGTCCACCTACTGAATCAATGAGTGCAGCGACGTCTGTAATTAACGCCTGCGCCCTTAATTACAGGGTTCGAGTTGAGTCATGAGCAACACCATCTCATCGATCGCATCGAGCATGACGCCGCCAGATTGACCGGGCTGATTGATCACAATGCTGAAAATCACCGTGCCGTACTGAGCTGTTTCGAGATAGCCGGACAGCGCCCGCACCCCATTCAAGGTGCCAGTTTTGGCGCGGACTTTACCCTGCGCCGCCGTGCCTTGAAACCGATTTCTCAGGGTGCCGTTGACCCCGCCCACCGGCAACGACTCGTAAAACAGACCCGTCGCGTCAGTTTCATACATGCCCTTGAGTAACGCTACGAAGGCAGCGGGTTGGGCCTGGTTGTTGCGCGAGAGCCCTGAGCCATCGGCCTGAATGTACGTATTGGGGTCCACGCCCAGCGGTGCTAAGGCCAGCCTGACGCGGCTTTGCCCCCCGATGCCCCGCAAAATTTCGTCAGCTCGGGCGTTGTTACTGTTGCGATTCACCAGATTCAAATCATCGCGGAAATTCCATAGGCCGTCGGGGGATTGTTCGCGAATGGTTTGGATGGCGGCGGCGGTGGTCATCAGTTTGATATTCGAGGCGGGAATCAGCAACCGCTGGGCATTGTAGATATACAGCGATCGCCCCTCTAACAGGGGATACACTTCAATGCCCCAGGCCGCAGTGGCAAATTGCGATCGCCCCACAATGGCGTCTAGGGCTGGAGCCAAATCGTCGGGGCAAAACTGGGGGCCGAAGCGGCGATTCGCGATTTCGCTGCGGGCATCTACCGTGGTCCTAGCGGGGGCGGTCGCCGCGATCGCCCCCCAGGCTCTCGGCATGCCTGCCCCGCTAGTCAGTAGAGTAGTGGCCGCGATCGCCGCTAGCCGGTGCCAGGGTCGCCAGCGTCGTGGGGTGAGTGGTGCCATGCCGATATCCTCATGGGTGTTGGGAGTCGTCGTTTCCCCAGCCACTATAAAATGTCAGTGCCCGACTGCCTACCGTGCGCATGAGTCCCCAGCGCGCAATCCTTGCCGACAAGGGCGATCGCCGATCAAGAATGCCTGCACAATAGAAATGACCGCAGCTGGGGTGGGGCCATGACATATCCGCGCTTTCAATGGCGACTGTTAGATCACGAACGGCCTGCGCCTGATTGGCTAGCCGCCTTTACCAACTGGGCGACTGGGGTCGGCTGGCAGTCCCCCTTTCTAGATTTAGTGGGGCAGTTGCTCTGGCAGCGCGGTTGGCGACAACTCGCCGACATTCGCGGCTACTTAAATGTGACAGAATACAAACCCACCTCGCCGTTGGCCTTTGGCGAAGAGATGGCAGAGGCGATCGCCCGGCTTGAGCAAGCCCATCAGCGGTCAGAAAAAGTGGCCATTTGGGGCGATTTTGACGCCGACGGGCTGACGGCCACCGCCGTGCTTTGGGAGGGCTTGGGGCAGTTCTTCCCCCAGGACACCCAACTGCGCTACTACATTCCCAACCGCTTTACTGAGTCCCATGGGCTGTCAACCCGTGGCCTGGATGAACTGGCGGCCTGGGGCTGCACCCTGATCGTCACCTGCGACACCGGCAGCACCGCCGCGACCGAACTGGCCTATGCTGCCACCCTGGGCCTGGACGTGATCGTGACCGATCACCACACCCTCGCCGAGACGCGCCCGCCCGTGGTGGCACTCATCAATCCGCGCCAGTTGCCGCCGGGGCATCCCCTGGGCGACCTGTCGGGGGTCGCGGTGGCCTACAAGTTGGTAGAAGCACTCTACGCCCGGTTGCCCGACCAGCCCCAACAGCCCTTAGAAACCCTGCTAGATTTAGTGGCGATCGGGCTGATTGCCGATCTGGTGGCCCTGCGCGGCGACTGTCGCTATCTCACCCAGCGAGGTCTCCAAACTTTAGAAACCCAGGCGAAACTCGGCGTGCGTCCCGGTGTGACTAAACTGCTGGAATTTTGCAAGCGCACGGGCGATCGCCCCTCGGATGTGGCCTTTGGCCTGGGTCCCCGCATCAACGCCGTCAGCCGCATTCATGGCGATGCCAGTTTTGGAGTGGAGTTGTTGACGAGTCGCGATCGCCCCCGCGCCGAAGCCCTCGCCCTCGAAGCCGAACTGGCAAACACCCGTCGCAAAGATCTACAGGCCACCGTTTTGCGCCAGGCCACCGCCCAATTAGGCACCCTCGACTTGAGCACCACCCAGGTGATTGTGCTCAGCGATCCGCAATGGTCGCCCGGCGTTTTGGGCCTCGTCGCCAGCCAGCTCGCCCAGGAATACGATCGCCCCACGATCCTCTTTCAAACTGAGACTACCGCCGCCCCCGGCGCACCGTTGATGGCGCGGGGATCGGCGCGATCGGTGCATCAAATTGATTTGTATGAATTGGTGAAAGCCCAGTCCCACCTGCTTACCAGCTTTGGGGGGCATCCCTTTGCGGCGGGCATGACCCTGCCCGTCGAAAATTTGCCCCTACTGTCAGCGGGACTCAATCGGGCGGTGCGATCGTACCTGCCCACCGTCGACCTGACGCAACCGCCCCCGCTCGCCGTCGATTGTGCAGTCACCGTCGCCGATTTGGGTCGCGACCTATTTCGCGCTCTGAGGCTGCTGGAACCCTACGGCATGGGCAACCCGATTCCCCGATTGCTGCTGCGAGATGTCCAGATCGCCAACCTCTGGGAAGACACCCTGAAGGATCGCCGGGGGGGCAAACAACGCTATCACAAGCTCAGCTTCGACATCGTGGATCCCACCACGCAGGTAAACTTTCCGGGGCACTGGTGGGGCCATCGCCGGTCTGACCTGCCCGAAGGTCGCTATGACCTCGTAGTCGAACTGGACGTGAATACTTTCAAAAAGCGCTACGAAGCCCGCTTAGTCGATTTGCGACCACTGGGGGCGATCGCCGCGACGATCGCCTCCTCCCAATCTCATTGGCTCATCGACCAGCGAGAGCCACTGGTAGACTCGGTGCCGCCCCCCGCCATGGTGAACTGCCCCACCGATTGGGCAGACTTCTCCCCCTATCGCACCCCGCCGATCGATACCCTAACGTTGGCCTATCCGCCCCCGGCCCCCATCGCCCTTGAGCAGCAGTGGCAGCAACTGCTGGGCATGGCCAAATATCTCGCTCGCACGGGTGAAAGCCGTCCCGTAGCGATGCTCAAGGATCGTCTGGAGTTGAGCGATCGCACCCTGCCGCGCGCGATCGCCACCTTGGAAAAGCTGGGATACACCATCCAGCAGGTTGATGACCAGATCAGCCTGACTGCGCCGACCATCCCCCTGTCGGCGACCCAGTATGGGCAAATTGCCCACGACTTTTTGACCGCTGTGCAAGAAGAGTGCTTTCGCCAGCAATACTTTTATGAAGTGCCGGTCGATATTCTAGAGCAGGTGTTGGGCACGATGCCCGCCGCTGCCTCGGTGGTTACGCCTGAGTGAACCCCTGCCGCTGCAAGCCAATCCCCTCGCTACAGGGTGTGACGTGCTTCTAGCCAGGCCAGCACTTCGCTTTCGGAAACACAGGTCAGCCGTTGCTGCGATCGCGGATCGTATACATGCCACAGCGCCTTGCCCTCGATATCGTAGTACTTGGAAATGCGCGGCTCGTTGCGATCGCGGGTCAGTTCCGTTACCAAGGCTTGACCAATCTGCTGCAAAAATTCCCAAAACTGGGCTGAGAAAGGAATGGAGGGCGATCGCTGATACAACCCCTCTAACCGCTGACGAGCCTGTGCATCACTGGGACAAACCATCGTTTTACTCCTAAACAGAGGACCGTTTTTCGCTGCTGCTCACAAGATAGGTCGCCCATTCCAGGTATTTCAAAGCACAACACAGATTACATACATGAACAAAATTGATGGCTTTTTATGACCCTACTGAGTGGAATGAAGTGCGAGTTCAGCGAATGAGAGAATAGAAACCTTCTGTAACGAAAGCAAATGGCTAGTTGAGCTTGGCGCGAGTCAGGCTACCATCTAAGAACTGACTTGGAGGTTCCTCTGATGGCCCGTCTCGCGCCCACCCCTTTGCACCTCACCGATTCAGAACGAGCCGACCTGCATACCTTGATTAATCGCCATAGCACAGCGCAACAGATTGCCCTGAGAGGGCGCATCATTCTGCTGGCCGATGGGGCGCTTATAGCGGTTAGGGGGGGTATGAATGTATGGACGTCGGCACCGAGGGGAAGAGGGCATCAAAGCGCTGATTGACCCAAGCCAAGCGCAGTCTCAGGAGATGGTTAAAGCCGTCTTCACTCCAGCGCATGCCGACGCCCTTAAAACGCTGCTGAATGAGCCATTTACAAGCACTTTCGACCATCCCCGAGCCCCAGGGACAGTGATGCTGTTCAAAGTGCTGATAACGGATATGGCGATGATGTCGCTGAAAATAGGCCTGCACCTGAGACAAGGTCACTAAGGCCTGGCCTTGAAAGAGCCCGGAGTTGAGCAGAGCCGTCAAGGACCGTAGCACGGTGCGGTGTTGCCCATGGCGCAATTGATGCCGCCACCGCTGAAACCAGGTCCGAGCGTCGGGTGAGTTGGGGTCATCAAAGAGGGCGGTGGTGGCGCGCCAGAGATGACCAGCGGCATGGAAGCAATCGAGCACCGCGACCGCCGAGTGGGCAAAACAAGTGCGATAGACGCGCCACAAGCCGGGTCCCCCATCACTGAGCCAAATCACTTTCGGGGCGGCCTCCCAGGCTTGCTTAGCGGCTTCCAGTTGGAGGTGGGGAATGAACTGGTCAATATCGCCCAATACGGCGACCAGTCGACGGTGCAGCAACTGGGGGACAGCTTGTTGTGCCCGGTTGAGACGCTGTCCTCAGCGGGCCAAAATCGCGACTTTGACTTCCCGCCACTGGGTCTTCCCGCGAGCGGTGCCGGGATGGGGGCGAAACGGCACCATCACCCCATCGGCACTGATGGCTAACGCCAGGCTCGCTAACGCCTCGGGCCAGGGCTCCGCGACGACCGGCTTGCCCGCCGTTTGGGCCGCTAAAGCGCTGGCGAGTTCGGCTTGGGCTTGCTGGCCTTTCTGCTGCACCCAGTTCCAGAGGGTGGCGGCACTGACCGTCAAACCACTCCATTGCCCCAGCAGCCAACTGGCCAATTCGTAGGGCCTCACCCCACTCAGCAAACAGCCCAAGCGCATCAGTTCTTCGCTACTCTGCTGAGGCGCATTCAGACCCAGGGATTGGTCTAGCGGAATGGAAAGACTGCCTTTGCACCCCTTCGGGCAGCGCCCCACGCGACGCTTTCAGTGGATCTGACCGACCAAGGTTTGGACCTGTCGCGATTGCCACCCTTTCGAGTTCAACCGATGACCACAGGTGGAACAATTCGACCACTCGCAGGGGGCCTGAGCCCGGCGGTCGAGTTCGGCTTCCAGCAACCAGCGTGCCAGCATCAAGCCCATTTGCAACACCTGGCACACCCACTCACTTAAGCTGGAGGCGCTTGGCAAGGCTGCGATGCGCTCTTGCCACGGCGGGGTATCTAGCTTGAACAGAACGTTTGACGGTAGAGTCATAGCAGTTTGTTTGAATAGGAACAGAGGCTTCATCACCCTGTTCCTATTTTCCTACACCACCGCCCCCCGAACCCCTGAAAGCGCCCGCCAAAGCTCAACACAGAAACCCTGATCTCATCATTCAGCCCTCCCAAGAAACCGAGTTTCTAGACATACTGAACCGCCGCGTTAGATCCGATCACCCAT
>Ga0081520_100283_pt1 | contig 27956 bp, 24 predicted proteins | sample HotLakmasection1_FD_70988 | JGI IMG/M metagenome (GOLD analysis project Ga0081520, IMG submission 70988) | Hypersaline microbial mat communities from Hot Lake, Washington, USA - Section #1 (SPADES assembly) (version 2) | ecosystem: Environmental > Aquatic > Non-marine Saline and Alkaline >... | reverse complement strand
GGTATTGTTTAGCTATCATATTTAATAGATAGGTTGGGTGTACTAACTTCGACCTATCTTTTTTTGTCGGAGCAGTCTGCATCAACCGCTACATAACGCTTTTGACCACCGCTGTCTCCCTGTCAGCATTGAAACCTCACAAACGCCTCTTTTTTCAGCGTGGGCTACATGCCTTATCCCTGATGCAGCAAGCATCTTAGCTATGTTGTCATCCACTGAGGTTAGCAGCCGATGTTTTACCCCCCTCAATCCCCCCTTGGTAAGGGGGGAAGCCTGGTTCTCCCCCTTACCAAGGGGGAGTTAGAGGGGGTGTCTTAGTGGACGCTAAACAAGTACTTGCCGCGCTTCTCATCAAAAATTCCAGGTTCTATTTCGTACGTGCTCCTAAGGAGATTTCTGAGAAAGAATATCCCCATTGAGGAAATATACCTTACCAGGGTATAGATTTTACCCTTTAGGTGAGGTAGAAATGAGGCAGACCGTTGAGTGTTAAGCGTGGTGCCTCCGATGATTCAATTGAGTTTTAGTGCCAAGGAAATTGAGCAACTGCATTATGAACGCTTTCATCATCCCCACCCACGTGTGCAACAGAAAATGGAAGCGTTGTATCTCAAAAGTCAAGGATACTCGCATCAGGAAATTGCCCGGTTGGTTCGGGTGACGAAACCAACGTTGTTGAGATATTTGCGAGACTATCAAACGGGGGGGATCGTCAAACTTAAAGAACTGACCTTTTATCGACCTCAAAGCGAACTGAAGCACCATCAAGAAACTCTGGAGGCATACTTCCGAGCACATCCTCCCAAGACATTAGCGCAGGCTTGCGCCAAGATCGAAGAACTGACGGGCATTGTCCGGAGTCGGGAGCAAGTGCGGGTGTTTCTCAAATCGATGGGGATGGGTTGTCGGCGCGTGGGGGTGTTGCCTGCCAAAGCCGATGTAGAAGCACAAGAGGCGTTCGTCAAAAAAACTAGAACCCCGACTGGAAGAGGCAAAAGCGGGTGAGAGAGCCGTCTTCTTTGTCGATGCCGCACATTTTGTCCTGGGTGCCTACCTGGGGTTTTTGTGGTGCTTTGAACGCTTATTTATCAAGTCGGGGGGATGGCGTTGGTCTTTCGGTTTTACCCATTGACGCAGTTGGGTTTGCAGTTGACGATACAGATGGGGTGTTTCCATGAGTTGTGCTGGTAGTTGGGGAACTTCAGCCTCTCATGAAATGCCCCTCTCAGCCACTGTTGTCTCAGCTGAGACTCACGACATTACAGCCTTTCAAGAGTTCTCTGCACCACTAAGGTAGCCAAGCTTGAAGAGTCTGCTGTTTTCTCCCTTCCCTGCTGAAAACGCCCATCCAATCACGCTAAGAGATCAGGTTAAGAGACTAGTAAAACGCAGCGAGTGCGCCTTCATAGCCAGATTGTTGTATTGCTTAAACGGTCTATCTTGCAATCCCGTTCCTACCAAAAAATATTATGAACGCTTCAACTTCTGAGCATTCTCTAGATTTAGAGAATGTCTATTCTTCGTTCAACTTGTCTGACCCCAAAGTGTTGCTGAACCTGTTGCAGCGGCTACGTCAGACAGTGGTTGCAGAGGGTCACGAAATCTTTGCAGCGTGGCGATCGCACATCGAGCGCGAAGCCTTTTGTCAAGAACCCTTTTGTCAAAGTGGAGAAAATCTGGCTTACTATCTGGCATTGCGGCGACAGGAATTGCGTCCTTTGCAAGAAGCTCTGATGCCCTGGGGCATTTCGTCCCTGGGGCAGATTGAGTCGCGGGTGTTGCCGAACCTGGATGCGGCGATCGCCAGTCTCGGTGCCATCTGCCGTCTTCCTGTCAGCGAACTGCCGTCCCACCCCACCGCTGAGGCGTTTTATGCGGGCGATCGCCTGCTGCAGCAACATACCGCCGATGTCTTTGGGGCGGCGGCGGGAGAGCGGCGGGTTCGCATTATGGTGACCCTGCCCAGCGAAGCAGCGGATAGCGGCGACTTCATCTACGACCTGGTGAAAAAGGGCATTCCCTCCCGCGCCGAAGTGACCGATGCGGCGATGGCAGAGCGGGCAGAATGCGTCATGCTGAACAAGGGACCCCACCTCGCCGAGGGCGTCCGGGTGCTGGATGATGTACTCCGCAGCATGGAGGAACACCAGTTGAAGAAAACCCCCCGCCTGCGCCCCCTCCGTTCCTGGGCAGCAGAGGCGGAGCTGTAGCGTCGGAGTTCCCGAAAGTTAAACCACAGAGTCACGGAGCGCACGGAGAAATTCCTCTGCGTCCTCTGTGACTCTGTGGTTCCTTTTCTGGAGGTAGCTTTTTGTAGAGGCGATCGCTTTTAATGCAAGAGTCTCTAACATTCAGCTACGGTGCTGGAAGAAGTCGTGATGCATAGACCCCGATGGATCTATCGGTTTGCCAGAATAGCTGCTCTGATTGGCTGGTTTGCGGTACTGGGGCGGCTCTATATTTCCATTAGCAACGGTCTTGAGGATGGCGAGGTTGTCAGAAACGTCATCACCTACGTCAGCTACTTCACCATTTGGGCGAATACGCTGGCGGCACTGGCGCTCACAGCGAGCAGCTTTTTCCCAACCCAGGCGATCGCCCAATCCCGTTGGGTAACGTTCTTCACACGACCGGGGGTGAATACGGCGATCGCCGCTTATATCACCATTGCTGCGATCGTCTACGCAGTCCTTCTGAGCGACCTCTCTGATACCCAGGGCTTCGACCATTTCATTGATGTGCTGTTGCACAACGTCATGCCCACCTTGTTTGCGATCTACTGGTGGCTGGGCATTTCCAAGCAAGACCTGGGCTGGCGGGGCATATTTTCCTGGATTGGGGTTCCTCTGGTCTACCTGGTCTACACCCTCATTTTGGGAGTGGTGCGCGATCGCTATCCCTACCCCTTTATTGATGTGAACGAATTGGGTTATCTAAGGGCATTGCTCAATGCGGCGGGCATCATTCTCTCGCTTGGCGTGTTGGCGCTGCTCTTTGTGGCGATCGGCAAGCTGCAAACGCGCATCTCAGAGAAACGGTAGAAAGGTAGATAATTGCAGCCCAAGCTCGAAAAAATTCACCCCAGAAGCATTTCACCCCAGAAGCATTTCACTACAGAGACACAGAGGACACAGAGGACACAAAGGAATCCCTTCGTGTGCTCCGTGTCTCTGGGGTTTATTCCCTATTCCTCTGCACTGGCATACACTTCCCGTGCCACCAGAACAGGCTGGCGCTCATATTCCGCTTCCAGGGATTCCAGGACATTGGCATCCCAGAAGTCGTAGCCCGCTTCATACTCTGCCCGCACAAAAGGACGCAATGTGCCCGTAACGACAATCTGATCGTCTTCCCCAAGCTCGCCACTGTCGAGGGCAGCTTGAGCCAGATCACCCACATTGCTGAGGACGATCAGCCCCTCACCCCCAAAAAGCGCCTCATTCTCCATTCGGAAAATACCGGGAGACACAAATTCACCGATCTCGCCTTCAACGGCAATGACTTCGTTGTAATACTGTGTGGGATTATCGGTCACTTCACCCGGATCGGGAGATAGAGCAACGGATTCGGCAACAATGACAGGCTGTTGCTCGTAGTCAGCATAAATCTCTGGATCCAGCTCAATGCCATAGTCTCGCTCCAGGTCAACCAGGACAAATTGGGTTACTTCTCCAGTCACCTGAAGTTCAGTATCCAACGGCAATTCAAACGGTTCGCCTGTCGCATTAATTGCTAAGACTTCTTCTGCCCCAAACCAACTGTCATCCTGGAGTAAAAAAGCACTTTCGCCTACAGCATTGGTGACATCAGAACGCACACTTACACTTCGCCCTATGTAGTCTGATATATCACCAGTTAAATCTTCCAACTCGACATTTTCTTCAACCTGCTGAGCAACGGTAAGGGGTTCGTCAACATCGCCCTCTGTGACATCTGGCTCTATTAGTTCGGTTTCCTCCCCAATGCCTGCGCCTTCACCAAGCTCTGCCTCTTCCTGGCAGGCAGGCAGGACTGGAAGCAAGAAAATACCCAGTGCTAGTACTAAGGATTTTTTACGAAAAGACTGCGTCAGAATACGATTGAGAAATGTCATATTTAACTCTCCATTGCTATAGCTTAAAAGCAGACCAAAGCCTGCTAAATGCATTCATAAGACTATTAATTATATTTTCATCTAAACGATGATTTTCACTTCTTTCAGAAGAGGGATGTTAACTCTTCCACGGGAGTGAGCTTGTTGTTGATCTTTTCGATATTTTTATTATTTTTAAGTTGAGAATATTCTATTACGACAACATGATCACCCTTTTCCCAAAACCCCTGATTTAGCGTGCGTGGAGAGCACGCTAAATCAGGGGTTTTGAGAAAAAGGCAAAGGTATCGTATGAGGGATTAGATTTTTTTGATGTAAAGATTCCTTAGTGGTGCAGAAAACTCCTGAAACCCCGCAAATCGGTCGTTTTCAATAAGAATCCTTATCGAGAATGGCTAAATTTTTAACGAGGATTCATGGCTTGAAGTCATAGTACATCTGCTCAAAAATGGTCTGAAAAAGTTTTCTGCACCACTAAGGTAAAGATTCTTTGGGTTCTATTGGATGGCAACTGTTTATGTCAGTGATAGCAGGTAACGCTTGCTCTCACGGGTGCTCCAAAGAATAAAACACATATTTTTAGGGCAAATTAGGGCAAAATAGTCTGGTTAATAAATTTGTTGTTAGCTCCAGTATTTCTCAAAGGTAAATTCTGCTCAAAAAAAGAGTTTTTTGAAAACATTAATTCCGTAGAGTTCGCTTCTGCCAATGAGTGGCGATCGCTCATTGATTGGTGCTATTCATTATCCAGCCCTCTCAATCTCTGCCAACTTTCCATCAACTTGGGATTGAAAATAAAATAAAACCCGGAATTTTTGATGAGAAGCGCGGCATTGCCGCGCTTCTCATCAAAAATTCCGGGTTTTATTTCGTACGTGATCCTTGAGCGATCTCTAGAAAAGAATATCCCCATTTTTTGAGAGAGGGCGCGGCTTAGCCGCACCCTCTCTCAAAAAATGGGGATATTCTTTCTCAGAAATCTCCTTGGATGATTTTCTGTCACAATCCCAAGAGCATTCTTCTATTCCGTGGGATACGGTATCGGTTTAGACTCAACTGTCTCGTCCAAAACCTAAGAATTGAGATGGTACTGCCGCAAAACAGTGATCGTCGATCGCTTTTGGGGCAAAATCTGGCTATCCTTACAACGCTGACCCTTGCCCTTTTGGTCTTGCATGAACCGCTTTTCTTCTGATTCTGCTGCCGCCACATCTAAACGTAACCCTTTCCTCATGCTGCTTCCGGCGCTGGTAGCCGTCACACTTTTGACGTTGTCGCTCTGGACCATTCGCAGCCAACTCCAGACCTATCCCCTCGCCGATGTGACACGAAGTATTGCGGCTATTCCACGGCGATCGCTCCTGCTGGCGATCGCCCTGACAGGCTTGAACTATCTTGTTTTGCCCCTCTGCGATGCATTAGCCGTCCGCCTCCTGCGGCGTCCCCTGCCCGTCCACAAAACGACGCTGGCGGGAGCCGTCAGCTATGGCATTAGCAACACCGTTGGCTTTGCCGTCCTCAGCGATACAGCCGTCCGTTATCGGTTCTATTCTCGCTGGGCGTTCTCTGCCAAAGAGGTGGCACAGATCGTAGCGTTTGCCCATTTCAGCTTTTGGCTAGGGCTGTTTACCGTTGGTGGAGCCGTTTTTCTCACGGAACCCCTCACCATTCCACCCCTACTCAAATTGCCGTTCAATTCTGTCCATGCGGCGGGTGGGGTATGTCTGTCGCTGATCTTTGCCTATGTCATTTGGAACTGGTTAGGGCATCGATCGGTGCGGATTGGCAAATGGTTCTTGCCCCATATTCCGCTGCCCCTGGCGCTGCTGCAAATTGCGATCGCCTCCCTGAGTTGGCTTCTGGCTGTGGGCATTCTTTTTGTGCTGTTGCCCCCAATGGATTCCCTTTCCTACTACAGCTTTTTCAATATCTATGTCCTGGCACAACTTGCCAGCATTATCAGTTCGGTTCCTGGAGGACTGGGGGTATTTGAATCGGTCTTGCTGCTCTTGCTTTCCCCACCCATGAATTCGGCAAGCCTGTTAGGCACCTTACTTGCCTATCGAGGAATTAACTACTTCCTTCCCCTTTTCATGTCCATAGTTCTATTTGGGCTATTTGAATTAGGAAAACGACTCAATTCGGTAAAAAGCCCATAAAACTCATCCTATGTGTAGCCGTTGAAGGCTAGATCAAACTAGCAAGACCTTTTGGGATCCGCGCACCGCGCGGCTCCCAAAAGGTCACTTGGCTTAACTCAGTCTTCAATTGCTACAAATGCAACATGCTCGCCATTCTTCTAAAACCCTTGATATTGGGTGCGCGCACCCAATATCAAGGGTTGATTTTTAGGCTTCAGGTCAAGCCCCATTGGGCGAAGAGGAAGGCGTAGTCGAGGGCGATTTCCTTCAGATGCTCGTAGCGACCGGATGCGCCGCCATGTCCGGCTTCCATATTGGTTTTGAGCAACAGGAGATTGTTGTCGGTCTTGCGATCGCGCAACTTTGCCGTCCACTTGGCAGGCTCCCAGTAGGAGACGCGGGGGTCGTTTAAGCCAGCGGTGATGAGCATCGCCGGGTAATCCTTCGCTTCCACGTTGTCGTAGGGGGAATAGGACTTCATGTATTCGTAGTAGACGGGGTCGTTGGGGTTGCCCCACTCTTCCCACTCCATTGCTGAGAGGGGCAGGGAGGTGTCGAGGATGGTGGTGACGACATCCACGAAGGGGACATGGGCGATCGCCGCCTTAAACAGCTCTGGGCGCAGATTCAGCACCGCCCCCATTAGCAAGCCCCCCGCACTGCCCCCTTCGATCGCCAGATGATCGGGCGAAGTCCAGCCTGCTTTGATCAGGTGTTCGGCACAGGCGATGAAGTCGGTGAAGGTATTTTTCTTGTAGAGGAACTTGCCGTTTTCGTACCAGCGGCGACCCATTTCGGAGCCTCCCCGGATATGGGCGATCGCCATCACCACGCCCCGGTTCAGCAGGGTCAGACGGGTAGAACCAAAGCTCACCGGGTAGCTGTAGCCGTAGGAGCCGTAACCCTCCATCAGCAGCGGATTCTGCCCGTTTTTCTCAATGCCCTTTTTGTAGACCAGGGAGATGGGGACTTCGGTGCCATCGGGGGCGATCGCATGCAGCCGCTCGGTGGCGTATTGGGACTTGTCGTAGCCGCCCAGCACGGGGGTTTCCTTCTTCAGCTCCCGCTGGCGCGTGTTCATGTCGTAGTCGAACACAGAACTGGGGGTGAGCAGCGAGGTGTAGGTGAACCGCAGCACCGTGGTATCGAATTCAGGGTTCGCCCCTTCGTAGACCTCGTAGCTAGATTCGGGGAAGTCGATGGGGTGCTGTTCGCCGCTGGTCAGGTTGCACACCTGCACCTGGGGAATGCCGTCCTTGCGCTCATACAGCACCAGATGGTTGATAAAGGCGCTCACCCCTTCCAACAACACATCATCGCGATGGGGCACGACCGTTTCCCAGTTTGCGGGGCGCGGGTCATCAACGGGAGCCTTCATCAGCTTGAAGTTGATGGCGTCCTGGTTGGTGAGGATGTAGAAGCGATCGCTATGGTGCTCCACATCATATTCCACCCCTTGCGTCCGGGGCTGGATCACCTGAAAATTCCCGGTCGGCTGGTTTGCATCCAGATAATGCACCTCGGAGGTGACTTTGCTGCCCAGGTGCATCAGCAGATAGGCTTCGCTGCGGGTTCTGCCAATGCTGAGGAAGTAGGCGTCGTCGGGTTCGTGGTAGACCAGTTCATCAGTCCCAGAGGAGCCGACGGTGTGGCGGAAGAGCTTGTAGGGGCGGGTGGCGTCGTCTACCTGGGTGTAGAACACGGTGCGGTTGTCGTTGCCCCAGGCAAAGGAGTAGTAGACATCGGAAACGGTTTCGGGGAAATGCTCCCGTGTTTCCAGGTCGAGGAACCGCAGGGTGAAGCGCTCGGCTCCAGACGTATCGACGGCGTAGGCAAGGATGCGCTGGTTGGGGCTGATGCTGAAAATGCCCAGGTCAAAGTAGTCCAACCCTTCCGCCATCTGGTTTTGGTCTAGCAAAACCTCTTCTTCGCCATCTAAACTGCCCTGTTTGCGGCAATGGATGGGATAGGCTTTGCCTTCCTCGGTGCGGGTGTAGTACCAGTAGTTGCCTTTGCGGTAGGGCACGGACAAATCCGTTTCCTGGATGCGAGCAAGCATCTCTTGATAGAGCGCCTTTTGCAAGTCTTCTGTGGGTTTGAGAACGGCTTCGGTGTAGGCGTTTTCGTCTTTTAAGTAGGCGATGGTAGCGGGGTCGGTGCGATCGCGCATCCAAAAGTAGGGATCGACGCGCTCATCGCCGTGGATCGTGTGGACGTAGTGGCGCTTTTCGGCAATGGGAAAGGTTTTGGCGACAGCAATCTCAGGAACTTGCATGGGACTCATTGGGTAGAAAGAAACCCTCGGTGGTTGCCCTTTCGTAACAAATTTGGGCAAAAAACTCTGGGCAAAAAACTTTGGGCAAAAATACAGCGTATCTGCTCAGTGTAAAACCTTCTCCCCGATCCCTAGGGTTGAAAATTAAATAAAACCCGGAATTTTTGATGAGAAGCGCGGCATTGCCGCGCTTCTCATCAAAAATTCCGGGTTTTATTTCGTATGTGCTCCCTAGTGGGGTTCGTAAGGATTATTTTTGTCTAAAACTGAGCGAGCGGAGAGCGAGCCAGCGCTAGTCTGCCGTTATCCAATAGTAAAAGCGATCGCCCGCCAGTTGAATATCCGCTGCATTGCCGAATTCCTCTGCCGGATAGCCGTTGGCATCCAGGGCGGTGACGGTGAGGGCGCTGGCATCGGGGCGGTTGAGGCTCAGGCTCCCCGACAGTTCGCGCACCACCAGCGGCGGCGTACCTACCGATTGAATGGTCTTCTCCATTGTCCCCTCTGTCTGCCAGCCAAAGTTTTCGTCGGCAGACATCACCTGGAGCAGCATACTGCGGGAGCGATCGAGGGGTTCATTGTCGAGGGACACCAGCAGGATAGAGCCGTAGAGCATATCGCTGGTGAGGGTGAGGGGGGCGAGATCCAGGGTTCCGGCATGGGCGAGGAAGCCAGCGGCTCCCTTCACGGTCGGTGCATCGAGGGTGAGCAAGCCATCGTCATAGTCCCAGCGGATTTCCCCAGTGTTGCTGCGGATCTGGTGGGTCTGGCGATCGCGAAATTCTGACAAATCCGCTATCTGCGCCACATCCCGATCCTCGGTGTAGTTGAGCCGCACCTGCCCCACCAAAAACGCCGCCGGATCAATCACCTGATCCGCACGGGGCGCTTCGCCATCAGCGGGTAGATCAGCTTCCCGCAAAGCATCCAGGTTCTCTGGGGCGGCGACGGGAACTCCCTCCAGGTTTTGGATGGCGGCGACGGGGCGATCGAGCGTTACAACGGGTTCCCCAGCTTTCAGGCGTTCCTGGCGATAAATCAAAGCGGTGGCGGGAAATTGCCCCATGACGACGGGAGAGGCGATCGCAAACTTACCCAACTGCTGATCCCAGCGCACCACGTTCGTTGCGAAGAAAAAGAAGCCATCGGTTTCTTGCAGGGAACCATAAGCCGCCAGCAACACGGGAAAATCGGCACGGAAATAGTTGGGCATGGACCAGTTGATTTCGCTGACGATGGAGGGCTTGTTGTCATACTGCACATCCATGAACGGCAGGCTGAGGGGGCGATCGCCCTCCTCCCGCGAGGCATTCTTCAGCAACAGCGCCGACTGATCCTCGTAGCGATCGCCCACATTCAGCGAGTAGGAGGCGCGATCGCCCTCATGCATCCCGCCAAAGTAGCCATGCCGATCCATCAAATCGCCCACGGTGTTGGTGTACTTGTCCAGGGCACCCAGGGTGCGAGCATCGGCGGTAATCCAGTTCGACCCCAGCACCAGCCCACCGTAGCCCAGGTCGTCTTTGAGGAAGTCCCGCATTTCCGTGAAAAAGCGCGTCTGGCGATCGGCGTAGAACTGCGCCATTGCCTGGGCGCGGGGGCTGTCGGGCTGGGAGGCGATCGCCCCTGCTGACAACACCGCTACCCGATCGCCTGAAATTCTTGCATCTGTGTCGCCCCAGGTTTCCAATGCTGCATCCAGGGAACCGTTGCGCTCGATCAGCCAACTGGCAAACTGCCGCTCCAGCAATTCCCGCTGTTCCCCTGGCAAAACATCGTCAGGGTCAAAGGTCCAGAAAAAGAGGGAATCTTCGTTGACCAGTTCGGCGATCGCCACTGCCGGGTCATCCTTCAACGCCAGCCCCGTGTAGGGATTGACAGCAGTGAGCAGATCGCGCCACAGGGTTTTGTACTGCTCCTGCAACTCTGGGTTGAAGAAGAGCAAACCGAAGGGATGTTGTTGCCCGTCATAGCCAAAGTCGTTGAGCTTGTACCACAGCGGGAAGTAGAGCGAGAGCTTGGTGTAAATGCCTTCCTGCTTGAGGGTGGCGACCAGGGCAAAGAGGCGATCGCGCATTCCCTCATCCAACACCATTTCCTCTTCCGGAGTCATACGCCCATGAAAGCGCACCATGTTCACCCCTTGCTTGGCGAAAAAGCGCGCCATCTGCGCCATCTGCTCATCATCCATGGACAGCACCGAAGTCCCAACATTGACGCCCCAGATCCGCAGGGGTTCGCCTGTGCGCTCATGGACAAAGCTACCGTCCTGCGCCTGAATCCATCCCTGGGAGCCAGCCGTAGGTTCGTTGAGCGATCGCAGATCCAACGGGCTTTCCGTAAACGGATCGCTCTCCGGGGCAAACACCACCCATCCAGGAATATCCGCCGCATAGCGCTGATCGGGGCGGAGCTTGCCCCGTGCCGCCATCGGGCGCTGGGTCAGGGCAAAGCAATCAAACGCCGCTGCACCCTCATTGCGCACCAATTCAACGCGCAGGCGATGGCTCCCTGGGGTCATCGCCACCTGCCCCAGAGGAATCCAGTTCGCCACCAAAAACTCGCGCAGATCGGCAGCATCCATTAAAAAGGCGCGATCGCCCGTTTCCTGCCACTCGCCTCCATCCCACTGCCAGCGAAAGGGACCATGCTGCCAAAACTTGCGCGCATAAAAATAGTAATCGCCGCCCGCTGGAACCTCAATTTCATATTCCAGGTACAGCGGTTCTGCATACTCGCCTTCGACCCCGATCCATTCCCCTTCCGAAAGCACAGAGGCTTCTTTGGCATTCGCAGGGGCAAAGGGGTTGCTGTCGGGGAAGTTGGTGGCGGCAGGTTGCTCGGCTTCCCACCAGATGAAGGGATAGGGAGGGGCGATCGCCTCCACCTGCAACTCCGCTTCTGGCTGCGGCGTGGCAACTTCCAGATCCGCCGATTGGGCGGGCGGGCGCAGTAAGCTCAAGCCCAGCAAGATGCCCAGCGTCGCCAGAAAGAACCCTAGAAAGCGCATTCGACGTTTCATGCCCATTTTCTTCCCCGTTGTGGCAGGAACAGCCTTTCGCCTAAATCCCAATGGCAGGGATGCAAACCGTCTGTTCCTTCTTCATCCGTACATTACCCAGTGTTGCTCTTCCCGAAAACAACCCATCGGTAAAATCTGCGGTAACTTTACGGAGACGAAGCTCAGTTGAACCGGGTTCCCGGAGATGCGGCGATCGCCTATCCAGTTTGCAACACTCCACGGTGGCAGGACTTACAGCACTTTGCGCTTGAATCAGTCACAGTTGTTTTTGTAAGAGCCGCAGTCCGCGCCGCTTTTACAAAAACAACCTGGTTTTAAGCGCTTGAAGGCGCTGTACGAAGTTGAGTGATTTTGGGGCGAGCCGCGCCCCAAAATCACTCAACTTCATGGTTTTTTCCACAAAGTGCGTAAGTCCTATTTGAAACAAAAGTGGTAAAACGATGAAATAAATGGGCAGCAGGACTAGTAGGACTATCGATGGATCTTCGGACTGAAATAAATCGCCAGCGGGTTCTTCACATTGTTAGCAGCTATCAGTTATATGGCGCAGATGACGGATTATTTCAGGAAGAACTGGCTGAATTGTTAGAACGCTATCCCAGTCCGTTGATTGAATTGGCATTTGTAGAAACGCTGGTCGATCACTGGTTGAATGTGCCTCCTTTACGAGGACTGCCGTTTCTCCGACAAGCCAGCAAGACGTTGCACACGTGGGAAGATCACCCCATTTGCAGCACCCTCACTCCAGGACAATTTCAGCAGATTACCGGGCTAGATCCATCGCCCATTTTCGGACCCGGAGAGTTGCCACCACCCTATCCCATTCACCATCCATCCTGACCGTTTCTTTTACTTAATTTCCAGGGGAAGATGCGATCGCCCACCTCCCTTCACACCTCAAAATTGAAAAGTCTGATTAGCTCCGACAGATAACGGGCTGCCAGGATGCCACCAATAAACCCAAACAAGTGCGCTTGCCAGGAAATACCCCGTCTTTGTGACGGCAAAATCCACCAGATAATGGGTCCGTACAGCAATCCAATGGTGACAGAAATAGCAGCCGAGAAAAAGTCTTGTTCGAAGTAACTCCGAGATAGCAAAAAGCCGAAGTAGCCAAAAATAATGCCGCTGGCACCAATGTGAAGTGTGTTGGTCGGGGCAAAGAGCCAAACGCCTGCGCCACTCACTACCCAAATGATAGCGGTGACGATCGCAAATTCTGGCACACCCCGCAGCAGTGTGAACCATGCCATCACAGCCAGCGGTATTGTATTGGCGATCAGATGATTCCAGGTGCCATGCATCAGCGGCGCAAACAAAATGCCCCGCAACCCAACCTGCGTCCGAGGCAAGATGCCCAAACGGTTTAAGCGGTGACGCAATAACACCTGATCCACTATCTCTAACACCCAAATCAGGAGGAGCAAGCCGCCAATAATTCTGGCTTGGGTAGCACTGTCAGGCGCGGTAAAAGGTAGATCCATCAATCACAACGATAGGTTTCTCCTGTAGTTTAGGGCTTGGGGTTAAGGACATTTCTGAGAAAAAATATCCCAATTTTTTGAAAGAGGGCGTGGCTAAGGATTGAAAATAAAACAAAACCCGGAATTTTTGATGAGAAGCGCGGCATTGCCGCGCTTCTCATCAAAAATTCCGGGTTTTATTTCGTACGTGATCCTTAGAAACGAGTTAAAAAGCCATGAAAAAGGGGAAGCAGAAATGCTCCCCCAACGTACGATTTATTCCTCAGCCTGGCTGAGATTCCTAATAGGCATCCTGAAGTTCAAAGAAGTCAGGAGATATGTAATCCTTGCGGAGTGGATAGCCCACCCAGTCTTCTGGCATCAGAATCCGCTTTAGATTGGGATGCCCTTCATAGACGATGCCATACATGTCATAGCTTTCCCGCTCTTGCCAGTCAGCCGTTTTCCAGATCCAGTAGACCGAGGGCACGCGGGCATCATCGCGGGGCACAAACACTTTCAGGCGAACTTCTTCTGGCTTCTCAACGTTATCTTCCAACTTGAGAAGATGATAAACGCTGACCAACTCGCCCCCCGGTCCCATATCGTAAGCACACTGGAATTGCAGATAGTTGAAACCGTAGGCGTAGAGAGCCGTGGCAAAGGGAATCAGCACTTCCCGGTCAACCTTCAGCATTTCGACACCCAGGTGGTCGGGTTCCATGATGTCGTGCTCAAACCCATTTTCGGTCAACCATTTAGAAACCTTTCCGGCTTCAACAATGGTGCTGGTTTCAGCTTGGGGATTGGTTTCTTCAGCCACGCTCGACCTCCTTCCGCGATTCTTCCAGGGCAGGGGATACTGGAAGACCCATCGCTTCCATCAATTCCTTCGGAGGAGCTTTGCGAGTATCCATCTCCAGGTACTTGCCGTCCAGGATGGGTGCAACCTCACGCATCGTGTGGGAGATGGTGTGGTAGCGGTGGGTGGGTGCGATCGCCCCACGCTCTGCTGCTGCCTCATTCGAGATCTTCTTCCGCAGCTTAATGATGGCATCCATGATCGCCTCAGGTCGAGGAGGGCAACCGGGAATGTAAATGTCCACTGGGATCAACTTGTCCACCCCGCGCACGGCGGTTGGGGAATCCATGCTGAACATGCCACCTGTGATGGTGCAAGCGCCCATCGCAATTACATACTTGGGATCAGGCATTTGCTCATAGAGGCGAACCAGCGCTGGAGCCATCTTCATGGTGATCGTGCCAGCAGTAATGATCAGGTCTGCCTGGCGCGGGCTAGAACGGGGCAACAGCCCAAAACGGTCGAAGTCAAACCGAGAGCCAATGAGAGCGGCAAACTCAATGAAGCAGCATGCCGTCCCATACAACATGGGCCAGAGGCTAGAGAGCTTTGCCCAGTTATAAAGGTCATCTACGGTTGTGAGGACAACGTTTTCAGATAAATCTTTCGTCACTTCGGGTTTCCCCGTTGGACTCAAGATCTTACTTGCGGGATCATATTCAATTGCGGTATCGAGATTCATGACCATTCCAATGCTCCTTTCCGCCATGCGTACACCAGTCCAACGACCAAAATCGCGACAAAGATCAGGGCTTCGACGAATGCCAGTAGCCCAAGCTGATTGAAGGCAACCGCCCAGGGGTAAAGAAAGACCGTTTCTACGTCGAAGATGACGAACACCAGCGCGAACATGTAGTAGCGGATGTTGAACTGAATCCAGGCTCCACCAATGGGTTCCATCCCAGATTCGTATGTAGTACGCCGTTCAACGCCCTGGCGCTTAGGTCGCAAAAGAATTGATGTGCCATAGGCGATTAGGGGCACTAATGAACACACCAACAAAAATCCCAAAAAATATTCGTAGCCGCTCAGAACAAACACACTGATACCTGCCTGCGCTCAATCGAATTACTAATAATGTAACCCTTTTTGTCGTTTTGTTTCGGCAGGGGGCGGGTTTCTGACTTCAGCTTTTCTTTAGGAAGGGGTAGACAATCGCTAATACCCTGGTGCGAATTTTGGTTTTGAATGGACTTTCCTCTATTGTGACAAATTTCGCTGAGTCCGACAGGGTAAGGCAGAATTGGAAAATAAAGGCAATAAAGTAGATTGAACGGCGATGCGGGAGCTAGCCAGTCATTAAGCTGGGCAAAGCAGTAAATTTCATGCCATCTCTAGATGTCATTATTGTGGCGGTGTATCTCTTTACGCTGATCTATGTGGGATATCGGGCGATCAACAACCTGGAAGATCAGGCATCCCTGGTATTGGATCAGGCAGCTTTGGATGCTCAAATTCATGAACAAGGCTTGGAAGAGGCGATCGCCGTCAAAATTCCCCTCAGAAAAATCTATGGATTTGAGCCCATTAATGATCTTTCGCTCACCGTCGCTAATCTTTCAGATAGCCCAATTTATGTGGACTGGGATCGCAGTGCGCTGACCGACTTTCGGGGGCGATCGCGTCGTGTCGTACGAATGACCCCCAGCATGAATCTCGATCTGTCGCGCCCCCAGGTATTTAGTGTTATTTCTCCTGGCACGGCTTTGAGCGAAAAGATTGTAGCCGAAGACATGCTCAAGGCTGGCGATGATGGTCGGCTCCAAGTGGTTTCCCCACTGGTGGATCTTGGTCCTATCGGCAATCTCCCAGAGGATAAAAAGTTGGAGTTTGCTTTGCGCCTGGTGCTGCAGCGGGTAGCTCCTAACACATCGGGTTATTACGAAGAGAACTGGATGACCCACGCGCTAACGTTTCGCTTTGTAGCGAGACGAGTTCCCTGGGACAGCCCCTATCCTTGGAAGCGGAAAGTGTAGGGGGAGATGAGTTTTTGTTGGAAGCCCTACCCTGCGCGGCTTCCAACAAAAAACTCAGAATTGAAAATGAAATAAAACCCGGAACGTTTGATGAGAAGCGTGGCGTCGCCACGCTTCTCATCAAACGTTCCGGGTTTTATTTCATACGTGATCCTAAGAGCTGTATTGAAGAAACACTCTGCCTGAAGGGGCGAGAAGATAGACTGGAAGAAGAGAAGAGGGGGTGTTGGCGGCTACAGATTCCACACGGAATCTGAGGAAAGTCCGGGCTCCCGAAAGACCAAACTTGCTGGGTAACGCCCAGTGCGGGTGACCGTGAGGATAGTGCCACAGAAACATACCGCCGATGGAGCCACTGGCTCACAGGTAAGGGTGCAAGGGTGCGGTAAGAGCGCACCAGCAACGTCGAGAGGCGTTGGCTCGGTAAACCCCGGTTGGGAGCAAGGTCGAAGGAGCTATGGTTGGTCTTTTCCCGGCTCCGAGGTACGGCGCAAGCCGTGCCTGCCAATCCGCTTGAGGTGTCTGGTAACAGGCATCCCAGATAGATGGCTGCCCCTGAGGGCTGCGGCACTCAGGAACAGAACCCGGCTTACGGCTCCCTCTTCTCTCTCAAAATTGTGATTTGTGATTTGTGTTTTGCGATTCATAGGATCGAAAATAAAATAAAACCCGGAATTTTTGATGAGAAGCGCGGCATTGCCGCGCTTCTCATCAAAAATTCCGGGTTTTATTTCGTACGTAATCCATAGCAGACACATGGATCTCCGCAGAGGCGCAGGGGTAGGTAAAGCGTAGGGGTGGGTTTCGCAAGAAATAACGGCTGAATTGTGGATTCTCAACAAAACCCGCCCCAGCAAAACATCCAGTACATCTTCGGAGAAAAATAATATTTGGCACGAATTCTCGGCAAAACCCGCCCCTACAGGGGTATGAATCCATCAATTTTTGATCCCCGTCGCTGCAATCCCCCGGATAAATTGGCGTTGCCCGAAGAGAAACAGAACAACCACGGGAACTGTGGCGATAATGACCGCCGCCATGAGCAGTGACCAGTCGTTGGTGAATTGCTCCTGAAACTCAGCGAGGGCAAGTTGAACTGTCCGGAGTTCGGGTCGGGTCGTGAAAACCAGCGGCTTAAATAAGTCGTTCCATTCGCCAATAAATGTGAAGAGAAAAAGCGTAACGAGGGCAGGACGCGCAAGGGGCAGCATGACCCGCCACAGAATTTGCCAGCGATTCGCCCCATCCAGAGCCGCCGCTTCCTCCAGCTCGACCGGGATGGTTTGAAAGAATTGCCGCATCAGGAAAATACCAAATCCATTGACTGCCGTTGGCAGGATCAACGCGCCATAGGTATTGATCAGATTTCCCCATTTCAGGACGAGAAAGATGGGGATAACGAGTAGTTGGAAGGGAATGACCAGGGTTGCCAGGACGATTAGCAGGATCGCTTGCCGTCCGGGGAAGCGGAGCCGTGCCAGGGCATAGCCCGCCAGGGCTGAGGTGAAGATTTGGATGGCGGTAACGGCGATCGCCACTAACGTAGAATTCCCAAACGCCAGCCAAAAATTCCCCCGTTCCCAGGCAAGACGGTAGTTCTCCAATGTCCAGCCTGTATTGGTTTCGGCGATCGCCGCCGGAGTCAACGACGTAATCAGCACCACAATCAGCGGCGACAATACCAGTGCTGCCCCCAGCAGAAGCAACACCGGGTTTAGCCAGGAAAGCCAGCGCACCCAGGGTGTGGGTGTGGGATGGGGCGATCGCCGATTTGCAGATGGGGATGCGGGAGTCACTGGCTTTCGAGGAGAATATTTTTGAGCTAATCTTTTGAGCTAATCTTTTGAGCTAATCTACTGTCAGGGAATGGACAGTCGATCGATAGAGATTGCTAAAAGAGCTTGTGAGGATAAAAACGGAGTCTATTTGCATCAACGAGCACCAAAACGATGCATCAAAAGCCTTGCAGTGAACACAGGAAGTTTCTCAAGAAAAATCTATAGAAAAAGCTCTATCAAAGAGCTAGAGGATTATACGGACAAACTGTCCCATAGCGTTTGACAATCACAGCCCTTAAGACATTAGAGTATAGACTGATGATTGTTTGACTTGTTCGATCGACTTGCTCGACCTGATTCGACATAAGTTGTTCAACAATGTTCTATTTTATGCACCTCCCTTGCTTCTGTGAGCGGTCTCCATGCGGGTGAGGGAAGGCGCGCCAGAGTCATTAGGAGAATGCAAAGTTATGCCGCAGCTTGAGCTTAGCCCCGAATTGGACTATAAAAGCGAAGTTTATAAAGACGCTTACAGCCGCATCAACGCGATTGTAATTGAGGGTGAAGAGGAAGCCAACGCTAACTACAAGCGTCTGGCTGAGTTAATGCCCGATAACGAGGCAGATTTGGTCAGCCTGGCGAAAATGGAAAATCGCCACAAGAAAGGCTTTCAGGCTTGTGGGCGCAACCTCGAAGTCACGCCCGACATGGCGTTTGCCAAAGAGTTTTTCTCTGATCTGCACCGCAACTTCCAGGAAGCGGCAGAGAAGGGCAACATTGTTACCTGCCTCCTGATCCAATCCCTGGTGATTGAGTGCTTTGCTATCTCGGCGTACAACATTTATATTCCCGTTGCCGATGACTTTGCTCGCAAGATCACCGAAGGTGTGGTCAAGGACGAGTACATGCACCTGAACTTTGGTGAAGAGTGGCTCAAAGCCAACTTTGAAGCCTCTAAAGAAGAGTTGGAAGCAGCCAACCGTCAGAATTTGCCTCTGGTATGGCGGATGCTGAACGAGGTGGAGAAGGATGCCAAAATCCTCGGCATGGAAAAGGATGCGCTGGTCGAAGATTTCATGATCAGCTACGGTGAAGCGCTGAGCAACATCGGCTTCACAACCCGCGACATTATGCGGATGTCGGCTTATGGCTTGACGGCGGCATAGGGCGTTGGCTTTACACATGCAAAGGGGAGGGGCGATCGCCCTTCCCCTTTTGCGTTTTCCAGGACTTTTTCTGTCACCAGCCCAGGAATCCGGTCCCTATTCAGGTTGCGTGCAATTTTGAGGATGGGGCAGAGGGACCGGGTTCCTAAATGCCCTGGCGATCGCCTGGATTCTGCTTGTCATGGAAATGACGGGCAATTAGAACTGCCTATTTTTTCGCTTTTGCGAACGCATCCAAAATGTCTCGATGCATTTTGGGTGTTGCTGCCATCACCAGACCGGGGCGTCCGTAATCGCTGCATTCGTGCAGGGGGGGGAGGGCGTCGCCGCTGTGGGTGGTGACGATGTGCCCTGCCTCTTGGGCGAGAAAGCCGAGGGCAGCCCCGTCAATAAACTTGCCGCCCCGAATGACGGCGGCGCTCACTTCGCCATTCAGCACGCCGTTGACATTGGGGATTTTCTGCTCGTGGGAGTAGCAACTGGCGATGTCGATGATGGTGTAGTCCTGGCTGAGGGGCGATCGCAAAAACTCCATCCCATTCCCCAGCAGGATTCTAGGCTGCGGTGCGCCGAGCTTGAGGGGTTCCGCATCGCTCAACGCGCCATCCAGGGAGCCGATGTAGATGCCTTTGCCGCGCAGGGCATAATAGAAGCTGTTTTGGGACGGTGTGAGGGCAATTACCGCCTCAAACTCATCAAAGTTGAGAATGCCGAGGATTATTTGGTAGTTGTCGTGCCCATCCAAATAGAACCGTGTGCCGTCGATGGGGTCGAGGGTGACGAGGTAATCGTCTTTTTCACCCAGGTCGATCGCCCGAAAATACTTGGTGTTGTAGGTTTGCTCATATTCTTCCCCGTAGAACCGGATGTCGGGGAAACTGCCCAGTAGTGCCACTTCTACCATCGTCTGGATGGAGAGATCCGCGTCGCTCAGAGCTGCGCCAAACATGTTGTCGTAGCCATCCTTGGCAGGACGGGAGGCGATGCGGGGCTGAATCTGGCGGGCGTAGAAAGCCGCCAACTTTAGCGTGGGAAACAGAGCATCCAGAATTTGCCAGGGCGTGGGTTTGGTGGTCATGGGTTAGGGATGGGAGTCAGGGTCGAGGCGGCAGCGTCCGGTGTCGGTGCAGGCGAGGCGCGCGTGCCGTTGGGCAACCAGGGTAGCGAGGTCGGGGCGTCCGGTGAGCCGCAAGCGCCACCGTGCCCACACGCCATACACCCAATCAACGAGCGATCGCACAACAGGCAACCGGGTTGGCGCATAAAGCCAGCCCATGCCCAGAATCGCATAGACTTGCCGAAAAACTTCAACATTTTGGATGACCTGCCCATCGGGATAGACCGCATGGATGCGCCCCATCGCTGCCTCATAGTCAACCCCGCCATTTGCCGCCGGGTCGTAGTCATCGTCGGCGATATCCACAAATGCCACCAGCCCCCGTCCCGCATCCTTTTTCTGCAACGCCTTCACCTCATACAGGCAGAGTGGGCACTCGCCATCATAGAGCAGCTTAATTTTCCACTGAGGCTTGTGAGTGCGAGCAGGTTGAGCCGAAGCGCTGGGGAATGCAGTCATGACTAAACAATTTGATTTACAAATCTTATTGTAGATCCCATCACGGGTTGCAAGCACCCCCTTCGTACCTTTGCTCCTTGATGGTTCTCTTGATGGTTCTCTTGATGGTTCTATGGACTGAAGATCAAATGAAATCCAAAATTTGTTTTTAAAAGCGCGGCATAGCCACGCTTTCAAAAACAAGTTTTGGATTTCATTTGATTCGCGTTCCTATAGCGTTTTGCAAGCGCGTTAAGTACAGCACATGGGAGGGGCGGCGCGCCGCGCCGCCCCTCCCATGTGCTGAAGCAACTTGCACACCGCTATATGGTTAGAAAAAACGAAATTTTATTGAAGATTTTTTCTTGAAGCGTGTCCTTCGGCACAATTATTCATTGAATGACTGTATACAGTACGCACCAATGCCTTAAATGTTGTTGAGTTTTGGGTTTTCAGTTATGGCTCAGTCATCCACCGTGTCGGTTGTGTCTGCCAGTTTATCCCAGGCTGAGTCTTTTTCTTCCCACAGAGGTCACGGTTTGGATGTCGAAGGGGTAACCCATCGATTTGGGGATGTGACGGTTTTGAACCAGATTCATCTTCGGGTAGAACCGGGCGAGTTTGTCGCGCTTCTGGGTCCCAGTGGTTGTGGAAAGACAACACTACTGCGTTTGGTGGCAGGATTTCTGACGCCAACCGTAGGGCAAATTCGGATTGATGGGCAGCGGGTTGAACATGTGCCCACCCATAAGCGGAATGTGGGGATTGTTTTTCAAAACTATGCCTTATTCCCTCACATGTCGGTATTTGACAACATCGCCTATGGGTTACGGGCACAAAAGGCTCCAGCGGCTAAAGTGCGATCGCGCGTTCTGGAAATGCTGGAACTGGTGCAGTTAGGGCAAATGGGCGATCGCTACCCCAACGAGCTTTCGGGCGGTCAACAACAGCGGATTGCCCTGGCTCGCGCCTTAGCCGTAGAGCCTCGCATTTTGTTGTTGGATGAGCCCTTCAGCGCCCTCGACAAAAACCTGCGTCTGGATATGCAGATTGAAGTGAAGCGTCTGCTCACGGAGCAGGGCATCACCACCCTCTTTGTTACCCATGACCAGGAAGAAGCCCTGAGTATGGCTGATCGCATTGCCGTCATGTCCCACGGGGTCGTACAGCAATTCGATACGCCAACCACCATTTACGATCGCCCTTCCACCCTGTTCGTCAGCCAGTTTGTGGGAACCACCAACCTGATTCCCGGAACGCTGATGCAACAGGATGCTCAAAGCTGTGTTGTAGCACTGGCAGAGGGAGAGACATTGCAGTTAGCGATCGCCCCCAATATGCCCAACCATGCTGAGGTTCAGGTTGCCATTCGCCCTGAAAATTTGCGCCTCAGCTCCGACCCCAGCCCAAATGCCTTGCCTGTGCAGGTAGACATCTGTCTTCCTCTGGGGGCAACCATCATCTACGAGGTTCGTACGAACAGCGGCATCCCCATCAAGGTGACGCAGCCCCGTGGCGTTGGCGTCAAAGCGCTGGTGCCGGGTCAAAAGGTTTATCTCACTCTGGCTTCTGCCCAGGCTTGTTCCCTCTTTCCCGCCAGCGATTTGGGGCAATGACCTCAAAAGTTTCATGCGGTCAGTCAGTCTGGTCTTGACGTTTGCCGATGAGTTCTCGGCTGACAGCGGATTGCTTGCCCAGTAGGCAGCACCACAAAATTTCCACCTAATCTTTTATCAGGAGATATTGCATATGGTGAATCGTCGTTTTAATCGCGTATCCCGCCGCTCTGTTCTAGGTGCTGGATTGTTTGTCGGCAGCAGCATGTTGCTCAAAGCCTGTGGGCAGCCTCAAACCACTGCTCCGGCACCGGCAGGCGAAGAGGCTGCCACAGGTGGCGAGGCTGAAGGCGGTGCGGTTGGAGGTTCTGTTATTGCGGTTGCCTACCCTGGAGCCTGGGAAGAGGCTCACCGGGAAGTTGTCGCTAGCCAGGTCAAGGCAAACAGAAACGTCGATGCAACGATTGTGCCCTTGCTGGCAAATGACCAGGTTGCTCAGCTTGTTGCCGCTCCTGACAACCCTCCCTTTGATGTGTGTTTGCTCGATGAAGGTCCCTTCCGGGCGGCTCCTCGCGAAGAGATTCTGCAACCCTTCCCCAAAGAGCTCAGCCCCAGCTTTGCCAGTCTGTTTCCCGACTTCCAGGGCGATGACGAAGGGTGGGGACCAACGGTTGCAGTCACGGCGATCGGCATTGGCTACAACGCGGACAAATACGAATCTGCTCCTGCTGCCTGGGAAGAACTTTGGAATCCTGAAAATGCCGGACGAGTTGGACTTGTCACCATGAACAGTTCCCTGGGAACTGCCTTCATGGTTGAAGTTGCCAAGCGCTTTGGAGGCAGCGAAGCCGACATCGAGGTTGCTTTCCAAAAGATTCAGGAGTTATTGCCCGATGTCGCCGCTGTAGCTCCCAGCCCTGGCGCTCTAGCAACCCTGCTGCAACAGGGCGAAGTAGACATTGCTCCCCTCTACTTGAATGACATCCTCTCCATGCAGGATGCTGGGTTGAATATGGGCTGGGCTATTCCTGAAGGCGGTTCTATCGGCATTCGCGCCTCCATGAGCATCGTGAAGAACCCCCAGGCATCGTTGGAAGCGGCGGCAGCTTACATCGATACCGTCATTAGCGCTGAAGCCCAGAATACGCTGGCAGCTCCTCCCTACTTCTTTGGTCCCACCAACAGTGAAGTGAAGTTGTTGGGACCGTTTGCTGAAATGTTCTCGGAAAATCCCCAAGACTTGATCTCGCAACTGGTGTATCTGGATTGGGATACCATCAACCTCAGCCGCCCCGAGTGGATTGAGCGCTTTAACCGGGAGGTGGCAGTGTAGTGATGCAAGGCAAAGCGCTCCTCAAGGCTGGAAAAGGGTGGAGCCTGGTTTTCCCCCTCACGATTTTCCTGTTGGTGTTCTACCTGGCACCGATTGTGCTGATGGTCATCACCAGTTTGTCTCCTGGTGGAGATGTGGGCGGTATGAGCCTGAGCCAGTATGCCAAGTTTTTTGGTGATGGCTTCAATTTGAAGGTGTTGTGGGACACGATATGGCTCGGGGTTCAAACCACGCTTGTGTGTTTGATTTTGGGCTACCCCCTGGCTTTGTTGCACAGCCGGACTCGTCCCGGCAACTGGCGCAGCATCCTCACCTTCCTGATCATCCTGCCATTGCTAACCAGTGCGGTCGTGCGAACCTTTGCCTGGATCGTCATTCTGGGGCGGCAGGGGGTGATTAACTCGGCATTGCTCAGCCTGTCCATTATTGAGGAGCCGCTGCGGTTGCTATCGACCCACCACGGTGTTGTGGCGGCACTTTCCCAGATTCAGATGCCCCTGATGATTTTGCCATTGATAGCTTCGATGGCTCGGCTAGACCCTAATCTGGAGTCGGCATCGGCAAGTCTGGGAAGTGCCTCATGGCGTACCTTCTGGCGTATTACTTTGCCGCTCACCTTACCGGGGATTATTTCGGGTTCCCTGCTTGTGTTTGCGGCTTCGGTGAGTTCCTTCATTACCCCCTCGGTGATTGGGGGTGGGCGGATTATGTTCATGCCCATGTATATCTACCAGCAAGCCATTTCTCTGTTTGACTTTCCCTTTGCGGCGACCATTTCGACGGTTTTGTTGGTAACGGTTTTGATTGTGGTCGTTCTTTTGAGTTCTCTCGGACGGCTGACTCGTTCCTACACCCACACCTAAGGCATGACGCAAGGTTATGTGAGGTATTTCCTATGGCTAACCCAACCCTTTCGCGTCCGTTGCGATCGCCCCGCTCTACCACCAAAGACTGGAACCGCATCACTTTCGATGCTGCCATCAAGCTGGGCGCTTTCACCGCGTTGCTTCTGCTCACTGCCCCCACCATCATCATTTTGATTGCTTCCTTCTCCGCTGGCGAAACCTTACAGTTTCCCCCACCTGGGTTTTCTGTGAAGTGGTACATCGCCCTGCGGGAACTGCCGGAACTGTGGGCGGCGGCGTGGAACAGCCTTTGGGTGGCGACGATTACGACCCTGGTCTGCATTGTTCTGGGGTTTGCCGCCGCGCTCGTGTTGACGGAGCGGCGATCGCGCCTCACCCAGGCACTCGAAGCGTTGTTTATGTCTCCCCTGGCAATGCCTGCCCTCTCCGTCGGTTTGGCGTTGCTGGTGTTCTTCAACTTCATTGGCTGGCGGGTTTCGGTCACAACCCTGGTGATTTCCCACATCGTGGTCGGTGTGCCCTATCTGGTGCGAACCATCCTGGTCAGTCTCAGTCAGATGAGTTCTTCCTTCCGGGATGCCTCTGCCAGTCTGGGAGCCAATGCCTGGTACACCTTCCGCCATGTCACGTTTCCCCTGGCGCGGCAGGGGGTAATTGCTGGCAGCTTCATCACCTTTCTGATCTCGTTCGACAACATCACGGTTTCCCTGTTCCTCTCTGATGCCCGAACGCAGGTCTTGCCTGTACGGATGTGGACGCTGGTGCAGAATAACCTGGATGTCCGGGCAGCGTCGATCGCCGGATTACTGGTGTTCGTCACTGCGATCCTTATGCTGTTGATGGAGCGGTTTGTGAATCTGTCTCGCTTTGTTGTGACCGATCGCTAATTATGTTTCCGCTGTCCGGATGGGCGGGTTTAGTAAAAACCCGTTAAGTCGAAAGTGATCCCGACAAACCCGCCCCTACCGCATTTCGATTTCGTATTTCTGATCGTTTTTCCGCCCATCCTTGTTCGTAAACCTATGGGACTGCTCATTCGTAATGCCCGTGTTCTGACGATGGATGATCAGGACACGGAATTTTCTTGTGCTGATATTTTGATTGAGGGCAGCCAGATTCGGGCGATCGCCCCCAATCTCCCCCTCCCGGAAGCGCAGCCCGACCTCCAGGTAATCGACGCCAGCGGCATGCTCGCCATGCCAGGGCTGATCAACGCCCACCTCCATTCCCCCGGCAACCTGATGAAAGGAATGCTGGATGGGATGCCCCTGGAGGTGTTCATGCTCTACGAGGTGCCGCCCCTCAGCGACAAGCCCCCTTCCCCCCGCCTCAACTACATCCGCACCCTCCTGGGTTGCCTGGAGATGCTGAAGCTGGGCATCACCTCCGTCCACGATGACGCTTTCTACATCCCCATCCCCACCCCCGACACCATCGACGGGTTGATGCAAGCCTATGCCGACAGCGGAATGCGGGCTACTGCTGCGCTGGATCAACCCAACGTTATCGAATACGAAAAGTACCCCTATCTCTACGACTTACTGCCCGAGGAACTGCGGCAGCAAATGGCGAATGCACCACGCCAGTTCACCGAGGAGTTGCTGGAACTCAACCGCTATGTGTTGGAGCGCTGGCATGGAGCATGTGGCGATCGCCTCCGCATGGCGGTCTCCTGTTCTGCCCCCCAACGCGTTACCCCCGACTACTTCGCCGCCCTCTCTGACCTCAGCCGCACCTACGACCTGCCCTTCAACGTGCACATCCTGGAAACCAAGCTCCAGCGGGTTTTGGGCAACGAAAAGTACGGCAAATCCCTGGTGCAGTATGTAGCGGATCTGGGCTTGCTGGATGAGCGCATGCTGGTAATCCATGCCATCTGGGTCGATGAGGCGGATTTGGATCGACTGGCAGCATCCGGGTGCAGCGTTGCTCATAATCCGGTGTGCAATCTGCGGTTGGGCAGCGGTATCATGCCCTTTCGGGCATTGCGCGATCGCGGCATCCCCCTCTGCTTTGGCACCGACGAAGCCTGCGTAGACGACACCCTCAACCTCTGGGGCGTGATCAAAATGGCGGGTTTGCTCCACACCCTCACCCATCCCGACTATCGCCACTGGCTCAAGCCGCAAGAACTCCTCCACACCGCCATTCGGGGCGGTGCTCGCGCCATGCGCCTCCAGGAAAAAGTGGGGGTGCTGGCTCCCGGCTACGCCGCCGACCTGATCTTGCTCGACCTCAATACCCTTGCCTTCACCCCTCTGAACGATCTGCGTCGACAACTGGTGTTCTGCGAAAACGGCTCTTCAGTGCGCATGGCGATCGTGGCAGGGGAAGTGGTGATGCAGGAGGGGCAGGTGTTGACGGTAGACGAAGCGGCGATCAAAGCCGAAGCCCGCGAACTGATGCAGGAATACTACGCCGATCTGGACACCGTGACCCACCATGCCAACCGCCTGGAGCCGTACTACCGGGAGATGTATCTCAAAGCCACGACTCAGGAGGTTGGCATGAACCGCTGGGGGGGCTATCAAATGTAGCGATCGATGGAGCGATCGCTAATTCCCCTCGCAATTCCCTTTGGGATAGTGATGTTCATACCAGTGATTCGCAATATCCACCCGCCGACAAATCCACACCGAATCATGGCTTTGAACATAGTCTAAAAATCGTTCAACGGCAGCGGCACGACCCGGCTTTCCGCTCAACCGACAGTGCAAACCCACATTCATTAACTTCGGTGTTTCTGCTCCCTCGGCATACAACACATCAAAGGCATCTTTGAGATAAGCAAAAAATTGGTCTCCACAATTAAATCCCTGATAACCACCAAATTTCATGTCGTTATTATCAAGGGTATAGGGAATGACAAGATGAGGTTTTCCGGAAGAGAAATCCCAAAAGGGCAAGTCATCGCAGTAACTATCTGAGTCGTAGAGAAAATCACCTTCTTCTAATATCAACCGTCGGGTGTTAGGACTTACTTTTCCGGTGTACCACCCCTGGGGAGACTGACCTGTGACACGGGTATGAATGGCGATCGCCTGTCGCACATGCTCCCGCTCCACTTCCTCCGAAACAAACTGATAATTAATCCAGCGATACCCATGGGTCGCGATTTCCCAGTCTGCCGACAGCATCGCTGCAACCGCTTCTGGATTGCGTTCCAGTGCCATTGCTACGCCATAGATTGTGACTGGAATATTGCGCCGCGTGAACATCCGATAGAGCCGCCAGAACCCAACTCGGCTGCCATATTCATAGTGGGATTCTACATTCATATCCCGCATTCCCTTTATGGGCTGAGTTCCTATAACCTCAGTTAAATATCCTTCTGATTCTGTGTCTCCATGCAAAATACAGCGCTCTCCTCCTTCCTCATAATTAATAACAAACTGGAGGGCAAGCCGAGCTTGATTTTTCCATTTTGGATCTGGGGGAAATTGACCATAACCGATTAAATTGCGGGGGTACGCTGCCACCATTGCTCAAAACCTCCAACACTATCAAAGTAATTTGGCAAAGTAATTTGGCAAAGTAATTTAGCAAAGTAATTTGGTAAAACAATCTGGCAAAGCAATTTGTCAAAGCAATTTGTCAAAATGATGATCGATATGCCGACAAAAATATTTTGCAATATATTTTGAATGCTTATTTGTAAATAAAATACCAGAAATAGAACGGATAGTTTTGATCGTGAATTACGATTTTATTTGTCTAGATATTCGATAATTAGGCATAACAAAAAACGTAACAGTTCAGGGGTTGATGAAAAAGTAAGGGTTTCAATCGTTGCCCTTCAGGTAAGCTGAAGTCATGAATTCTAACGACCGGACTGAGATTGAAATTGGTGGCATTCGGCTTCCGCAAGCG
>Ga0081520_100279_pt1 | contig 28176 bp, 28 predicted proteins | sample HotLakmasection1_FD_70988 | JGI IMG/M metagenome (GOLD analysis project Ga0081520, IMG submission 70988) | Hypersaline microbial mat communities from Hot Lake, Washington, USA - Section #1 (SPADES assembly) (version 2) | ecosystem: Environmental > Aquatic > Non-marine Saline and Alkaline >... | reverse complement strand
ACCGCCGCCGCCGCTTTGGCTTACGCTGCAATCTGATTGCTGCCCTTTATAACCTGGAATATGCTCAGACCGCTTAATCCAAGCAATTCAATTTAATATGCAAGAGGTCTATTGTCTTGCTTAGCCAAAGCTGTCAACGGCAAGGAACATACCGCTATCGCCATCGCCCCAGGTCGAGGTCGAAAGCCTATCACTGTCGGCAGCAACACCCAGGGAAATGCCCGTGCGAATCACTTGCAAAAGCTTTTGGGGACCAAAGGCTTCCAGTTCAACAAACTTTCCGGCTTCTAGCCACGTCAACTCTTCGGGCGAAAGCTGCTGGCGCACGCTGGCAGGAAGGCGCTTGGCTTCCTTTTCCCGGTCTTTGGAGGTGTAGACAGCAAAGGTAAGCTGCGTGAGGATTTGGCGGGGTAGCAAACCCAGGTCGATAACGTTGACGGTTTGCCCCTGAAACCACTGGGGATCGGTGGTCAGTTGTTGCACCATTGCCATGCCTTTAGGACTGGCGTCGTGCAGGGCATAGACGCTGAGGTTGGGATTGCGGCGCAGCATCTCCATAACGGTGCTGAAAATATTGTGGGGATAGCCCGTGATGCTAAGGATAGCGGCATTGTGTTCTAGATGAACGTTGTTGGCGATGAGCATTTGGGCGATCGCCTCCGACTCTACTACAATCAGGCGATCGAAGCTGTAGGCGGAAACATCGGGGCTGATGGTGACGGTTTCGCCACTGATGGGTGGAGGCAAAAGCTTGGGTAGTTCGCCATTCACCCGTGTCCAGCGCTGCAGCCAATCGCGAAACTGACGGTGTTCGAGAATGGGGACTTCTGTGGTGTTGCCCAGGCGCGACTTTTGCAGATAGCCAATGACGATCGCCACCATGCCAACGATGACATTGATGGTAAACACCGCGAATATGTCGGTTGCCCCCAACTGACTGCCAAAGGCGAGACTGGCAAGCACCGCGAAGAGGATTTCTGCCCCGCCAACCAGTTGTAAACCAGAGGCGGTATTGCGTCGTTGACGAATACTGGAACGCTGACTGGAATAGCCTATAAAGGTCGTGATGATAGCGAGGAACACTAATGCTGCCATGCCCAAGAGCCAGGCGATTAGCAAAGAATATTCTTCTAACGCAACCCTCGGCATGACAAAAAAAGCGAACGAGAGTATGACGGGAAAGCCGAAAATCGCCAAACACCCAGTGGGTCGAGTTGTGACTTGTTTTTGTTTGAGGCGGCGATTGAGCAAGTAGTAGAACTGATTGGGGGTGAAATAGAGGGTGTCGTTGGCAGAAATATCGGCGATCGCCTTCTCAAAAAAACCATCTGTAAACCGGAGCGGCGGCGTCATTGTTGTCGGCTCAAACACAAAGGGATGCTGACATCTTGAACAGCGTCCGCCATGTTCGGTGCGCTCTCGTAAATTGTTATCCGTTCCACAGGCGATACATTTCATCCGTTGAACTCCTCAGTAACAAGAATTAGTCGCAAGCAACAGGTTGCGAATAGCTGATTGAGTCAGTAGAAAAACGAACAATTGGGTGATGCCCCACCGCTATTTAGGAACGCGTACTTAGGAATGCGAATCCAACAAAAGCCAAACCTTGTTTTTTGAAAGCGCGGCACAGTTGCGCTTTCAAAAAACAAGGTTTGGCTTTTATTCTATCTTCAGTCCTTATCATCAAGTATCTGATGGTTGAGTAACACGCTGTAATCTTCACGCTGGCGAATCAGGCGGATGTTGTCGCCATCCAGCAGCACTTCAGCCGGACGGGGGCGATGCAGGAAGTGGGAAGACATGGCATAGCCATAGGCTCCAACATCGAGGATGGCGAGGAGGTCGCCTTCTGCGAGAGCCGGAAGAGGCATGGAGCGTCCCAGATAATCGCGGGAGTAGGTGGTGTTGCCGCAGACATCGGTGGTGTAGCGGGGTTGAGCGGGATCATGCCAGGAAACAATCTCGCGGTAGCCCCCATGCACCGAGGGGACAGACAGGTTCCCAACGGTGGTATCGACGCCAACGATCTGGCGATCGCCCTGCCATTTTACAGAGACAATACGGGCGAGCAGGAACGCGCATCCGGCGATCGCCGCCCGCCCCGGCTCAATCATCAGGTCAATGGGGTGGGGCAACCGCTCCAGTTGTGCGGTAAGCGCCTGCCCAAACTGCTGCCAGTCAAATGTGGCTCCCCCGTGGCGGTAGGGATAGCCAAAGCCACCCCCAAAGTCGAGATAGCGCCAGTCTGGAAGCTGTTGTGCTGTAGCGATGACCTGTTCCATCACCTGGGTAAATGCCTGGGTCGCATTGGTGCCCGTGCCCCGGTAGAAGTGCAGCCCGGTGATCGGGAGTCCGAAGGAATGGGCGATCGCCACTGCCTCTGCAAACTCCCTCGGATGCACCCCAATGCGGCTCTCTCCCGTAATTTCGGGGAGATTTAGCCGCAAACCGACGCGCAGGGGCAGAGCATCCTGCCGTGCCGACCAGACTTCTCCCAGTTGCCGCACCTGCGCCAAACTGTCCAGGTTCAGCATGGTCACGCCCCAGTCCAACACTTGCGCCAGATCCACCCGGTTCAGATTACTGCCGCTGTAGACAATATGCGCCGGGTCAAAGCCCGCATGGAGTCCCAAAAAAATATCGCCGGGGGTGTTGGCATGAAGCCCCCAACCCGCCGCTCGAAACCGCTGCAACAGGTTCACATTGCCATTGGTGACGCTGGCAAAGTGGAACTGGGTGTGGGGATAGGGAACAGACTGGGTGATGTGCTGGATGGTTTGCTGGAGGCGATCGCCCTGATACACATACAGCGGCGTGCCCCAGGTTTCGGCAAGGGACAGGGCTTGCGATCGCGGCAATGGCAACGAATCCAGGCAATCTGCTCCTGGCACGGCAGAAGATTCAGCGATCCGTTGGGTTGGCATGGTTTCAGAAATCATGGCTTTCACATCAACGCTTCAACAAGAATCAACAAGAAAAGGACGGTTCAAACCAACACGAATCCATCTGAACAATGCGGTCTATCCCGCTCTAAACACCTCCCGCCGCAGAAAGTCCCACATGCCATGAGGCAGCCAGAAGGGATGGTCGAAGGCATGTCCAGAGGGGCGATCGCCCGGCACCTGCGCCCGCCACATCTGCCACATCACCAGCAGCCACAGGATTTCGCCCATCCGTCGCCCCTGAATGCCGCCCAACTGCCGCTCCACCACCCGCTGCGGCAACTGTGGATGCCACAGCCCCTCTCGCCGCAGGGTCGCCGGATTCAGCCAGCGCCCCAGGTCATGCCACAACCCGCTAAAACACCACGCCGTCAGCGGCACTCCCATGCCGCGCTTGTCGCGCCAGACAATTTCGGGTGGCAACCAGTTTTCTACTGCCCGCTTGAGGATGTACTTTTCGCAGGAACCCTGAAGTTGCAGCGATCCGGCGAGCCGAAATGCCCACTGGCTGAGGGCAATGTCGCAAAAGGGCGATCGCACCTGCAAGCCATGTACCCAGGCAAGGGCAGTGGCGCGGGGCTGGATGTTTTGCGCCCCCTTCAACATCAGCGTGGCGCGGCGCATTTGGTGCAAAAAGCTCTGGCAGGCTTGGGGGGAAAGGGCATCGTCCAGCCAGTCCAGGGGTTCGCACCCCTGAATTTGGGGCAACAAATCCGGGGCAAACGCCTGTCGCTCGTAGCCATAGAGCCGATGGAAGGTGCGGAGATAGTGCTGAGCCAGATCCGCCGCCTGTTGCGGTTGGGCAGCGTGATAAATACCCGCAGCAATTAAAGGTTTGTTCGTCCATCCCGCAAATAGCTGATCCCCGTTTTCGCCATTGAAGATCACACCGACATCAGCCGCCGCTCGTTGATTCAGCAGGTAGAAAGGGACAGTGACACTATCTCCAAAGGGCAAATCTAGAGCTTGAGCGGTGGGGGCGATCGCCCGTCGCACCTGTCGGGGCGCAACCGCCACCGTTATCAGCGGAATTTTGAGAAAATCAGCCACCTGTTGCGCGTAGGGCAACTCGGACTCTGCCACCTCCCCAAAATCCAGGGTGTATGCCTGCACCTCTACCCCCGCCCGCACCAGCAGCGCCGCCACAATGGACGAGTCCAAGCCACCGGACAGAAACACCCCGACTTTGCCCGTGGGGAGATGGGAAAGTTGCCGTTGCATGGCAGCTTCCAGCAAATCCTGAAGCTGGGCGATCGCCTCCCCCTCGTCTGAAATCTCGTTTGTGGACTGCTGCCATTGCCAATAGCAGCGGGATTCCCGGTTCCATTCGCCCGTGCTGGTAACCGCCCAGGTGATTTCTGTGCCAGCGGGAACCGCATGAATTCCGGCGATCGGCGTCCAGGGCGTTGGCACATAGGAGCATCCCGCGTAGCCATAGAACCCTGGCAGAAAAATATCTGGCTGGCCCGCCTGCACCGCCAGCAACCAGCGCAGGCGAGTCGAAAACCAGAGAATGCCATCCTGCTCCATCCAGTACAACGGCACCCGACCAAAGGGATCGCGCCCCAGGACGAGCCGCTGCCCCAGGCGCACCCAGCTATCGGGCACTGCCACTCCTGGCTTCAGCTCACAGGTCAGGCTCCCCGAAGCCGACAGCCCCACCACGGAATCGTGCGCAAATGCGTCCCTACACAAAGCCCCTGGGGCTTCTGGACAAATGAACCCGCCCACTGCAAAACGCTCTTGCTGCAATGGCAAACGGGTCTGCACAATGGATGGTTCTGGACATCGCCAATCCAGGGTTTGCAGGGAAGCTCGAACTCGCCGCAGCACCGCCTCTGCCTCCTCACCAACGCCCCAAAAGCCCAGCCCATGCTGCGCTAGAGGTACTGGGGATGACTTCGAAGGGGCGATCGCCCCCATCCTTCGTCCTTCAATTTGCCTTTCCGCATTCACCTGCCGCTGCCCTGGAAATAGTGACACCTGACCGCGATTCCTCCCACAAGCTTGGCTCATCCCATTGGAGCGTTCGACCCGGATATTAACGCACCTCAAAGCTTTCGTCGCTAAGGATGCGATCGCCCAACTGCATCCGCACATTCCAGGTACCCGCCGGAGATGCCGTCCCCACCTGATAACGGCAGAAGGTATCCCAGGTCGATGTAGTAATGCGCTGGGTCTGATAGCGCTTCTCCCGCAACACTTCCCCCGTCGGTGCTTCCCACTGGCACGACAGAGACAACCGCCGATCCACAGGGGCATCCGAGAGCGTCACCCGATAGACCAACTCTGGGTTGGACTGGCGATCGACCTCTGCGAGAGAACCGCCATCATCCTGGCTCAGAGTGATGCGATCTTGCACGCTGGTGACCTGGGCGATCGCCCGATTCCAACTCCAGCGATTGAATCCCCAAAAGCCCAAGACTGCCAGCACCGCCAAACCAATCGCCAGCACGATCATCGTCGTCCGCCGTTCCTCAACCTCCAGTGCATCCCGCCGCCGCAACTGCACCATCGCCTCATCCAGCAAATCGGGGGAAAGATTCAACTCCTCCAACACCTGCTTTACCTGTTCCCGATCCATTTCCTGTCGCTCAGAAAGGCGCGTCACCTCCGCGACAATCTTTGACAGTTGTTGTTGGGTGAGACGATCATTCATATATTTGAAGTGCAACGTTTAAGAAGAAGTAAAAACTGGACTAAAAGCTGGAAATATCAAGAAAAACAGTATTCTTTGCTCCAGTCTAGGAAAATCCTCCTTATTATTTGAGAATTCTTTCAAATATTTACAGATTCATGCTTTACAGCTTCAAAGGCTTGAGTGATCTCCAAGAAAGAATATCCCGATTTTTTGAAAGAGGGCGCGGCTAAACCACGCCCTCTTTCAAAAAATCGGGATATTCTTTCTCAGAAATGTCCTAAGTCGTTAAATGTCTAAGTCGTTAGCCACATTGTCGTTAGCCACATTGTCGTTAGCCACATTAGAGATTAGTCAATTGCTTTCTTGACTTCATCCTTCATATTCTCGCGGGTATGCTTTGCCTTAGCTTCAACCTGCTTTGCTTTACCTTCGGCTTCGTCCTTAGGATTACCCGTCAAATCACCAACAGCTTCCTGCACTTTTCCTTCTACATTTTTTGCAGTCGCTTCGACTCGATCTTCAATACCCATAACTAAGGCTCCTCCAATACTTTTTGTCACATAATATTTGGTTCCATAAGCTGCTGCAAAGTTGATTACTTGAACTTTGCAACCACTTATAGAAGTATCCTAAAACACTATTTTTCTCGTAGCATCTATCACGGGAAACAAATTTGAAGTCCACGGGCGAATCAATTCTATTTTTTGCAGAAAGCTCTTATATTTGTAATAAATTTGCAACAAGTGCCAAGTACATTGAGATGGTATTTGATGATACCCAGGCAATCCCTCTCACTGTTTTTCCAAGCATCCAGCTCCTTAATCTATATCCTATGGATGTTGTCGAATGCTTTTTGTGAAGTGATGCTAGCTTTAGCAACTTCTAGCAAATACACTAGGCTCTTGTCTGCAGCTATTCCGATATGATTCGACATGTTTACCAGGAACTTAGAAAATCTGTAACTGCTCTGGAAGGGGGATAGTACGTGAGCCTTCGAGTGTTGATTGTCGCAGAGCATGCATCGGCTCAATATGGAGGAGAAGCAGCTCTCCCGTTGCAGTACTATCGCATCCTTCGTAAACGTGGAATTTCAGCATGGATGGTTGTCCATGAGCGGACGCGTGCGGAATTGAGCCAACTATTCCCTCAGGATAGGAACATCATCTATGTTGCCGATACGATTTGGCATCGTATTTTGTGGCAGTTGCATCGTTTTTTACCACAACGCCTGTTCTACTTCACGGTAGGTATGGTTATGCGTCTCCTCACGCAACTAAAACAGAGGCAAATTATTCGTGACCTTCTGCAAAAAGAACGGATAGACATCATCCATCAACCAATTCCTGTATCTCCCAAGGAGCCTTCCATGATATTTGGGATGGGTGTACCTGTGGTAATTGGACCGATGAACGGTGGGATGGACTATCCACCCGGCTTTAAAGAAATGCAGAAGCCCGTTGTTAATTTGATTATTGACGTGGGGCGATCGCTCTCAAATTTTGTCCATCACATCATTCCTGGCAAACGGCAGGCAGCATTATTGCTGGTAGCTAATCATCGAACACGGCAGGCATTGCCACAATCTGCCAGCAAGCGGGTAATTGAATTAGTAGAAAATGGAGTAAATTTATCCCTCTGGCAAAGGTCTGCGTCTGCTGCTCCTAAGCCGCTATCAGCGACAATGCATTATGTTTTTGTCGGCAGACTTGTAGATTGGAAAGCTGTTGATTTGCTGCTAATTGCTTTTCAGCAAGCAGCCTCAATCGTTCCCATGAGCTTGACTGTGATTGGGGATGGCGCAATGAAGCATGAGCTAGAGCAGAAAGCACAGGAGCTAAATCTTCTAGCTCCAGAAATGTATCAATCTGGCAAAGTGTTTTTCACAGGTTGGTTGCCCCAAAAGGAATGTTCAAATCTATTACAAAGTTTTGATGCATTAGTTTTACCTAGCCTGCTGGAATGCGGTGGTGCGGTGGTGCTGGAGGCAATGGCAAAAGGGCTTCCAGTTATTGCAACCAACTGGGGCGGTCCGGCTGATTATATCGATCGCTCCTGTGGCATTCTCATTGATCCATCCTCCAGAGACGCATTATCGAAAATTTTGCCCACGCAATGGTGAAATTGGCGCGATCGCCCCAAGAACGCGAAGCAATGGGGCGGGCAGGAAAAGAGAAAGTAAGGCGTACTTTTGATTGGGAAGTCAAAGTAGAACGCATGATTGAAATCTATCAACAAGTTGTTGCCCAACATACTTCCAGGAAAGACGCTGATCTTCCTAGCCTGGTGAGTAGTAAAACATTTTGAAGGGCATTTTTCAAAAAATGGAACGCAAGTCTAAGAGCTAAGGATCATGTATGAAGTAAAACCCGGAATGTTTGATGGGAAGCGTGACATTGCTGCACTTCTCATCAAACATTCCGGGCTTTATTTTATTTTTAATCCCAAGCAAGAAAACAAAGAACTCGTTTTGGGAAAGCAGGCTTGGTGGAAGTCTCATCTGCTTTCCTAAAATCGAGGTTTTCTGCCCGCTTGAGAGTGGGATAACCAGGTATTTTTTTGTCAGAAATTGGTTTTATCCCCTTTCGCTTTGCTATTCCTTTCGGATAGGCTCTTAAGGCACACTCATGGATGCTTCTATCCTTCCCGCCTCCCTTGTATGGCATCTTTCCTATCCGTTTTCAAAGGCGAAATTGCAGCACTGAGTGCAGCGCTCATTTGGGCGATCGCCTCCTTCATTTATCTCAAGCTGGGACGGCGGATGTCGCCGCTGATCCTGAATGGCACGAAAAGCGTGATTGCTATCGTGCTGCTGCTCCTGACGCTGTGGGTTTTGCAGGACAACCCTTCAGCCCTGACGCAGCAAGCCCTGCTCTTCCTGCTATTGAGTGGAGCGATCGGCATCGGTATTGGCGATACGGCATTTTTTGGCAGCATTAACAGTTTGGGCGCACGTCGGGCGTTGCTGATGGAATCCCTTGCGCCCCCCCTGGCAGCCTTAATCGCCGTCATTTTCCTGCAAGAGAACCTGAATGCGATCGCCTGGATGGGCATTTTTCTGACGGTTGGTGGTGTTGCCTGGGTGATTCTAGAACAGGAGCCGACGACCCAAATGCGATCGCTCCATCTCTGGCGGGGCGTTGGGTTGGGGTTTGTGGCGGCGCTCAGCCAAGCCAGCGGGGCGGTGCTGTCGCGGGCCGCCCTGATGAATAGCGACATCAGCCCCCTCTGGAGTACTCTAATTCGCTTGCTGGCAGGGGTTTTGGTCATTGCCCTGTGGCTGGGGCGGCAGTCTGAGAAACTGGAAGACTTAAAGTGGCTGCGATCGCCCCGCACCCTTGCCATTGTTGCTGCTACAGCATTTGGCAGCACCTTCCTGGGCATCTGGCTACAACAAACCGCGCTCAAATTCACCGCCACGGGAGTTGCCCAATCCCTCACATCCACCAGTCCTCTGTTTGCGCTACCCCTGGCAGTTTGGGCGGGGGAGCGGCTCACCCATCGTGCCGTGCTGGGGGTTGTCATGGCGCTTGCCGGAATCTGGCTCCTGTTCATGCGGGCAGGATGATGGGTTCACATCCCGCACGCCTCATCCAGACTTATAGCGGTGCGCAAGTTGCTTCAGCACATGGGAGGGGCGGCGCGCCGCGCCGCCCCTCCCATGTGCTGTACTGAAACCCGGAATGTTTGATGAGAAACGCGGTATTACCGCGCTTCTCATCAAACATTCCGGGTTTTATTGCATTTTCAATCCTCAGGGTTGAGGAATGAGATCTACAGATTGAGCCAGATTGGTGGGATATTTGGCGGTTTTGAGCAAATCGAGGAAGGCATATAGCGCCGGAGAGTGGAGTGCCTCAGCCAAAACCGCAACTCGGATGACGCGCTCCAGGGGAACTGGGAGCGATCGCACCTGAATATCTGGAGGCAAGGGTTCCGCAGCCAGTCGCGCCATAACCGTAACGCCCAACCCCCGCATGACCATGCTCACAATCGTAGAATCTTCTTTGATGTGGTAGTCGCCCCGTAGAGATTGGTGGAGTTGGGCAAAATGCTGGCGAATCAAGATTGAGCAATAGTCGTTTTCCTCTGGCAGGATTAGCGGAAAGCGGCTAAAAATGTCCCAGTCAAGAACCTGGGGCACCGTTGCCTTGGGTGGAAACAGCACAACATATTCGTCGCGAAACAGTTCCCAACATTCAAACTCACCAGCCGGAGGCAAGCAAATAAAGCCCAGATCCACTAACCCTTTGCGTAGGGCTTGTTCGGTACCATCGTCGCCATGAAATTCTTTAATAGATACGTTGACATCTGGATAGCGATCGCGAAAGCGAGCCAGTAGTTCTGGCAGCACGTGGGTTGCCACGCTGCGAAAAACCCCAATTCGCAAGTCTCCGCCCCGCAAACCCCTCGCCAAATTGGCTTCCCGCTCCATCTGTTCCAGCGATGCCATCATATGGCGGGCATGGTGCAGGATGCGCTCGCCAACGGGGGTCAGGTGTGCCCCATGCCGTCCCCGCGAGAACAGGACGACGCCCATTTCCGTCTCAAGGCTGGCGATCGCATGGCTCACCGCCGACTGGGAAATGCCCAGCCGCAGTCCTGCCTCACTGAAGTTCCCCTCTTCAGCAACAGCAATGAGCGATCGCAATTGAGACAGCTTAATTTGTTCGCGCATTATGCAAAATCCCTGAAATAAGCCACCAGACTGGAAAACAGCCTACAGGCTACAACATCAGCAGCGTTGATTCCGATTCTTACCCAAAATTTGCCCTAAAGACCGCAGCAATTGGATGAATTTTATTCATAGTAGCGATGTACGAAACCTTTTGAATGTTCACGGTGGGGTTCTTAGAGTAGAAACATCGGGCAACACCAATGCTTCATACCCATCGTTGCTTTTCCATCCTGACGTATTTATTGCAAATCATTCATAAGGTTTCCCCATGAAAAGCTCAACATCTTTCTGGAATTCTTCCCAATTCGTTTCCTCTTCTCCCTATACCCAAAAGCAAACTGCTCGCACTCCACAGTGGAAAAACATCTTGAGCCGCCTGGTTCAATCTTTGGTTCCCAATGACGAACCCAGAATTTCTCAGGTGACTCGCAATGGCAAATTGATTTGGAAAGTCTATAATCCGCAAACTCAACAACGACTTTCATTTACCTCTGAAGCTGAAGTGCGTTCCTGGTTAGAAACACGCTACTACGAAAATTAACCTGCCGCATTTAGCCGCATTTATCTGCCATCCTCTTTGATGAACCCATCCTCTTAAATGAACATAAGGATGAACTGGAAAAACGTAGTTAAACTACTGAGGGCATTGTCGGCAATGCCCTCCTTGTTTTTTTTGCAGTCTCAGGCTATTTCTGCTCAAAATTTCCCTGAAAATGCAATTTCTTATTCTTTGAAATAGCGGGAATAGCGATGGGAGCAGGCGCTTGTTGCTCCACATAAAACTTGTGCTGTTTGCGCAACGTTTCTCCGCATTGAGAAACACTGAGAAAAACACAGGGGGTATGCTGTGCTTGAAATACTTCTACAATAAAAGAACCAAATCGGCTTTAATAGAAGCCTAACCCCGATAGCCAGGAAAATCCTCTAACGTTTGTCGATACTGGGTTCTGTTGTTCTTTTCCGTAGATTGCCATGATGGATTTTGACCCCAAAACCGTTCCGTCTCGTATGTTTATTCGTTTCATTGCTCACGAACAGTTGATGGCGGATATGACCGGAGAAGCTACAACGGTTAACCTGAAGCGCCTGGGCAGAGAACCCTTTGTGCAGGAGATTCTACCTGGTGGCAAGCCGCCTCTCTCTTACATGTATCCTGGCGATTCTGAAGATCCCATTCGCGGCGATGAGCTGACGATGAGGATGTCGATGAACTGGATGGGCGATCGCCCGCAAGTCGATAGTGAACCGTCAGATATCAAAGCTTCTGAGCCATCTGATTTCCCCTCTCCAACCCCAGAAGACGCACCCCTGGAAGAGGACCAGATTGATGAAGCGTTATTTAAGGCGATTGTAGATACAACGTTTAATCCCAATCAACATCCTGAACTCTTTCGAACCTGTGATTCGGTCGAAGCTGCAGCGATGGTAGAAGCCAAGTTGGTATCTGAAATTATTACGGTTTATCGCACCATCAAAGCACAACAGGCTAATCCAATTGTTCAAGGCTTAAATAAACTACTGTAGGCAAATTGTAGGCAAGTCGTTCAAATGTGAGAGAGATTGACGCTCGCACACCCAAAAGTCATTCTCTCCACATCACTACCAAAGGCACTTGCAAGATAATAAAATCCCAAATACCGAAATTTTTGATTGCTGGAGAATGACTGGTAAATTGCCATAAATCCGATGACAATGGATGGAAATTGTGAATCCGAAATGGTTTCTATCCATCGTTCAAACCTCGAATTGCCATGAGCCGTGATGCCCTGGTTGTTGGGATCAACACGTACACGCACCTGCCGGGCTTGAATGCGCCTGCGGGGGATGCGGAGGCGATCGCCCAGCATCTCGAAACCTATGGTGGCTTCCAGGTGCGGCGGTTGCCGCCATATGCCGATCCCTTTGCGGATAATGCTCAACGGGTTGCCCGGAATGCCGAGGTTTCCCTTCCCCAACTGCGGCAGGCGTTGGTCAACCTGTTTAAGCCGGAGAGCCGACAGGTGCCGGAGACAGCGCTGCTCTACTTTTCGGGGCATGGCATTCGCGATACGGTGGGGGTGGCGGAGGGGTATCTGGCGACCAGTGATGTGAACCCGCAGCAGGAGTTTTTTGGGCTGTCGTTGCGGTGGTTGCGGCGGTTGCTGGCGGAGAGCGAGGTGCGGCAGCAGGTGATCTGGCTGGACTGTTGCTACAGCGGCGAGATTTTGAACGTGGAGGAGGCATATCCAGGAGAAGGGCGCGATCGCTGCTTCATTGCAGCATCGCGAGACTTTGAGGTGGCGTACGAGGAGGTGGGCAGTGCCCGCAGTGTGCTGACGGCGGCATTACTGGAGGGCTTGCAACCAGGGCGGTATGGCGATCGTCCCATCAACAACACCCTGCTCACCGACCACATCAACCAGTCGCTCAGCGGTGCCACCCAGCGCTCCGTCTGCTACAACTCCGGCTCCCCGATTTTGCTCACCTCACCCTGGGTCGCCCCAAAGCCCGCCGTGATCCCTGGGGATCGGTCGGAGGATTGCCCCTACAAAGGACTCAACTTTTTTGATTGCAACGACCATGACCCGCAGTATTTCTTTGGGCGGCAGCGGTTGGTGGATAAGCTGCTGGATGAGGTGCGGCTCAAACCGGGGACAGCCAGCAACTTTTTGGCGATCGTCGGGGCATCCGGCAGCGGCAAATCCTCGGTGTTGCGGGCGGGCTTGCTGCACCAACTGAAGCGGGGTCAGCGGTTGCAGGGCAGCGACACCTGGGACATCCGCCTGTTCCTGCCAGGAGAGCATCCCCTCCAGAGTTTGGCGCAGGTGTTTGTCGATGAGAGCGCCATCCGCACCGACCTGGAGCGGCAGAACCAGTTAAAACTAGCGGAAGAGATGATCCTCGATGGAGCCGCAGGCTTACAACGCTGGATGAAGGGCAAGCCAGAAACCTTTCGGTTGGTGCTGGCGATCGACCAGTTCGAGGAAGTCTTCACCCTGTGCCAGCAGCCCGCCGAGCGAGAGCAGTTCTTTGCGCTGTTGATGGAGGCGCTGGCGGCGATGCCCACCCAGCTTTGCATCGTCCTGGCAATGCGCGCCGACTTTGTGGGCAAATGCTTCGAGCAAGCCTACAGCGGCTTGGCAACCCAGGTGCAAGCCCATCTGGTGCCCGTCATCCCCATGACCCGCGCCGAACTCACCGATGCCATCTGCGAACCCGCCCGCCGCGCCCACCTCACCCTCGAAGCCGAACTGGTGCAGCAATTGCTGACGGATGTGGAACGCTCCCCCGGCAACCTGCCCCTGCTGCAATACACCCTGACCGAACTGTGGAAACAGCGCCAGGACAATACCCTGCAACTCCGCACCTATGCCCAACTGGGCGGCGTCACCGGAACCCTGGAACAACGCGCCGACACCGTCTATGCCAGCCTCACCCCACCCCAGCAAGCCACCGCCCGCCACATCTTTATCAACCTGACCCAACTGGGCGAAGGCACCGAAGACACCCGCCGCCGCGTCTTTCAAAGCAGTCTAGTGAATTATCAACACCCAGAAGTCACCGTCGCCACCGTCATCAAACGCCTCGCCGACGAAAACCTGATTGTCACCAACGAACTGGTGAGCAAAGCCACCGGAGAACGCCAAGCCGTGGTCGATGTCGCCCACGAAGCCCTGATCCGCCACTGGAAGCAACTGCGCAAGTGGCTGGACGAAAACCGCGACTTGATCCGCCAACAACGCAAAATCGAAATCGCCGCCGAAGAGTGGCAGGCAAAAGGGAAAACCAATGCCTATCTCCTCTCTGGTCGTTTGTTAGGCGATGCAAGAATTTTTCAAAAGCAATACGGTCAAACGCTCCCATTTTCTGAGCTAGCGACCCTCTTCATTCATCGAAGCTCAAGTCGACATCGTCAGAACCGCCTTGGCTTTTTTTTACTTGGTATTTTGACCCCCTTAGGGCTAACTATGATAGTTGTCTAGGTGTTAATTCGTGGAAAAAGAAATCTGAAAGCCAGGAATGGCAAGACTATCAAGAAATAGCCGTTTTTCCTTTCCCGGTTTTTAATCCAGATTTACAGGAGAAATGGATTTTGCTTCTCGCAGAGGAATGCGCCGCTGAAGATTGCAATACATGCTGGAACGAGGTTCTGATATTTCTACAGCCGTAAAATAACACCTAGACAACTATCGGCTAACTATCTATTCCAGCATTCAAATCGCCGAGTATTCACAACTTAGACATCACTGGGACTTAATCTACTCCTATGATGCTGAGACCAACAAAGTTGAGCGAGATCCAGTGGTTAGAGCTTTGAGAAGAATTAACCGGGCAGGGCAATCGCTTGCTGAAATCAACCTTCGTGCCGCCGACCTCCGCGACGCCAGCCTCTTGGGTGCCGACCTCAGTCGTGCCGACCTCCGCTCCGCCGACCTCCGCGACGCCAACTTCTTTCTCGCCGACCTCCGCTCCGCCGACCTCCGCTCCGCCGACCTCCGCGACGCCAGCCTCTTGAGTGCCGACCTCAGCCGTGCCGACCTCCGCTCCGCCGACCTCCGCTCCGCCGACCTCCGCGACGCCAGCCTCTTGAGTGCCGACCTCAGCCGTGCCGACCTCCGCGACGCCGACCTCCGCTTCGCCGTCCTTAGTAGATCTATATTTTTGGCAACAGATTTACGAAATGCCCAAAATTTAACGCTGGATCAATTCTTGGGCGCATACCCACCGTTTCTCTGTGGGGCTGCGTTGCCACCCGAGCTTGCGGAGATCCGCAACCGAGACTGTGAGGCACTGCCTCAAGTTTTAGCCGCGCAATACCCAGGTTTGAGTGAAGAAGATGCCCAGCGCTGGGTTGATGAGGCGAAGGCGCGGGAGTGGGATTAGTGCACGGCGGCAGATCTTCGACTTCTTCTCTGCAAAGCAATAGGGATCTGACTCGATCGCACAAGAAGTCGAAGATCTTAGGGGGCATGACAGGGTACTCTCGCTTCAAATCGCGACTGAGCCAATCCAAAGCCGCTAAAATTCAAGCAGGATAGAGGATTACAGATGGAATCGACAAACGCCCTGGATATTCAAGCCCTCAAAGCCATTGTCAAAGAGAGTGTCCGCGAGGTCATGCGCGAGAAATGGTTCAAGTTCTTCGAAATGCTGATTCCCTATGTTGACGACAATGAGCAGACTGATGTTGAAGCCACGTTTCACCCCTCCGATTACGAGCGAGAAGAGTTTATTGACGTAACAGGCTGGCTTGGAGCACCTTTATGATTCCGACTAAAGAAGCGCTTAAACAAGAGATTGAACAGCTTGATCCGGCACAGCTTGCTCAACTGGCAGAATATATTTCTTTTCTCAAGTTTCGCAGTCAGTTTCAACAAAAACTTACGGGATTGGAGCAATTTGCCAATCTGTATCAAGAATTTGCTGAAGCGGATCGTGACTTAGCAGAAGCTGGAATCGCTGAGTATGCCCATAACCTTGATCAAGAGGATCAAGCATGACGATTCAGCGGGGAGAGGTGTGGCTAGCAAATCTCAACCCAACGCAAGGATCGGAACAGGCTGGAACACGCCCAGTCATTATTTTTCAGGAAAATGCACTGTCCCGATTTACTACTACCGTAATCACCATTCCGCTAACTAGTAACCTCCGTCGGGCAGCGTTACCAACGTGTTTGCAGAGTTCTCAGAACGAAGGCGGGTTGGCTCAAGATTCCGTTGCTCTCTGTCATCAGCTTCGCGTCTTGGACAAAACGCGCTTGATTCGCAAGCTGGGAATGCTTACTACACCCACAATTTCTGCCCTGGAATCAACGGTGCTGTTTACCCTTGGCTATTCCATCAGCTAACGCTGGTTCAGCAAATCTCGCTGCATACAAATCCGATCGCCCAAGGACAGCCCATATTCGGCTTCGCGCTGGCGAATGGCGAGCAGGTCGGGGGGGAGCGCATCGGGGTTGAGGCGGCGGAAGCCCAGGCGGGCGTAATAGGGCGCGTTCCAAAGGATGGAGCGGAAGGTGGTGAGGGTGAGGGCGGGGTAGCCCTGGGTGCGGGCATCGTCCGCCGCCGCTTCGATCAGGCGACGCCCCAAGCCGCGACGGCTGTGGTCGGGATGCACGTCGATTTCTTGCAGATGCAGGCTGTGGGTGAGGGGGCGGGTGATGAGGAAGCCGACCGGGGCATCCTCGCCATCCACCGCCACCCAGACTCGATATTCGGGATGGTGGGGGAGCGATCGCACTGCACCATCTGTCCCCGCAAACTGCGGATAGTCCGTCTGCCGAAACAACTCAGAAGCCGCCCGCTCGATCGCCGCTAACAGCGGCAGATCCGCATCACGGGCAGGGCGAATGCGGTAAGGTTCCATGACAGCGTATCCTTCCCCTGGAGCAAAACCGTGGCTGTGAAAGGGAAAAGGGAGGGGCGATCGCCACCTCCCTTCCTCCCCCAATCCAAAATCGTTCGACTGCGCTCACGACGAAGTCCAAAATCCAAAATTACCCCAGTCCTTCCACAATCACCGGATGGAAGAAGAAGGCAATCCCGATCACCGCATAGGTCGATATCAACAGCACTCCCTCCAGCCAGTTCGATCGCCCATCATTACTAATGGAGTTGGCGATAAACACGGCAACCAGTACAGCAACCAGTTCAAACGGATTGAAATTCAAATCCATTGGCTGTCCGAGGTAAAGTCCTGCCAGCACCAGCACCGGGGCAACGAACAACGCCACCTGCATGGTTGCGCCCATCGCAACGGAGACAGACAGATCCATCTTGTTCTTGACGGCAACGCTTACCGCTGCGGCATTTTCAGCGGCATTGCCAATAATGGGCAGCAAAATCACCCCCGTGAAGAGTTCCGTCAATCCCAACTGCGCCGTCGCTTCCTCTAGCGTGCCAACCAGTAGTTCCGACTCAATCGCCACAAACACCGTCGCCACCAGCAACACCCCAATCCACAGGAACAGATTGGGCTTATGTGCATGTTCCCCTTCGCCTTCAGCGGATTTCTCCTTTTCGGCGACCCCGGCATCGTAGAGGTAGCGGTGGGTTTTCATCGAGAACAGCAGCGTCGAGGCATAGACGAGGATCAGAATAATGCCGACGAACAGCGAAATTTTCAGGAGCGTCGTTTCCTCAATACCATCGGAGGTAAAGTTGACGGCTGCCGGGAGCAACATTGCTACCACTGCCAGGTTCATTGCCGAGGCGTTGGTGCGGGCTACCACCGTCACAAAGGTTTGCTCCTTGTAGCGCAACCCTCCCAGGAACATAGACAAGCCCATGACCAGGAGCAAGTTACAGACAATTGACCCGGTCAAACTGGCTTTTACCACGCCAATTAACCCTGCCTTCAATGCCACCAGCGCAATGATCAGTTCGGCGGCGTTGCCAAAGGTGGCGTTCAGCAATGCCCCCAGGGTGGGTCCAACGACAACTGCGACTTCCTCCGTTGCCGTGCCAATCCAGGCAGCCAGGGGCAAAACGGCAAGGCACGCCAGCGCAAACTGCACCAGCGGGTCCCATTCCAGGTAATGTGCCGCCAGGGAAATCGGGACAAAGACGAGTAAAACTCCGAAGATGGTGTTTTTGATAGACATGCGAGTTTGGGTAAAAGGTCTGCTAAAAGGCTAAAGGCTTCGGACAACAGAGTGATCTGCAATAAGCACAGTATCCATCTGGTTTGACACCCAGGGCGTGACTACAACGGATACGGCAGACATTCCTCTGCTATTTTGCCCATAAAGGCTGGCAATGCATGAAAAATTCAAGATTTTCCTGGAATTTTTGGGGCGATCGCTACACAAAACCCCTCTTCTGAACCAGAAGAGGGGTTTTTCCCTGCATGAAAAACTCGTTGGCTCATCAAAACAGAGATTGCTCGCCTTGGATGAGGAATCTCTACGCAGGTTTGCGCGCCACCCAGTACTTGCTCATGAAATGAACCTGATTTTCGACCACCTCAAACCCAGCATCTTTCAGCCGTTGGTTCAAATCATCTTCGGTGTAGTTCTTGTAGAACGGTTCGTGGAAGATTTCGGGGAAGTTTTCCATCAGCAGCTTCAGGTCTGGCGAGTCGCTTTGCTGGATGGAGTCGCAGATGACAAATACACCGCCTGGTTGCGTCACTCGATAGCACTCGTTAATGATCTTCTGGCGAACAGGAGCCGGAAGCTCATGGTATAGAAACACAGAGGTGATCCCGTGGAAGTAATTATCCACATAGGGCAGGGACTCGGCGTTAGCCTGCACCAGTTGAGGCAACTCCCCAGGAATTTCGGACAACAGCTGGTTGGCTTTGCGCAGATAAGCAGGGGAGAGGTCTGTACCGAATAAGGACACATCGGACAGAGCACCCCGGAGCATTCTGAGCGTGCGCCCTGTGCCGCAAGCGACATCCAGAATTCGTGTCTGTGGCTGGTTGGCAAACCCTGAGTGGGTTAACTCTCGCTTCAGAGGAGCCAGAACCCGCCGCCGCATGGGGTCTGCAGAACCGTTGAACAGAATTTCGACCTGCAAATCGTACAGGTTGGCTGACCAGTCACTCAAATACCCATCTGTTTGATGATGGAAATTGCGGACGTAGTATTGCGGGTAGCCTTCAGTTTTAACCCCAGGGCTGAATTCCTGGAAGCGATTGTTCTTTGCCCGGTCCCACTGTTGGGGCATATCAGCCCACAGCGCAGGATAGAACTGAAAGAAGTCTTGCCAGGGATTATCGAATAGCAAAGAAGAGGGATAAACACCCTGTTCTGCGTCACGCCAATCTACTTCGAGCAGGTCATTTAACCGTGCTTGAATTTTGAAGAGGATATCAGGGGGAATAGGCTTAGATCGTTCTTCGGGGGGCGGAGCAATGAAATTGAGCAGCCTGGTGCTGATGGTCTTATGCGCTAAACCAAAATAGCTCTTGCTTTGCTGAAAGGTTTGATATGCAAGTTTTGTCAGGGTGCTTTCCATGGGAATTTATTCGAAAACTGAGAAAAAGGTGAGAACAGTTGATTTAACTTAAGATCATTGTAAACATGTGTAACGGAATTTTCCCGGTTTTCATTCTCTGGTTTGAGGCAGTGCCTGAGATAACGGCTGAAATGCAGCGCCTTTTGTGATGGAGAGAGGAACCACAAAGGCACAAAGACACGAAGGTAGATTTAGGGCGATCGCCCCCCATCTCTCTGCATCCATTTGCCGGGGCGGGTTGGGTGGAGCGGGGTAGATTGGAAGCAGAGATGGTGGCGAACCTGCCCCTACGGATGGGCGATCGCCCCCCATCCCTCTGCATCCATTTGCCGGGGTGGGTTGGGTGGAACGGGGTAGATTGGAAGCAGCGATGGTGGCGAACCTGCCCCTACGGATGGGCGATCGCCCCCCATCCCTCTGCATCCATTTGCCGGGGCGGGTTGGGTGGAGCGGGGTAGATTGGAAGCAGAGGTGAAGGCGAAACCCGCCCCTACGGGTGGGCGATCGCACGGCATCCCTCCAATATTTATTTGCATGTTCACCCACCCCTTGTTGTTCGCTAGTGTTGTTCGCTAGCAATTCCTATGTCCCACCGTCCCGTTTATCTCGACCACCATGCCACTACGCCCGTCGATGAGCGGGTGTTGAATGCGATGCTGCCGTTTTTTCGGGAGCAATTTGGCAATCCCTCCAGCAGCGTCCATGCCTATGGCTGGGAGGCGGAGGCAGCGGTGAAGCAGGCGCGGGAGACGCTGGCGGCGGCGATTCATGCAGCACAGGAGGAGATCCTCTTCACCAGTGGCGCGACGGAGGCGAATAACCTGGCAATCAAAGGGGTGGCGGAGGCGTATTTTGCGAAGGGGCGGCATCTTCTTACGGTAGCGACGGAGCATAGCGCGGTGCTGGACCCCTGCGAGTACCTGGAAACCATGGGCTTTGAGGTGACGCGTTTGCCCGTGCAGCCTGATGGGTTGGTGGATGTGGTGCAACTGGAGAAGGCGATTCGCCCCGACACGATTCTGGTGTCGGTGATGGCGGCGAACAACGAGATTGGGGTGGTGCAACCGCTGGCGACGATTGGGGATATTTGCCATCAAAAAGGGACGTTGTTTCATACGGATGCGGCACAGGCGATCGCCAAACTTCCCCTCAATGTGCAGACCATGAACATCGACCTGCTTTCGATGACAGCCCACAAAGTCCACGGTCCCAAGGGCATTGGGGCGTTGTATGTGCGGCGGCGCAACCCACGGGTGCAACTGGCGGCGCAACTCCACGGCGGCGGTCAGGAGCGAGGGCTGCGCTCGGGCACGCTCTATGTGCCACAAATCGTTGGCTTTGCAAAAGCGGTAGAACTGGGTTTGGCGGAGATGGCGGAAGAAACCGAGCGGTTGGGGCAGTTGCGCGATCGCCTCTGGCAGATCCTCCAATCCGCTGGTGGCATCCATCTCAACGGGCACCCCACCCAGCGCCTCGCCCACAACCTCAACATCAGCGTCGAAGGGGTCGATGGACAGGCGCTATTGCTGGGCATTCAGCCTTTTGTGGCAGTATCGTCTGGTTCTGCGTGCAGTTCCACCAAAATTGCGCCCTCCCATGTGCTCAAGGCTATGGGACACAGCGACGAGTTAGCCTATGCTTCGCTTCGCTTTGGTTTGGGGCGCTTCACCACGGCTGAAGAGATTGAGCAAGTTGGGGAAAAGGTAAAGGGGGCGATCGCCGCCCTCCGCAACACCTGATGCGAATTTGAAGAGATGCCGGGGTGCTGTTATTTCCCGCAGAATGTGTTTAGGAGTGGGGCGATCGCCCTTCCCGTTTTTGCAGGCAATTCAGCATTTGCTTTCGTACTGCCTTTGCCCAACGATCAAAATCTTCTGAGGTAACCACGCCGCTCGATAACACAGCTTGAGCATGGGCAATATTTTGCTTTTTCTGAGCATCCATAGCGTTTAACTCGCTGACAGCTTTTCTAGCCTGGCAGAAATCAAAAAAAAATGAAATATAGAGAATGCAACTTCTGAATAGCTACTATGCATTTCTTTCATTACGTGCGTAGCTCCTCGTAAAATGGCGGTTATGGTTTTATAGCGGTGCGCAAGTTGCTTCAGCACATGGGAGGGGCGGCGCGCCGCGCCGCCCCTCCCATGTGCTGTACTTAAAGCGCTTGCAAAACGCTATAACTGCATTAGAACCAGTGCTTGGGATAAGGACGTCCTGGCACCAGGTTATTGAAGACGACTGTACAAATCAGAATAATGACGGACCCGGTCAAAACGGGCGTGAGCAAAAAGTCCCAGGATGCGCCACTCATTGCGCCAACCAGCGCGACAGCGCCCCCTGGAGGATGCAGGGTTTTTGTGAGCTGCATGAGCTTGATAGCGGTTGCCACAGCCAGCGCCATCACCCAGGGAGCCGTACCAAATAGTTGAACCAAAGCAATGCAGACGATCGCCCCAATACAGTTGCCACCCAATACATTGCGGGGCTGCGCCAGGGGGCTATCGGGCACCGCAAACACCAGCACAGCCGTCGCCCCAAACGGGGCGGCAATTAGCGGATAGTCGGTGTGAACGGAGAGGTAAGCCAACAGCGCAATGCCGAGAAAACTCCCAATCCAGGAAAAGATCACTTGGAGGAAGGAAAACTGCGGTTGGTAGATCGAGCCTCCAGCCAGCCGATAAGCAAGTTGCCTTGCCGTTTGCCGTAAAGGCGGTTGCAGCGATCGCCCACTCCCACCACGACGGGATGGCAAAAGGACAGTCATTCTCGGCAGTAACTTCATAGAGCGATTAAATCTGGATAAATTCTGGGCAAACAGAAACTCTGGGTAAACAGAACTCTGAGTAAACGGCGACATCCTTGCAGAAGCTTTTATCCAGTCATGGAACCAGAGGCGCTTCTAAAACAGGCTAATGTCAGCGTACCGTAACAAAATATCAAAACCTCTGATTTGTATCTCTGGATACAACTTCTATTCGGATTTACTTATCGAAATTGTCGGGATTTGTTAATCTTCTGCATCGGACTGGGCGATCGCCCCAAATTTTTGTAAAAATGGATACAGAAAATATCTTTTTTCTTCCTTGCATCTGTAAGGCAAGGTGCAGCTCACTCACAGTAGACACCGAGCTGTAGACACCGAGCTGTAGATATCGAACTGTAGGCATCAAAAACGGAGAGCAGCGTATGTCCTTTCAGGCAGCCTCAACCCATTCAATGTTCTCCGAGCTGGAACAGGCGATCGCCCCCGAATGGAATCCCGTTGCCCACAATCCTGTTTGCCACAATCCTGTTTGCCATATTGTCTACAACCGTGATGCCTGGGTTAAGTTGCTCCAGCCGCCCAGTGCGTATGCTGCTGATGAAGCGCAATTGCTTTGCCAAACCTCTGCCAACACCTGGCTGACCTGGGTGCCGAACCACGGTGAATTAATGCTGACCCGCAGCGACTTTTATTGCTAGGGCAGACAGCTTGAGCCACCTGGCTAGAGGGTGGGGGCGATCGCCAATTCCCTCAACCACGCATCCGTATCTTGTAGTCCGCTTACTGCTACCGCTATATCGCTACTGCTATGACGCTCGAATCGACCATCGACTGGGATGAAATGTTTGAATATCTGCCGGGAACCCTTGTCGAACTTAAAAACCAACCCGGTACATTGCATCGCATCGACAGCTATGAAGCCACGATGGTGCCACCCGTCTGGCTGGTTGGTGATTCGCGTCCGCGCTATCCCCACGAGTTACGGATCGTATCTCGCCGAGAAGCTCAAATTTGTGAATTGGCTCAGCCATCGGCATGCGTTTAGAATGCTCCAACCAATGAGGCGATCGCCTAAAACGGCAGGTAGTGGTATGGGGTAACGATTTTTGGGTGTGTAGGCAGATGAGGATCGCCATCCTGGCTGTTCCCGGTTGGGCAGCTTTTCTGTTCCCCAAAAGTTACGCCGGATACAAAAAACCCCAGGTGATGCCACCTAGGGGTCGGAGTTCCTGAAAATCGTCACTTGAGTTAATGATCGCAATCACACTCACAATTCACAAGAGGGGCATGACCCATCATTTTGGCGATTAAAGAAATACAGAAACACACCGATTCTGCGAAAAAGCGGCTCTCTGCAACTTCTAGGCTGCATTCAGAGCAAATTGGAAAGCGCCTTGATTCTCCAAACCCCCATTGATGAGTTGCATGTTGTCGGAGATATGCAGAACCAGCGATGCGGGAGGGCGATCGCCATCCATGCCTTAGGATCACATACGAAATAAAACCCGGAATTTTTGATGAGAAGCGCGGCATTGCCGCGCTTCTCATCAAAAATTCCGGGTTTTATTTAATTTTCAATCCTTAGGAATGAGATTTCAATAATGTAGGATAGCCGTCTCGGCTGTCCAAGCGCAGGCAAGATGCCTGCCCTACAGAAATTGAATGTTATAAAATTCTCATTCCTTATCTATTTAATTTGTATTTGATTGACTTGTATTTGATTGACTTATAGCGTTTTGCAAGCGCTTTAAGTACAGCACATGGGAGGGGCGGCGCGCCGCGCCGCCCCTCCCATGTGCTGAAGCAACTTGCGCACCGCTATATATTTGATTGGCTTGTACTGGATTGCCTTGTATTTGACTGGCAGCTCTGCCGGTTTTTGTGGTTTCCTGGATCTTCGGCAGGGTTCTGGATAGCTGCGATCAGAGGCAGTGTTGATGGTTTTCCTGTGGCTCAGGAGACACAACATGGGATTCGAGATAACGCTTATACTCCTGAGGCGTGCCAAAAATCAGGAATAAATCGCCAACATTTGCCATATCAAATAACATTCGAGCTTGCCCATGGATAGAGCACAAAGCAAAGGTTGCACCACTTTCTAACGCAATCCGCCGAGCTGCCACTAAGCTGCCCAATCCACTACTATCCATAAACATAACGTTGCGTAGATCAAGTAGTAAATGTTGTGCATTTACATCCAACATTTGGCGCACCCAAAAGGTAATTTCGGATGCATTCGCGGCACTTAAAATTCGGGTGGGTTTATAAACATCAATCTTTGTCATAAGCAACTAACTTGGTAAGCCGAATGAAGGTAATTCAACGAGATGTCCCTGATCGCCGACAAAGAAGTAGCGGTGAAGTAATCTTCCCTGATTCGACTTCTACATCGAAATGAAATAGATTTATTGAGAACAGTTCTAAAGCAAAGCATCAGAAACAAGCTGCTTGTACCAACAGAGAAAACTGCGGCACTTAGCATGATGCGGAATTAGTTGAGATATGAGCCTGCTTATGCACCCAAAGGAGAAAAATTGAAAGGAATATTCTCCTTGCCCGTAAAGGTCTGTACTTTAAATTACACTTTATTGGGAGGAGCGGGGGTATTCCCATTCGTTCTTCACTGTTTATTCAAGCTACAGGAAACCTGTATCAAGAAATGATATTTTGTGCGGGTGAGTTTCTCGCACAAGAGGATTCTTCTTCTCTATTTCTCTATTTTGATTGCTCTAAAATGTAGATAGAACAGTAATTTGACGGACAAATTGTAGAGCAATTTTCAAGATGGCATATTCCTACTCGGTAATTTACGATGGGCAGTGCAATCTCTGTGTGAATCTAGTGAGATTGTTAGAAACCCTCGATCGCGGTCAAACTTTTCATTATGTGTCAATGCAAGAAACCACTGCACTATCACAACTGGGAATCGCGCCAGAATCCTGTGAATTAGGCATGATTTTGCTGGAAGGCAAACCGCCCCATCGCCGCTGGCAGGGCAGTGCGGCAGCGGAGGAAATTGCTCGGATTTTGCCAATGGGTTCAATCTTTGTAGATGCCTACCGTCGCCTTCCTGGGTTGAAGCAGGCGGGCGATCGCTTTTATGAGGATGTGCGCGACAACCGCTATGCCTGGTTTGGTAAGCGCGATCGCCTCTACACTTCCTCCTATCCGATTGCTCCGCCCAGTCATAACAAGGAACGTTAAAGGCACAAAACGAAAAGTGGTGTGGCGGTTTGCGCCACACCACTTTTTATTCAGATATTTTTTGAAATGCCTACGCAGCGAGCGTTTCAAAAAATATCTGGTTTTGGGATTTCAGAAAGTTGGAATTAATGGGGTCAAGGTTCGATAGGGGCGGGTTTCTCGGAGGGACTTGCTGTTTTGCAAGGTCTGTTATCCAACCCGCCCGTACAGAGTGCGGAATTGTTCGCAGCAACCTTTAACCTGCAATCTTTAACCTGCAATCTTTAACCTGCAATCTTTAACCTGCAATCTTTAACCTGCAATCTTTAACCTGCAATCTTTAGCCAGCCCTTGTTTCAAGTTAACTGTCGCCGCCAGAAGGGAAGTTGGTTGTTGCGCTGTCGCTGGGCAGCTCGAAACTTTTGGTGCAGATAAGTTACATCTACGGTTTCGCCGCCATAGCGCCAGTACTGGTAAGCATGGGAAATCTCGTCTACCAGGTCAGCCGGGATGGGGGTTTGGGGGCTGTAGCGCACTGCCCGGACAAATTCCAGGGGGGTTTGGGCGGGCTTTTTCGCGATGCCCTCGGTCTTCAGCCATTCCACCATTTGCTGGTAGAGCGCTTCCATTGGCGGGAGTTTTTGCAGCCAGCGATAATAACGCCAGCGTTGCCAGCCGCTCCATCCCAGCCAGCCCAAAAAGGCAAGGGCGATCGCCATCCCAAAGCCAATCAACGCACCAAACCACCCCTGGCGAAAGAGCCGAGCTACCTGTGCCACAACCCAGGCAACGGCTCCACCAATCCAGCTAAAGACGCCATTGAGGAAACCTGCCACGGGGGAGGGCAACCAGCCCGCGATCCAGTTCCAAAACTGTCGCAGCACTCCAAATGCCTGATAGTCGTTGACGGTGGGTGGAACAACCTCCATCCCAGGGATAGGGTTAAAGGTGAACCATCCATAGCTTCCGATATAAGCTTCGGTGAGGAGGATGGCATCGGTGTTGCGCACAACGTAGTAACCCGTGAAGGGGTTGAATTGGCTGGGTAAGAAGCCAGCGGTGGCGCGGGTGGGAATGTTGATGGAGCGCAGCATTACCGTCAGCACAGTGGAGAAGTGATCAGGGTATCCGCCGCCGTATTTGAACAGAAATGCGTCTACCAGGTCTTCGTTTTCATTGAAGAAGGGCAGATCGGTTTGGAGGGTGTAGTTTTGTTTGAGGTATTGTGCCAGGTAGAGGCTTTGTTCATAGGGCGAGGTAATGGGGTTGGGGGCATTCTCCAGGATCTCCTGGGTGAGCTGCTGCACCTTCTGGCGCAGATCGGTGGGTAAATCCAGGTAGTAATCCACCACTTCTTGGGGATAGCGGCGGGATGCACTCTGGAGGGCAGTGCGATCGCGATAGGGAACCTGAGACACGACGGTATAGGTTAAGCCATCGCTCAGGGGAACGGGCGATCGCATTCCACCCTCGGCATCCACCGCAATTTCCTGGGTGGGAAAGTAGAGATGATGGGCTTCATACATTGCCGGAATCAGATTTGGAAAATCGGCGATAACGGTATAGGACTGGACGACTTCTCGCCGCTGTCCCCGACTGATGCCCATGGGTAAGTGAAACCGGAAAGACCAGCTCGAACGCTCCAGGGTTTCCAGTTGGTCGTCGTCGTTGCGGGAGACTTCCCAGCCCTGTCCGGTGTAGCGGTCAAATGCCATGACCCGCATGAAGCCTTCTGCCTGCGATCGCACCCGCATCACCACTTTGGACTCCAGTTGCCCCCGCAAGTTCTGGTTGATGCGTGTATTGAAGCCGTAATAAAACTCTGGGTTCAGATCACCAGGACCCGTTTCGGGGGCGGTTCCGTTCCCCGATCCTTCCCCTTCGCCCGTGCCGGAGCCAGGGCGAACGTAGCCTGGGTTAACCACCGTTTCTGGGTTGAATTCCCCCTGCATTTCGATGGGTGCGCTGACGGGGAAGTTGCGGATCTGGTAGCCGGGGAAGCGGGGCATGAGGGTGAAGATGGTCAGCCCCAGTGCCAGGGTGAGGAGCAGAAAACCGCCCAGCCGCTTGACGGAGAGTTCTGATTTGACGCCCTGGAAATTGGGGGTCACCAGTCCCAGTCGGGAACGGTAGTCGAGCATCAAGACGGGGATGGCGATCGCCACAAATAGCAACAGAATCGGCGCAAACAGGAGGGTCTGGCTGAGGGTTGCCGCGACGCCCAGGAGGATGATGCCGATGACGACGGAATAGCCCAGGTCTTTGCGGCGGGGCAGGTCAAAGCTGTGGAACACCTGCAACTGGATCAACAGTTCTGCCAGCACCAGTCGGGTATCGTTGCCGCCTTCCAGCAACCGCACGAAGAACGCCCCCAGGGCAACGAGCATGGCGATCGCAATGCAAAACTTGACGAGTATGTTGGCGCGGTGGCGGCGATACCAGCTCCAGGCAGCCCCTATCGCACTCATGGGAACCGCCCAGTAGCTAATTCCTGGCGAATCCACAACATCGAGGGCTGCTACATCGACGGCAATGATGCCGACGATCACCAGCAGTTGTACCACTACCCGCAGGGGGAGAGAGTCTTCGATTTGTTTGGGAGGCTGTGGCTTAAACCGTTGCCATAACCCTTTCAGCCCCTCTGGCTGAGCGGCGTTCGTTTGCTGAAATCCGGTGGACATCGCTTTAACCCAGCCTGTTGTGTGTCAATATTTCAAGGAATTTAAAGAATCTAAAGAATTCAAAGAATTCCTACCTGATTGTTCCCCATCCTAGCTATTTCCTTTCGGCGATCGCCATATCTGCCTCTGTTTGCAGCTTATGGACTTGCAAGAAAATAAAATCCCCATTTTTGAGAGAGAAGGCTGGCTTGTATTTGTTTAGCGTTTATTGTTAGCAGCCGATGTTTTTACCCCCCTCAATCCCCCCTTGGTAAGGGGGGAAGCCTGGTTCTCCCCCTTACCAAGGGGGAGTTAGAGGGGGGGTCCCGAGGGTCGCTAAACAAATACCGGGCGAAGCCCGGGCCCCCT